>JADDYB010000299.1_pt1 | contig 15487 bp, 14 predicted proteins | sample 8641941 | NCBI WGS metagenome assembly JADDYB01 (sample SAMN16275377, study PRJNA637457) | freshwater sediment metagenome | isolation source: Lake Kineret sediment | place: Israel: Lake Kineret | collected 2013
GGGGTGGATACCGGCGATACGGCTGGAGTGAACGTGAAGCTACGAAATAGGCGTTAGCGCCTCTTGTACTTTTATCTCACCTAAAAGCCTACAGGGCGATGTGGAGTAGCACTTGAAGATGGCGCGCCGTGAACTCCCTCTGCCACCGCATTATAATCCCGCAACCGTGGGTGAGATCTGGCAAGTGCCCTATCAGGTGCGTGCCAGGGAAGCGGAGCAGTGGGCGGAACGTTATGGGCTATCACCTGCGGCCACCGACGGGTACAATATCTGCCTCGTGGTGGTCGATGTGCAAAATACCTTCTGTATCCCTGGCTTCGAGCTCTTCGTCGCGGGACGTTCCGGGACGGGCGCGGTTGAGGATAACCGGCGGTTGTGCGAATTCATCTACCGTAACTTGGGTTTGATCACCCAGATCTCGCCGACGATGGACACGCACCAGGCGGTGCAGATCTTCCATGCGGTCTTCTGGGTCAATGAGCGCGGCGAGCATCCTGACCCCTACACACTCATCTCCGAGGCTGATGTGGCGACCGGTCGGTGGAAGTTTAACCCTGCGCTCGGACCCAGCCTCGGAATTGATGAGCAGTACGCCCGGCGGTACCTCCTGCATTATACCCGGACGTTGCGTGAAGGGGGAAAATATGAGCTCACCATCTGGCCGTACCACGTGCTGCTGGGGAGCATCGGCCATGCGCTTGTCCCGGCGGTCGATGAGGCGATCTTCTTCCACAGCATCGCACGGTGCAGCCAACCGAACTTCCAGGTGAAAGGTAATAACCCCTTTACCGAGCACTATTCTGTGCTTGGACCGGAGGTGATGGAGGATCAGAACCATACGGCGATCGCTTCAAAAGATAGTGAGTTTATCGATGAGCTGCTGGAGTTCGATGCAGTCCTTATCGCCGGCCAGGCCAAGAGCCACTGTGTCGCCTGGACCATTGCGGATCTCTTGGAAGGCATCCATGGTCGTGATCGGAACTTGGTGGAGAAGGTTTATCTCTTAGAGGACTGCACCTCGGCCGTCGTCGTCCCCGGGGTGATGGACTACACGGAGCAAGCGAACGCGGCCTTCGAGCGGTTCGCCGACGCAGGTATGCATATCGTCCGTTCAACCGAGCCCTTGGATCGCTGGCCGGGCATCAGGCTTTCAGGGCTGTAGGTGCGTGCTCGCATCACCTCAGGCGCCCCGGGTATATGCCGTGGTCAGCTGCTGTGAGAGCGCGGCGAGCTGTGCACTTATCTTAACGGGATAGTTCGCCGGTGCGAGCTTCTTGTAGCGCGCGGGCAGTCGTGCGAGGTTCGCAGTCACCCGGGTTCTGATGGTTTCCAGTGACTCTCGCTGCAGCACTTCCCCCTTGCTCATGTACTGCTCGAGCAAGGTGGTCGCGGTCCCCACCTCCAGCTCTTCGGTATGAAGCGCAATCACATCGTAGGCATATTCGCCCTGCTTCAGCACCCGGTGGACCTGCTTCGGGCCGGGCAGTGTTATCTTCTCGGCACTGAGCTTCATCACGGGTCGATATTCTCCCGCTGGACCTTCGACCTCCACCAGTTTGTAATTCACGTTCACCACCGGCGCGTCCTGCGAGGTCCCCATCGCCGTACCCACGCCGAAGCTATCAAGAGGCGCTCCCTGCGCGAGCAACTGCTCGATCTTATACTCGTCGAGATTACCGCTCGCCATGATCCGGACGTACTCGAGCCCGTTCTGGTCCAGCACCGCTCGCACCGCTCTGCTGAGCGCGGCTACATCGCCACTATCCAGTCGCACGCCCTGCAGCCTCTTCCCCTGCAGCTCGAGCGCCTTCGCCACGGGCACTGAGCGCCGTGCGCCTTCGACCGTATCGTAGGTATCAATGAGCAGGGTTGTGCTCTGGGGGAAGACGCGCGCATAAGCTTCGAACGCTTCCTGCTCGTGTTCGTGGAACATCACGTAGGAATGTGCCATCGTGCCGTAGATCGGGATGCGGTACTTCATGCCGGCGAGCACGTTCGAGGTACCGGTGCAGCCGGCGAGGTACGAAGCGCGCGCGACCTTCATACCCGCGTCGGTCCCGTGTGTCCGTCGCAGCGAGAAATCGACGACCTGCTTGCCCGCTGCGGCGTGCACGATGCGCGCGGCTTTCGAAGCGACCATCGTCTGGAAATTCACCGCGTTGAGCAGATAGGTCTCCACGAGCTGTGCCTCGATGACCGGCGCGTTCACCCTGAGTAACGGCTCGTTCGGGAAGACGAGTGTTCCTTCAGGGATCGCGTGAAGCGCACCGGTGAAGCGGAACCTGGCGAGGTAGTCGATGAAGTCCTCGGTGAAGAGCCGCTTCGCCTGGAGATACGCGATTGCCTCCTGGGGAAATCGTGCATGCTCGAGATAGTCGAGCACGCTCTCCAGCCCCGCGGCGATGAGGTACGACCGGTGCGGGGGCATATCGCGTATGAAGAGCTCGAATGAGGCACGTTCATCACGCCCCTCTTCAAAATACGCGGCACACATGGTGAGCTGGTAGAGATCGGTGAGGAGCGCCATGTTCTTCCAGCTCACGAAATCATCCATGAGATGGAGATTGATTCTCGTGGCTCTTAAGCCTGCCGGTCGCTCCTCCGTTGCCGGAACGCACGCAGCGGAGGAATGCTTAACTATGCTGAGCACCAACACATCCCTAGAGGTCCATCAGGGCTATAAGCTCAGCTTACTCCCTGCTCGGCATGACTGAGGATGAAGCGATACGGCGGATCTGTGCAGCGGCCTTAGCGGGGCTGAGGCCCACGGAGGACGAGCGTCGAAACGTTGAGGCGCTCATCGAGCGCATCATCGCGCAGCTCGATGCGCGGGCAGCGGAGCTGGGCTTAGCAGCTCGTGCCCTCTCCGTCGGGTCGACCGCGCGAAATACCTGGCTGCGCGGCAACGCGGACATCGATATCTTTATCCTCTTCCCCACGACGCACTCGGAGGCCGAGTTAAAGGAGCAGGGCCTCGCGCTCGCCAGGAGCGTGGCGGATCGGTACGAGGAGCGGTACGCGGCGCATCCGTACATTCACGCGTACTTCTACGATACTGTGAGCGGTCAGGAGCACGAGGCGGACCTGGTGCCCTGCTTTGCGGTAGAGGCGGCGTCGCGGTTGAAGTCCGCGGTGGACCGCACTCCGTTCCATACCCGGTATGTGAAGGCGCGAATCGTTGGCCTTGAGGATGACGTGCTCCTGCTCAAGCAATTCCTGACCTGCCTTGGCATTTACGGCTCGGAGCTCCGTCGCCGCGGCTTCGCCGGCTATCTCTGCGAGCTGCTCATTCTGCACTACTCCTCCTTCCTTGAACTCTTGAAGAACGCGGTAAGGTGGCAGTATGGCGAGCGAATCGACCTCGAAGGTGCGGGCACGTATACCGGTGAAGGGCATGACCCGCTCATCGTGATCGATCCGGTCGATCCGAATCGTAACGTCGCAGCAGCGGTCTCGGATTTTTCCTTCGCGCGGTTAATTGATGCGGCGCGTGCATTCCTGGCGGAGCCGAGCATAGCATTCTTTGAGCGCCGAACGAAAGAGCCAATGACGCAAGCGGAATTCCTGGAGGTGCTAGGAGCGCGGGGCACGGAAATCGTGTTGGTCGCGTTCGATGCGCCCGCGGTGGTCGATGACATCCTCTACCCGCAGTTGCGCAAAGCAGAAGCGTCCGTACGAACCCTGGTAGAACGGCAGGGCTTCTCAGTCTACCGGAGCGACGTCTTTGCCGCAGGTGGCAAAGCGTTCCTCCTCTTCGAGCTGCTCGTGTGGTCGCTCCCCCGTATCAAACGGCATATTGGACCGCCTGTTACCGCAGAGTACCATGCTGCGAAGTTCAAAGAGCAGTACCGGCCATCGCACCGTCTCTTTATCGAGGATGGGCGGTACACGGTGGAAGTGGCACGACCCTATAGGGACGTGGTCAGTCTGCTCAAAGATCAGGTGAGGTCCTGCAGTCTGGGTAAGCAGGTGGCGGAATCGATCGCTAGCGGCTATGACGTGGTAAGGAACGAGGAGATCGACGTCACCGGCGGCCTTGATGTCTTCTTCAGGGATTATTTCCAGGGCATTTAACCTGCCAACGCAGTCGGTTCAAATCGGTTCAATTTCACCGTCTGTAACCGCTCTGCTCGTAGCCGTATGCCGCCCGCAATATCGTATCCTCCTCGAAATGCCATCCAACGAGTTGCAGCCCGATCGGCAACCCCTGGGAACTGCCGCATGGCATAGAGAGCGAGGGGACCCCAGCCAGATTGATCGAGACGGTATTCACATCGGCGAGATACAACGAAAGCGGATCCTGTATCCGTTCGCCGAGCTTGAAGGCAACGAACGGCATGGTCGGCATCGCGAGGATGTCGTGCGTCTTCAGAGCGTCCTCAAATTCGCGTTTGATCAGCGTCCTCACTTTGAGCGCCTTCACGTAATATTTGCCGTAATAGCCAGCGGAGAGCGCGTAGGTGCCGAGGATGATCCGCCGTTTCACCTCCTCGCCAAACCCCTCGCCCCGTATTCGCGAGAAGGTAGTGTGCCAGTCCTCATCCTTGCCTGATCTGAGTCCGTACCGGAGCCCGTCAAACCGTGCGAGGTTCGATGAAGCCTCGGACATCGCGATGACGTAGTACGCGGCGAGCGCATACTTCATGTTCCGCATGCTGAGCTCTTCATAGGTTGCACCGAGCTCCTGGAAGCGGTAAATCGCATCCCATACAGCTCGCGCCACCGCAGGGTCGCAGCCCTCGAAGAACTCGCGGGGCACGCCGATCCGCAGCCCTTTGATCGCCTCGGGTTCGCTCCCAGCGCCGTTGAGCCAGGAGCAGCGGTAATTCGTCGGCTCTTCGGTTTTGAGCTTCACCTGGGTGCTGTCATGCCAATCTTTGGCCGCGATCACGTCCAGGAGCAGTGCGGTCTCCTTAACCGTAGCGGCCATTGGCCCGATCTGCTCGAGCGAATTCGCATACGCAATGAGCCCGTAACGGGATACAAACCCGTAGGTGGGCTTCAGACCGACGATGCCGCAGAACGATGCCGGGCACCGGATCGAGCCGCCGGTATCAGAGCCGAGCGCGAGTATCGATTCACCGGCTGCGATTGCCGCGGCACTGCCGCCCGACGAGCCACCGGGGACTCGGGTAAGGTCGTGGGGGTTCTTCGTGGGCCCGTAGTAGCTCGTCTCCGTGGAAGTGCCCATACAGAACTCGTCCATATTCGTCTTCCCGATAACGATCGCGCCTTCACGCTTCAACGCCTCGATCACGGTCGCATCGTACGGCGGGACGTACCCGGAGAGGATCTTCGATGCGCAGGTGGTTTGAATGCCCTTTGTGGAGATGCTGTCCTTGATGGCAATGGGCACGCCGAGCAGTTTCTTGCGTGCGAATTCCGGCTCGTTGCGCCGCTTATCCACGATGCGCGCGGACTCAAGAGCAGCATCCCGGGAGCGGGTGATGAAGCAATTCAACGAGCTCTTCTCGATACGCTCATAGAGTTCCAGTAGCAGCTCCTCAGAGGATATCGTGCCGTTTTTGATACCTGCTGCGACTTCCAGTGCCGTCTGCATGCTCTCTGCTATCCCGGTCTATTCTTTTATATTCCTCTACTTCCACTACTCTTATAAACTCTTGCGGATATGGACGACGAGTAACAGCCCATGAAGACGAAATCGCTCTGCCCTCAGTGTCTCGCGGTACTTGACGCGGAGATCTATGAAGTCGCGGGCGAGATCAGGCTGAAGAAGCGCTGTGCGGTGCATGGCGAGTTCGACGATCTTTACTGGTCAGATGCGGCGCTCTACCACAAATTTGCGCAGTGGGGCGTTGGGCGTGATGAGGGCGCGGCGGGTATTCAGAACACGGAAGTCAAGCAGGGCTGCCCGTTCGATTGTGGGCTCTGTCCCGAGCACAAGAGCTCGACGATGCTTGCTATCATTGATGTGACGAACCGGTGCAACCAGCGTTGCCCTATTTGTTTTGCCAATGCAGCGGTGAGCGGGTACCTCTACGAGCCGACGATGGAGCAGCTGGAGCAGATGATGCAGCTGCTCCGGAGCGAAGTCCCTCCCTGTCCTGCGATACAGTTCGCCGGCGGTGAGCCGACCCTACGGAAGGATTTCGTGCAGATCGTTCGCAGGGCTCATGAGCTCGGCTTTACACACCTCCAGGTCGCCACGAATGGCATAGCGATGGCGAAGAGCGTCTCCTTCTGCCACGAGCTCAAACTGGCAGGTTTGCATACCGTCTACCTGCAGTTCGACGGGGTGACCGATGAGCCCTACAAAAAGCTCCGGGGCTATCCGGGACTGACCCAGAAGGTGAAGGCGATCGATAACTGCTGGGCGGGCGAGATCAAAAGTGTCGTACTCGTGCCTACGCTCGCGAAGGGCGTGAATGACGATCAGATCGGTGCGATAGTCCGCTTCGCGGCGCAGCGGCTGCAGATCGTGAGGGGCGTGAATGCGCAGCCCATCTCTTTCGAGGGGCGGGTGGAGGATGCAGAGCGGCGGGCAGAGCGCATAACCATACCCGATTTCATCCGGCTTTTGGAGGAGCAGACGAATGGCGAGATCCCGCGTGAGAGCTTCTACCCCGTGCCGTTTGTCCTTCCCATCTCCTATTTCGTGGAGGCGTGGAAACGAGTCCCGCAGATCGAATTCACCGTGCATCCCCACTGCGGCGCGGCTACCTACGTCTTCGTCGAGAACGGGCGGTTCATACCCATTACGGCGTTCATGGATGTCGAAGGTTTTATGGAGTTCCTGAAAGAGACCGCGGGGGAGATGAACCCCTCGAAGGTCGGTAAGCTCAAGGCGACTGCGGCGCTGATCGCGGCCTTGCGTCGGTTCGTCGATAAAGATAAGGCGCCGGCGAAGTTCGATCCCCTGACGCTGCTCGCCAACGTGCTCGGGATCGGGAACCGAGAAGCAGTCGCGGAGTTCCATCGCAAAGCGCTCTACATCGGTGCGATGCACTTCATGGACCCCTACAACTTTGATCTGGAACGTGTGAGGCGCTGCGGCATCCACTACGCCACGCCGGATGGGCGGATCATTCCGTTCTGCGCCTACAACGCACTCCACCGCCCTGCGGTAGAGCGCGCATTTGCGCAGCCGTTTTCCGCCACCCCTCCGTCCCCGGAGCCCGCGTGAATTCCGCCATTCAGCAGTTTTAAATAGGTGGAGCACCAACTTAACAGTGCCCTTTTCGAAGAGTAGCGTGACCTCGCGGATGCGGAGGATGAGCGTTATGGCAAACAAAGGGCGACACTGCGCCGTATTGCAACGGTCCCTGCGGTAGCCAGTTTACGAATGGACGAAGGCGATGACCGCGAACGAGGCAACCACAATACGGTACACCTCTCCCTCAGGCAGCGCAAAGTTTATCAGCGGTCTTCTCTTGTAGAGATTAACAGACAGAGAGGAAGAGTGAAGGTGGTGTCGAGATGAGAAGAGGAAAAGAGGAGGAACGGCGAGCGATGAGCACAGAGGATCGTGAGATGGAGCGTCTACGGGAGAAGAAGTTGCAGGAGATGGAAGAGCAGGTAAAAGCGAAGCAGGATAAGGTAAAGAGCGGAGCGCCACTGGATCATCCGGTGAGCATCACCGATAGCACGTTCTTCGAGACGGTCAAGAGCCATCCGCTGGTCGTGGTGGACTGCTGGGCTCAGTGGTGCGGCCCCTGCCGCATGGTGGCCCCGATCCTCGAAGAGCTGGCGAAAGAATACGCGGGTAAGATCGTCTTTGCCAAACTGAACGTAGACGAGAACCCGAAGATCGCCACGGATTTTGCGATTATGGCGATCCCTACCATCTTCATCTTCAAAAACGGCGAGCCCGTGGATGTAATCCAGGGTGCAATGCCGAAGCCGCATTTTGAAGCGAAGCTGAAGCGATGGTTGTGAGACCCATCGAGAAACCAATCGCGAAGGAACTGGAAATAGTGAAGCGGTTTGCCGAGTTTGGATTCCAGGTCCATCCTGAGGCGATCGCGCTCCTCGCCCGGTACGATGGTGACGGCGGGACTCACTGGGATGGTGATCCTGCAGCGATCGCCCGGTGCGTGACCACCTGGATCGACCCCTCGATCTGTGTAATCTCCCCGGAGCAGATCGTGGCGTACTTAACCACCAGGCGGCCGCGTGAGCGCGGCGAAGTGCGAATCCAGGCCACGGCGCCCGTAGCGAGCGCAGTACCCGGTATTGATATCCTCCGCTCGTATCCCGAGCAGGGCTGGACGGCGGATCATCGCGACTTCCTGCCGTACTTCCTCGATCGCTATGAACGGCTGAGCGCGCTCATCAAGAAGCGACTGAAATGCGTACAGATCCGAGCGGTCCGGAGCGGTCAGGAAGGCGAAGATACCTCCGTGGCTGGCATAATCTCGTCCATCGCGAAGACGGCGAAAGGTAACCTCAGGGTCGAGCTGGAGGACCCTACGGGGCGATTACCGGTTATTCTGCCGTCGCACGAGGAGCTGGTTCCCGATGAGGTCATTGGGGTAACGGGCTTTGTCTCGAGCGGTGGGCTCTTCATTGCGAATAAGGTAACGTATCCGGACGTGCCCTTGCCGGCCTCCACCACGCAGGCCTCACTGACCGCGGGGGAAGACGGAGGCGGAGAGCGGGCTACGCCTATTTATGCGGTATTTATCTCAGATCTGCATGTGGGAAGCACGACATTCCTCCATGATGCATGGGCTAGCTTTATGAGCTGGCTGAAGGGAAACGCGTCGTCGATGAACATCGCGTATTTGGTGGTGGCGGGAGATATGGTCGATGGTATCGGCGTTTATCCGGGCCAGGAGAAGGATCTGGAGCTCACTGATATCGAGGCACAGTACAGGACGGCGTCGAGCTGTTTCGAGGCATTACCCGACCGTGTGCACCTCGTGGTGGCACCGGGCAACCATGACGCGGTGCGAACCGCGGAACCGCAGCCGCCGCTGCCCGAGTGGGTCCGGAAGCTCTTTCCCGAGCACACCTGCTTCACCAGCAACCCCGCGTACATCCGCATCGGTGGCCGGCAGGTGCTCATCTACCACGGGCAGTCGTATGACGATTTTGTCAACGCCGTCTCGCGGCTGAGCTATGCCAAGCCAGCAGACGTGATGATCGAGATGCTGCGACGGCGCCATCTCGCACCGATCTACGGGAACGGTGTGTCAATCGTGCCACATGGCGCGGATTACGGGGTGATCGATCCGGTGCCCGACATCATGCAGTGCGGGCATGCGCATACCGTGGGTCTGGCAAAACACCGGCAGGTGCTGCTCATCAATTCCGGCACCTGGCAAGCGCAAACGCCCTATCAGAAGAAGCGGGACATCACACCGGTTGCAGGCTGTGCGACGGTGGTCGAGCTCACTACGCTCAAAGTAAAGGTACTGGACTTCCGCAGCCGGGCAGGAGCGTGAATGATGAGTGGGTGAGGTGATCATGAGCGCGGCGATAAAGGAGGCGAGTGCGAGCAGGGCCATGAAGGCCTGTGCCTGCCGCGGCGTATTGCGCTTCGGTGGCTGGCTGCGCGGAACGGTGTATGCGGAATATGAGAACTCGCTGGCAGCGGAGATCTTGAAGCGCCCCTTACCCGAGCATGTCGCGATCATTATGGATGGCAACCGCCGCTATGCGCGGAAGGTCGGCGTCTCGGTGGAAGAGGGCTACAACTACGGCGCGGGGATCACGGAGCGTGTGATCGAGTGGTGCTTCGATCTCGGGGTGAAGCAGCTCACCCTCTATGCCTTCTCGATCGAGAACTTCTGCAGGACGGATGAGGAGAAGGCGAAACTCTTCAACCTCCTGCGTGCCGAATTTGAGAAGCTCGCGGTCGATGAGCGGATCCATAAGAATGAAGTGCGGATGCGCGCGATCGGTAACGTCGCGCTGCTCCCGGAGTCGGTACGAGCCGCGATCAAGAAGGCTGAGCAGGCCACCGAACAGTATGATCACTTCAACTTGTTCATCGCGGTCGCCTACAGTGGCCGCATGGAGATCGTCGATGCGATACGGCTCATTGCGAGCAGGGTCCAGCGTGGCGTTTTAAAGCCCGAGGAGATCACGGAGGAGACGATCTCGCGGTATTTGTATGTCAGCCAACTCGCGGGAGAAGCGGCTGCCGTGGATGCGGGCGCCAAGACGAGCGTGGACCTGATCATCCGTACGGGCGGTGAGATGCGGCTCAGCAATTTCGTGCCCTGGCAGGCGTTAGGCAACGAGTGCACCGCGTACTTCTGCGCGCCCTTCTGGCCAGAATTCCGGCGGGTCGACCTCCTCAGAGCGATTCGGACCTACCAGGATCGCGAGTCGGAGAGGCGTCAGCGCACGAATTTGCGGATCGCGAACCTTAAACGGCTCGCTGATGGTGAAGATGCAGGTTGTAACCTACAGGCAGTAGACGGGTGATAGTATGAGAGCATTTGTCGCAGTGGATCTCTCTGAGGAGATCCGGGCGCGGATCGCGGCACTGCAGGAAGAGTTCGCATGGCTGGGTCAGGAGGGTATCGTGAAATTCGTGGAGTCGCATCAGGCCCATCAGACGGTGAAATTCCTGGGTGAAATACCCGAGACCGCGGTGGCGGGAATCGAACACGCGCTCTCGGAACTGCACCAGCAACCGTTTGAGCTTCGACTGCAGGGCGTCGGGTTCTTTCCCGCGGCATCGGTGGAGAAGGCGCGGAATCTGCGGGTCATCTGGGTGGGCATCCGAGCCGGTGAGGAGCAGTTGCGGGCGTTACAGGCCGAGGTCGAGGCGAAACTGTACGAGCTGGGGTACCCCCTGGAGCGGCGGTTCAGCGCGCACATTACGCTCGGGCGTGTGAAGAAGCCGCTGCGGTCTAAGGATGAGCTGAAGCGGGTATTGACGAAGATCGCGGCGCTGCGCGAGGCGGAGGTGGGCACGATGCGGGTCGAGGTTGTGAAGTTAAAGCGGAGCACGCTGACCCCGAGCGGTCCGATCTATGATGATCTGGTAGTGAAGCGGCTGGTGGGATAGAGTGAGTAAGTATGCCAAAGCCCGGAAAGGGAACGACACTGCTGGACTTCTTGCATGCGCACCAGGAGAGCGCAGCAGAGACCAACTGCGTGCTTACTACCGCGGTAAAAGCCGACCCGGAGCCGATTGAGGCGGCGACCCAGTCGGAAGAGCCGAGCAGGGAAGCGCCGCGTATCTACTCCGTCTTTGAGGTAACGAGCAGAATCAAGCGGATCCTGGACGGCGATGCGGAGCTGCGGAACCTCTACGTCAAGGGCGAGCTCTCGAACCTCAGCCAGCCGACCTCGGGCCATCTCTATTTCACGTTGAAAGATGAGCTTTCGGAGCTGCAGTGTGTGATGTTCCGTGAGCAGAGCCGCGGGCTCCTCTTCGTGCCTGAGGACGGCATGAGCGTGATCGTCCGCGGGCACCTGAGCGTGTATGAGAAGCGAGGCAAGTATCAGCTCTATGTGGATGAGCTGCAGGCGGCGGGCCTGGGAGCACTGTATCTCGCCTTCGAGCAGTTGAAGAAGCGGCTCAAGGCGGAGGGGCTCTTTGACGCGCGTCACAAGAAACCGATCCCCTGCTTCCCCCATTGTATCGGGCTCATCACCTCGTCCACGGGCGCGGCGATCCGTGACATCTTAAAGATCACGAAGAAACGCTACCCGCACGTACATATCCTCCTCGCGCCCGTTGCGGTACAAGGCGAAGGCGCGTCGCTCCAGATCGTGCGTGCGATCCGGCTGATGAACCGGTACAGTGAGGAACGTGAGCGTATCGACGTGCTCATTGTGGGTCGTGGTGGCGGCTCGCTCGAGGAGCTCTGGGCGTTCAACGAGGAGCAGGTGGCGCGCGCGATCTTTGCGTCGGAGATCCCGGTCATCTCGGCGGTGGGTCATGAGACGGACTTCACGATAGCGGATTTCGTGGCTGATAAGCGAGCGGCGACGCCCTCGGAAGCTGCGGAGCTCGTTGTGCCGGATATGCGTGAGGTGGAGAAGAATCTGCGCACGCTGGAACTGCGGCTGCGTCAGAACGTCTTCCAAGCGCTCGAGACGTACCGGAAGCGGTTGGCGAATATCGCGCAGAACATTCTCTTCCGCAAGCCGAGCGAGCGAATCAATCAGTACCGGCAGACGGTTGATGAGCTCAAGCGGACATTAGAGAAGGAGCTCACGCACCGTATCGCGCTGCAGCGTAAGCATCTGCAGGCGCTCATAGGTAAGCTGGACGCGCTGAGCCCCCTGGCGATCCTCGACCGCGGGTACAGCATCTGCTTGCGGCTGACTGACGGGCGGCTCGTGCGCAGTGTGCACGATATTGCGGTCGGCGATGCGCTCAGGGTGCTCTTGAAGGACGGTGAAGCGGTTTCGGAAGTGAAGGAGAAGCGAGCGACTAAGCCTGTTAACAGCACCTGTGATTAAACCTGGCTAACAGCTCCTGGGATTTAATAGCGGGACGGCGACCTATAGATACAGACAGAATGAATACTGATAAGCGCGCCAGGCACGGCGAAGGAGCGTCTCAGCAGTCTCTTTCTAGCAGTTTTGTAGTGCTCGGCGTGCTCATCGGGCTGCTCCTGGGGATTGCAAACGGAGCGGTACTGCTTGCTCCACCGCTGCACCCGAGCACTCCTGCGTTCGATGTTCTACCGCCGGAGGTTGCAGGGGACAAGGCGGTCAATTTCATCGCGGAACATGCCGTTTCGCCCGGTGTGGAGGTCAGCCTCGTCGATGTCACGGAGCTAACCACCGGCGACCTGTACCGGCTCACGATCAACCTCTCAACTCCGGAAGCTTCAGAGACACAGGAGCTGTTTGTCTCGGCGGATGGCCGGTGGTTATTCCCCGGCAGTATCGATCTGAGTCGCTACACGATCGGTGACTTTCTGGTGACGGGTGACGCGCCGTGCTTTGAGAATGGCACGCCGATCGTGTATTTCTTTGGCTCGGACGGCTGCAGTGCATGCCGCTGGGAGCATCCCGTCCTGACGGAGGTGGCGGCGCAGTTCGAGGGCTACATTGCCTTCCATGACTATATGGGCGGCGTGGCGGGCGATCGTGCAGTCTTTGAGCGATACAGCCCGGACGGCACGATACCGACCATGGTGCTGGGCTGCACGTATTACCGGATTGGCGCGGGTATCCCGCTCGGTGAAGAGCAGGAGGCGCGGGTATTGACAGCGCTCATTTGCACGCTGACGAATAACCAGCCGGAAGCAGTCTGCCACGAGCCGATCATTCAAGCGTTAGTGGCCCAGGTTGGGTAGCTGGGGCAGCGGCACGGCAACACTTTTAACGTCGCACCACTTTTTTAAAACCAGGACCATAGTGTGTCCTCCGAACCGGTTGAGGCAGAGAGGGCGATGGCAGAGACTGAAGCGGTACCGTTCGAGGCGGCCTTGAAGCGCTTAGAGGAGATTGTGGAGCGGCTGGGCGATGGCAATCTCGCGCTGGACGATTCGCTGAAGCTGTTCCAGGAGGGCATGGAGCTGTGCAAGCTCTGCACCAAGAAGCTGGACGAGGCGGAATACCGGGTGGAGAAGCTGATGGAGACGTCAGGCGGCGAGCTCACGGTCGAGTCGTTTGAGGTGAAGGAGTGAGCATCTGAGCCGTCGAGGCGCGCTTCACTCTTTCGCGACCATCACTTCTGTTGATTTGATCACCGCCTCGACTTCATCGCCGATCGCCAAATCGAGCTCGTCGACCGCGTCCCGGGTGATCAATGCGGTGACAATCGTGGGCGTTTCGATCTGAATGCGCACCGTCGCGGCAAGCTCGCTGATCTCCAGTTTCTTGATCGTGCCGGTGAGCTGGTTCCGCGTGCTGACCTTGAGATAGAGCGCTTCCCATAATTCCTTATCGGCGGCTAAGCTTTCCACGTACCGCCCGTAGCGCTCGTACTCATGCAATAACCGCTCGCCTTCCTCGGTGAGCGCCGCGCCGCCGCCGCCCCTTGCACCGCCCCGGAAAGTCTGCACGACCGGCGTGCCGATCGCCTCCTCGATCTTCCGCAGGTGCTCCCATGCGGAGCGGTAGGGCATCTCGAGCTTCTCGGCGGCTTTCCGTATGGAGGCGGACTCGTGAATCTCCTGCAGCAGCTTTGCACGCCCCTCGCCGAGTATCGCATGCCCCTGGAGTTCAAGCCAGGGCTTGCATCGTGATATGTATTTTCGGCTGGGCGAGGTCATGGTTAGGAGGAGGTTGGTCTGCGGTCTTAAATATCTATTTATTATTTCGTAGTAATATTAGTATAAACTGAAACGAACATGAAAACCGATGCTCAAGTAGCTGACGTTCTGAAGTTGAAACCTTTTATCGAAAACTTCGTGGACGAGACAATAGATAGGTTTCAATCTATGTTAGAGAATGAACGGAAGCTGCTGGAGTTCGAAATCCTCATGAGTTATGCACTGCAGGGAGATAAAGAAGACATTGCTGATAAAATTAACGAATACCGCCGTGATGAGCGTACGAGGATAGGAGCTAGCGGCGAAGAAGCCGTCGAAGCTTTTTATCAAGAATATGCTCAATGGTAGGTAATCTCCTCACATCTATGCCTTCCCGTTTCATTACTCTAGAGGCAGCCTCATCACGGCAATAACATAGATCCACTCTGCCTCGTTTTAGACATGCTATTATTAACGCATCAGCCTCATGGAAATTAGCAACATCTGCGTACAATCTTAACAGATATTTAGCTCACCTTTGTCACCTTCATCGCCTTTAATGATACCAGCATTAAGCGTTATAAGAACTTTATCTATTTCTGACTTTGCTCTCAGATCTTCAAAATTGTATTTTTTAACAAGTACTTGTTTTGTATCGCTTAGCACGTATACCGGTATCAGCATATTGTGCTGTTCAAAGTCGAACTCAGCAACTAGAACTTCTAGAGATGGTAAGCTAAGAACGCAATCTATGAGAATTAAGAATCTAGCGATAATCGCTTCACGTGGGGTCTGATACGAGCCATCATTTTTCTCCCTTTCTGCTATGTGATTCTGAAGATGGCGGCACGTGCTGTAGCTTCAGCTTCAGCTCATGGAGCATATTTAGTGCTTCGATCGGTGAGATCCGCTCCACGTTGATCGCGCGCAGCTCCTCGAGCACCGGATGCTCCTGCAGCACTACCTCTTTCTGCACGATCACACGCTCGACGCCCTCGTCGGCTCGCGCCTTGGAGCTTGCGAGCTCATGCTCCATTCGCTTCACGACGTTCCGGGCAGATTGGATCACCTCAGCGGGCAGGCCGGCGAGTTTCGCGACCTGAATCCCGTAGCTCTTCGAGCCGCGCCCTGCAACGACCTTGCGGATGAAAAAGACCTCGTCCTCGACCTCGCGGATCGAGACGTTATAGCATTTGACCCCGGTAAACTGATCTTCGAGCTCTGTAAGCTCGTAGAAGTGCGTGGCGAAGAGCGTCTTCGCCCTGATACGCTGGTTCACGTATTCACCGACCGCCCAGGCGATGCTGACGCCGTCGAGGGTGCTCGTGCCGCGACCGATCTCATCGAGGATG
>JADDYB010000300.1_pt1 | contig 15412 bp, 9 predicted proteins | sample 8641941 | NCBI WGS metagenome assembly JADDYB01 (sample SAMN16275377, study PRJNA637457) | freshwater sediment metagenome | isolation source: Lake Kineret sediment | place: Israel: Lake Kineret | collected 2013
ATATGAATTACAAGATAGTTTACGTTCCGATAGTTATTGTTACTATTGCGTGTACAGCCCCTGCGCCCACAGCAGAATTCTCTGCGTTTCCCGTGAGCGGGCCGGCACCCTATGCCGTACAATTTACGGATCAGTCCACCGGTGCGGGCTCATGGGTATGGGATTTCGGGGACATGACGTCCGGACCTGAACATACGCAACAAAATCCGCTCCATACCTATTCAACCGGCAATTCACAGGGCATCACCTACACGGTGAAGCTGAGCGTTACCGGTACCTGCCCAGGCCAGACTGCTACGAAGACCCGGACCGGATATATCACGGTCTATGACAATATCGGGGGGCTGAATCTTACATCTGTTCCCACCGGTGCGAGGGTATATTTCGATTCCCAGGATTTCGGGACAACACCATTCAAAAACTTCGTCCCGTCCGGGACGCATACTCTGCGCCTTACCATGAGCGGGTACCAGGATTACACCGCGCCGGTAACGATTATCGAGAACCAGCAGAACAAAGTGACGGTAACACTGGTAAAGGTCGCTGCCACCACTACCACCCCCGCTGGATCAACCACCGGCACCCTCCAGGTCACGACCACGCCGGATGGCGCGGCAGTATTCGTGGACGGAGGATCCCAGGGCACCACTCCCAAAACACTATCCGGTCTTGCTCCCGGCAGCCACACGGTAAAGCTCACGAAGGTTGGGTACGTCGACTACACGGCAACTGTTGTCGTGGTAGCGGGAAAGGTGTCGCCTATCATGGTCCAGCTCGTGCCCCTGCAGCAGACAACCGCGACCGGAGGAGGAACTCTGAACATTATCTCAATCCCAGAGAATGCCGCAATCGGTCTGGATGGGATCGCACAGGGAACGACCCCGAAGAGTATCCAGAATGTGAAAGCCGGAACCCATACAATCACCCTTTCCTACCCTGGGTACAATGAGTGGACTGGCACGGTGACGGTTGTTGCAGGAGGGACCATGCCGATCACCATCACTCTGGTCGCCCAGAAAGCAATGACCCTGCCTGGTTCCCCTGGCACAACGATAGTTCCTTCCGGAACTGGTTCCCTAATCATTCAGAGCACCCCCACTGGAGCGAATGTCTATCTGGATGGAGAAGGACGGGGTATGACGCCCCTTACGCTTTCCAATGTCACCCCCGGAACTCACAGGCTCCTGCTCACCTATTCCGGGTACTCGGACTACAAGGAAACCGTCCAGTTATCCGCAGGTGCCCAGCACACAGTGACAGCCCAGATGGTGGTGGGCCAGGCAAGCCCGGGATTTGAGGCAACGATCGCCCTTGCCGCTTTCTTTGCTGTCCTTGTTCTCTGGCGATCCCGCCGGTAAGATCACCGGGACCTTTCCCTTTTTTCCCTGTTTCAAGGCCTCCATAGAGCCGAACAGATCGAAGAGGTCTCCCCGGCAATACCGCTAATCGTGTACTCTTCCCCCCTGAAAGAGCGTGCTGCTGAGGCGGAACTCATCATGGCGGTCTGCATTGCAGGAGGAAAGACCAATTTTTTTATGAAACCTCGTTGTCTTGAATTCATCCATCTGGGCATAAGCGCTGCTCTCGGCAGCAGCCACAGGAACAGTAATGGCTATCACTAATAGAAAGAAGAGAACAATAAGGAGAACCGGAAAGAAGCGGAGTGATCGCATAAGAAACCACGTAAAAGGGAGATCTCCATGGAGCTATATTACTGTTTTCTACAAACTATTACCATGTCATCCAGGTAAATGGAATCCCCTTTGACTCGACAAACTCACGGAACTCATCAACGGCTGATGGCTTTCCACCAAAGCATTTTTCAATCAAGGCCAGCAGGAGGCGATCCTTCTGATCAGCTTTAAGAGTTACCCAGAACTCATAGTCACTCTTCGCAAACCATTGGAGGGGATCTTTTCCCATATCATAACCAGAAACACAAAGATCCCCCCCATCTTCGATAAACGCAGTTATTATTCGGTCGGTCTCTCCACGTTCTTCATAGAGCTGCACGGTTTTAGATATATCAGGCTGTTCTTTTCTGGATATTTCCCTTCCTTCCTTCTCCATGTATAGAAATATCTTTCATTATCACTATCAGCCTTTCTCATCTCAAGTTGTCAATCGAGAAAAGCATTTTTTTTAATGATTTTCTGGAACGTGAATGCTTGCCGGATCTGTTATCCCAAGGTTTATCATCCGGAGTGAGTATTCCCTTGTAGAACAGCCTTTTTGTGGGGGATTACGGTGGAGAACAGGATTGAAAAGAGAACAGTGAACGACCGAAGGCCAAAAAAGACTGTCATGGCCGGTATGATCATCATTTTCTGCGGTCTTTTTGCAGTGATGCCCGTTGCTGCACTCACGATCTTTTCTGGTCAGGTGCTTGAGAGCGGGACAGAGCGGTCCGCACATATTTCAGGTGCAGACGTGACCCTGTACTGCTCCAACAATCCGGGCGATACCGGGAGTTTTGTCTCAATGGCAACAACCGGTACTAATGGTGACTTCACGCTGGAGGGGCCGGACAGCTGCGAGTTCTTCAATATCGTGCTTACCGTGCCGGAGCCTATGACGGCTGCCGAAGCCCGAAGTTCAGGAGGTGTTGTGATCAGTACCACGTGGATCCAGTACACGCTACCCCTGACGCGAAAACCGCTTGGCGGCAATGCTTTCCTGCTCCAAAGCCCGACAGTCACAGCAACTGCACCAGTGGTGACATCGGAGACCGGAAATCTCCCCCCCGTGGCACATCTCTCCTGCTCCCCACAGTCCGATCTCGCCCCGTTGTCGGCAAGGTGTTCCGGGAGCATGTCGTCCGATCCAGACGGCAGCATCATCCTGTACTCCTGGGACTTTGGCGATGGCACAACCGGGACCGGGATGGACGTTGCCCATGAGTTTACGCTGGCAGGGACGTATACGGTCACGCTCACGATAACCGATGTTCGCGGGGCGACCGGGTCTGTACAAGGGCTGGTGACAGCAGCCTCACAGTCAGTGCCGGCACGTCAGCTCCTCGAATATTCTGTCGAGCCTGTCGATCCCGGCCCGAATGACAGGATCACAGTGAGGGCAGAATATACGCAGGACATGACAAATCCGGAGATTGCAATCCTGATTAATGGAGAGGAGGTCGTAGTATGCACTGCGGCGTCCTGTGTATTTGTTGGCGGGCCGTACCCGGTAAAACCAGAGGAGGTCATCCGGTACCGGGACCTGGCCGGCGTCACCCGCTATATCCCGGAGGAGAAGACCCCGCATGCGACAGTGGGTGCACAGCCCGACTGCGACGAGATGGTGACAATCCGGCCCTCTCCCGAGCTCAAATCGTTCACACAGTGCGCCGGTGACGGCGTACCGGATCCGGTGGACAACTGCCCGAAGAAGGTCAACCCTGACCAGAAGGACACTGATAAGGACGGTATTGGCGATACCTGCGACAACTGCCCGACAAAGTACAACCCTGACAAAACTGACAGCGACGGCGACGGGGTGGGGGATGCTTGCGTCTGCAATGACGGGATAAAGCAGGTTAGCGAGACAGACTGGGACTGCGGCGGGTTTTGCGGGCCGTGTAACCCTTGTAGTCTGGATCCGCTGCCCGCACGTTTTGACTGGCGGGACTGGCGTGGCAGGAACTGGGTATCACCTGTCAAGATGCCAGGACAGGGCACATGCGGATCCTGTTATGCCTTCGCTCCGGTTGCTGTTGTCGAGAGTACGTACAACATCAAAGCCAATCAGCCGAAGATGCCCCACCTCAACCTCTCGGAACAATGGTATGTCTCAGGAGGGTTTGGCGGCTGTAATGGCGGGTTTGAAGACCAGGTCCTTGCCGACATCCAGAAGAGCGGGGCTGTCAATGGTGACTGCTTCCCGTTCCTTTCCTCAGACTGCGTCTCCAATGCATGGTACAACTATACCATGTTCACTATCTGGAAACAGTCAAACCCGCCCAACCCCTGGTGGGAGTATGATGCGAAGGAAAATATTTACCATGTTTCGAACTGCACTCCTCGATGCAGTGCCAACCCTGAGTGTGCTTTTCCCGCGTCGCGCTTGACTATCTGTGCACAACAGTCAGTAGTAAAGATCAAGGGATACCACAAGGTGAATCCCGATGCAGATTCGGTGAAACGGGCGCTCCTCTGCCACGGGCCTCTCACGGCCGGTTCAAAAATACAGGTCCATGCATTCCTTATCGTCGGCTACAACGACACCATGACGTTCCCGGACTGGAACACCACTGGGGGATGGATCAGGAAGAACAGCTACGGACTCGGGTATGGAGACAAGGGTTTCGGAAACCTCCCCTATGACCACCCCTTCACAGATTTCATTAACGAAACCTATTGGGTGGAGGTGATATGATGGAGTACCGAACACTCTTTCTGGCTCTCCTGTTCACAACCTTTGTGATCGTTGTCTTTCTACCCTTGGCTGGTGCAATGAAAGACCCTTCGGCGGTATACTGTGAGGCTATGGGATACACCTATACTGTTGCTAGAATGCCAGAAGGTCCCCTAGGGGTCTGCATTTTTCCGGAAGGCACACAGGTGGACTCATTCCGGTTCCTCCAGGGTTTTGAAGGAAAAGAGTTCAGTTATTGCGTTCGTGAAGGCTACAAGCAACAGGTAGTGACGAGTTTCCGGACCTGCGGTCATTTTGGGCTTGATCAGTGCCTTGTCTGCACCCTCCCGGATGGCAACTCCACGGAAGTCACTAAGCTTATGAACCTCTCGTTTGCAGAGACGGTCTGCGGTGACAAAAACTGCGGGATGCCGGAGGACACCCTCTCTTGCCCGGTAGACTGCCGGTCCGGGGGTTGGGACAAACTCTGCGACGGGATCCGTGACAACCGCTGTGATCCGGACTGCCCGGACGGCCTGAACGACCCGGACTGTGGGGGAGTTCCGTGGGAAGGCCCGGAACTGATATACATTGCCGTCCTTGCGGTGCTGGCTATTGCCGGTGCGAGCATTTACCTGTTCCTGACAAGAAAACGATCCTCCTGATCTATGTTAGGATACTACTGCGGTATCCGGGATGGTGGATATCGCTCGATAAAATAAATTCTGTATGATTCTTTGATAACCGTGTTCCAGAGTATCTCCAATTAAACGTTTCTCCGGTGTGGTTTTTCTCCCGGAATACATAAATTTTAACAGGTCGAACCCGCATCCTCTATCAATGACGGGTTAGATCGCAGATACCGCGTTCTTCAGGGGGAGCTCTTCGCACCATTTGACAACGGCATGTGACCCGTGATGCTACATACTGCCTGGTACCGGAGATTCTACTGCCACCTACCTAATCTACGGGAATCGTGTCTCGAACGGCTGATGATACCGAGAGCAGGAGGGGAGATACCCTGCCTTGAAAGGCGTTCAACCCGATACCGACTGAGTCGAAAAGGAGGGAGCTGCAGTACACCATAATGTGGGCATACCTCTTTCCTTCTCTGAAAAACAGCGGCTTGCGAGGGAATTTATTGATAAACTCTACGTCCACACGGGGTTTCAGAAGCTCTCGGCCTTCCGGACTGTGCTTGACATCTCGTTTTAGCCGCCCGAATCCGGGGCCAATTTATGGAGAAGTACCGGCATATGCCTCAAGAATCCGTTCAAGCCTTTATTGGGGAGAGCATCTCCCTGGACATGGAGAATCTGAAATTGAAAAACTAGGCAAATACTTTATCTGCCTCCGGCCGATCAGTGATAAGTAGGACCAAATCCGGGATAGGGTATAGATATGACGGGGGGGCAACAGGATCCGCCGGCATGTACTGGCGGCATGACACAGCAGGCAGCAGCCCAAAGGGTGCTGTTCTTCCGTTTTAGTCTTTTCATGGCGGTCATGCTTGTCATAAGTGCACCATCCGCTGCCTGGACCGTCCCTGACACCAGCGGAAATTGCCAGCAGCGGTTCAGTGACAGGTCCTCGTGGTCTGAGACCCGTAAAGACTGCCAGTTTTCCGCCCAGCTCGAGCCATCAAACGTGGTGGTTGGGGGCGAGAAAGATCTTGGCACGGGCTACTATATCGAGCCCCATGTGTACGAGATCGAGAATGCCGTCCGCTTGTTTAGGGAGAAGGGCTACGACAACTGGGCACTGTACCTCTCGAGCCCAGACCACTTTCAGGCGCTGGCAGACGGCGTGACCTGGGCGGATGCCTACAAGGGGCGGGTTCTCGTCCACATATCGATCCACATCCTCTGGGTCGAGGTCTATAGCTGGAAAGTAGATAATATCTGCAACTATGCGGGGTTTGACCAGTACTACAACACCTATGAACAGGACCCCGCCGGACGCGGCCTGGATTCTGAGGGGATCAACGTGCTGGCCGATTACCTTCCAGTACTCATCAAAACCATCGGCCCGGCGCTTGTCGAGATCGTGGGAGGCCTTGTCGGCTTCCCGGGACTGGGAGGTCTGCTCTCGGCCGTTTCTGCTGATATCCACCCGGAGCTTGAGAGCGCGTACCCGTCCGGAGCCTTGCAGGCCCAGCAGCACTTTGACCGGGCGATAGATTACCACTTCAACAGCGCAACAGACCCGCAGACCGGGCAGAGCCGGCTCTACTGGCCGCAGCGGTCCGTGGAGTATAACAGCCTCTTCCAGCTAGGTTGGGCTACGCACTATATGCAAGATATCGGGGTGATTTACCACATGCAGGATATCACCTCGTCATTACCGCCCAACCCGCACAACGACTATGAGAACAATGCTAAAGGGCATGGCGACCCCTTTGACCAGAAATCCGGAGACTACCATATCAGCGCAGCCGGCTGGACTCTTGGGACTGACTACCTGTCAAAGAGCATCACGCAGCTTGCCCGTGATGAGGCAATTGCTATTAATGATGGGAATGACTGGGCGGCAGCCCGGTCCCATAACGAGGACGTCCGCCTGCCGGTTGTCCAGAAAGGTGTCAGAGTCTCAGAGCAGTTTACCGCAGCGATGCTTGCCAAGTACCTTAATGCGACTGGGGTCCCGCAGATCAAACAGCCGTTCCAGGGACGGGTGGAGGATGGACAAGACCGTCCGGTGTCGTTTGCGTATGTTTTCTATCGGAAGGGCATGGAGTGCATCCAGGACCCGGACAAGGCTACCCCAGTGTGCGGGACACCTCCCGGCGCATGGAACTATGTCCGTGCGGACAAAGACGGCCGCTTCTCACTTGACCTCAAGCCGTCTGATATCAGCAAGCCCTTCGACACGTACTTCATCCGCCCGGTCATGCCCGGGTACCGGTATACGGGGTATTTCCAGGGCAGCAGCAGCGAGTCCATGGGGGCAACCCGCGACGGCAAAACCCTCGAGTATCAGCCCCCTTTGAAGACCGTTGCTGTGACTGTGAACCCCTACTACGAGTTCTACCTGGATCCGTTGGCGGAGGTAAAGCAAGGGGTGCAGCTGGTCACGGTTGTGCCGGGAATTCTGCTTTTTACGCCGGGTGAGCTGCCTGCAGCGACTGAGGACACCATACGAAAGAACCTCATCACCGTGACTCCGGAGAGCACCTCCCTGCGTGTCCATACTCAGGATCCCTACCAGTCGCTGATGATCCCCCTCCCCGAGACAACATATGTTGAGGTCCAGCTCGCAAACATCGTTGACCTCAACCAGCCGCGAATACTCACATCACCCTCTGATATCCGGTCAACGGTCGTCGCGGTTAAGAATCAGCGGGCTGCCTGGTATGCGGCCCGCCAGACGGGGATGGTGCAGGTCTCCCCGGCTGCCGGCGCAGGTGCGGCCAGGCTGGCGGTGGATGAGTATATTCCCGCCTCGACAAAGGACAGTTGGTACGTGGTTCTCTCGTCACTGCCAAAGACCAGCATCCATGCTCAGAACGGCACTACGGTTGCGGTCCCGGACCTCGCCTTTGCATTCGGGACCGGCCCATCGATTTCCGGTGAGTTCCTGCCGGCCATCGGCCTGGCACGCGTTCCCGCGGCCAATTCGCAGGTCGAGGTGACCCTCTCATCCGGAACTGGATACATCGGCCCGGAGTTTTCCGTACCGTACACGGCCGTCGCCGTGAAAGGGCTCACCGACAAGGCACCACAGGCTGTTGTCCCGGATAAGCAGGGTATGATCCATTCAGCAGTAGTCACAACGATTGGGTCCAACGGCGGCACCAGCAATAGCGGGTTCTATGATGTGAGCGGGATCAACGTCGGAAGTGCGCCGTCAACCAAAGGGTCCCAGTCGGATGCGGCAAAAAAGCATCTCATCCTCACCACCGACAGCAGCGGGAGGGTAGCTCTGATGTTCTGGACCGGAAACCAAGCCGGCAGGGTCCGGATGAACTTCCGTGTCATCAGCAATCCCAACGCACCCGGGGTCCTCCCTCAGCATTCCGTGGAGTTCACCGTCCACCCCCTAGTGAAGGAAGTTGATCCGGACTTTATTGTCCCACCTAATATCCAGGCAGTCCAGCCGAGGGAAATTGTCCCGTCTGAGATTATCGAGGCCGGAGCTGCAGAGGAAGGAGCCGGAGAATTCCCCACTATCTGCTTCAACCTCACACCCGACGGCGGCGTAACGGAGGTCCTATGCCCGTCAAAACCCATCACGGGGGTGGTCATTGACTTCATCACGTCCATCCCTTCCACGCTGGGGAGGCTCATGGGATCTTCGCAGCCGTCACCCGTTGTGACCTTCAGGTCTATAGAACGCGGGGATCGACAAGACTGCGATGACAGTAATGCCTGCACAGTCCAAGACCGAATGGTCCAGGGCAGCTGCACAGGCGACCTGATATTATGTAATGACGACAATCCCGGGACTGTCGACCGCTGCGAGCCGGCAACAGGGTGTGTCTTTGAGTCCCCGGTGATCGCCCACGACACTTGCGATCCTGTAAGTGGCTGTATATTCACACCTATTCGCACTTCGTGCGATGACCTGAACCGGTGTACCGTGAACGATCGGATCGTCGATGGCACTTGTACTGGAGATCCCCTTACCTGCGATGACCGGAACCCGGAGACCGCGGATATCTGTGATCCAAGGAAAGGATGTGTTTTCACCCCTTCACAATTGGTAATTACACCGAATGTCTGCAACGACGGGAATCTCTGCACGGTGAATGACCAGTGGGTGGACGGCGTATGCTGGGGCGACCCGCTTGTCTGTGACGATGGAAACCCCGACACCCGTGACACCTGCGATCCGGAGTCCGGGTGTATATTCACACCGATCTCGACGACAATGCCCGCTGGCTATATCCCCTGTGATGACGGAAATGCATGCACCGAGAACGACCGCATCATCCGGGATGTCTGCACAGGGTCCCCGCGTGTCTGTGACGATGGAAATCCCAGGACCCAGGACACCTGCGATCCTGTGAGCGGCTGCATCTATTCCCGCGTGCCGATTACAACACCTACGCCGGCGATGGTCTGTCCCGAAGGATGCACCTGCATGACACCCTCGGAAGCATTACAGATCTATGGACATGCGATCCGCTGCTCGGACACGCCATGTGCTGCGGATTACTCCATCATAACAAGAGTACTGTACAAATATTGTTATCGCCCGGCGGGATAGGAGGGACTGATACTTTTTTTCTTTTATATCTGATGAATCCTTTTGATCCTTTTACACCATGATAACCTTCAGCAATGATTCGGGTGATTCCAAGGAACATGCCGTGAAAATCGTTGGGGCAGAGAACGAGCGCGACGGCGTCCAAGCGGAATACAGGTATCTCAATCAACAATTTGGAGAACAGGGAAAGACCTGGATCTTGGAAATGCAATCACTGATATTTGATAAAGATTCCGGTAGGGTATATGATAGAATGGATATTGAATTTCACAATCGGAAAGTTAAGACCATATATTTTGATATCACAGAATTTTTCCAAAAGTTTTAGAAGGTTGAAAATCTTTGATAATTACCTTGTTTTATTTCTGGCCCAATCGTACTGTTACCCCATTTTCAGAAGAAGCTTTCCTCCTGGGATCAGTCTGTCATTATGAACGGTCTTAAAATCCTTCTGAATGCTTCCCGTAAAAATAATAAGGATGTACGGGTATTGGCTCATGTATGCAGGTAAAGGAATTCTCTCTCACCGGAATGCTCATGATCGGGATGGTTCTGGGGATGGTCCTTACTGCGGGCTGTGGAACGCCAAACGAACCGGGTACATCGCCGTTCTCTACGGTTCCCCCGGCACCCCCTGCCACTCCTGTGGCCGGGGCTCACATCTACTATGTTGCGCCTGAAGGAAATGATACCAGCCCCGGTACGGCAGAACAACCGTGGCACACCCTCCAGCATGCCGCGGACTCTGCCCAGGCAGGAGACACGGTCCTCCTCAAAGCCGGAACATACGCTGAGGAGGAGGTAGTATTTACCCGTTCCGGCTTGCCGAATTCCCCGATAACCTTCATGACTGCTCCTGGAGCAGTGGCGATCCTCCAGGGAAGCATCCTTCTCAAGAGAGAGGCTGCGTACCTGACCTTCAGTGGTATCCAACTGGAGGGATTTAGGATCTGGGGGATCACGGTGGAGGGCGACAACCATCACCTCCTTTTTTCGAAGTTGAAGGTCCAAGGGGGAGAGGCAGGAATCCGGTTTACGGATGGGAATTCCGGCGATCCCCCCTCCTATGGCCCGGTCCATGACATCACGCTCGAAGATAGTACCTTCACGGATGCGATGTTCACCGCGGTTGACTGTACCCCCGGTCCCTGCAACAACATGGTCTTCCGCCGGCTGGAGATCTCCGGGTCAGGCCTTTCTGCCGGATTTGGAGGGGATGGACTAGGGCTGGAACGGGGCGAGCAGGTGCTTGTCGAGGATTGTTCCATCCATGACAATGGCGGGGATGGCATTGATCTCAATTCCCGGGACTACTCCGGGAATGTTCCCGGGATTGTGGTCCAGGGAAACCAAGTGTACCGCAACCACCTGCAGGGGATCAAACTCTGGGCCGGGGGGAGGATGGAGAAGAACGTGGTCTGGGGTCAGGGTATCGACCCGGTGATGGTGGGAAAGTACCCCTGTACCGTGGAGGTGATCGGGAACACCATTGCCTACAATATGTATGATCTGACGTTCAGTGAACGCGATTACTCGTTTGTCGCGGCGTACCCAGAGGACGGAGAATCTCCCCCCGTCCGGCTGATCCTGGTGAATAACATCTTTGCCTTCAATAACCCCCCGGAATTGGACGGGCACACCGGGATCTACCTTGGCCCGACCGTCATTCTGGTCCAGGAGAGGAAGAATCTCTTCTTCAGCAGGGAGGACGAGGAGATCCTTGCTGCGTTCCTGGGTGACCGGAGTATCCTACGGAGTGAGATAGCAGACGGCACCTGGACCCAGCTCACCGGCCAAGGAACCGGGGATCTGACTGTAGATCCTCTCTTTGTATCCGGCTGGCCTGCGGTGGATCTCCACCTCCAGGGCAATAGTCCCGCGAAGGGGTACGGAGCCTACTAACTTTTTTCCTGGTGACATGATCTGTTGTGGCACAGATGGTGCTTTTTTGGATCGGAGCGTTTCGAGTGCCACGATGGTCATCAGTTGCTGATCTCTCCTTAATCCGTTCCGTATCGGTTTCCTATCTCGCAGAATCTTGACTACTTGGCATCGGATCGTTCAGAAATGAACTTGAAAAATGGTGGAAAAATCACCATTACACAACCGGGAGTTGAACAACGAAGAAGTGGAGGTACTCCTCCCCGGTATTTCTCAACCGGTGCCCCTTACCCCAGGTATCCTCCAGCAGGAGGATGTCTCCTGGTTTGAACCGCTGAATATTCCCGTCACTCGTCTCTATCTCTACCGTACCGGAGAGAAGGACCATGAACTGCCGAGCCGGAGCGGGATGCCAATCGCCAATCCAGCCGGGTTCAAAAGAATAGAACACGTACTTCGAGGCAGGTTCCTCCCCAGACAGGTAGAGAGGAGGAGCCGGGGGCGCTGCATTCACGAGGCTTTGTTTGATCTTCACAAGATCAAAGTGCGATTCACCGTACCAGCCCCATTTCGCACGTGCATCTGAGTAGATTCTGTGATACTGTAGCTGGGAGAGAGAGCTTGCGTCAATCATCAATGTCATGCAAGGAATCCGATGGAATAGGGAATAAAAGTATGGCTCAAACCAAAACCAATTCCCATATGTTACGAAAAAAATTGCCTTTTTCTAAAGATTATCAGGATTAAATGGCAGATCTTCCCTGCACCATTGCTTCCTGTACACTCCTCGCTCCTTCTTGGGCATCGGGATCATTTGGATCAAGGGCGAGGGCCGATTGATAACTGGAGAGAGCCTCAGGGAATCGTTCCAGATCTCTCAGGAGATTTCCCTTGTTCTTCCAGGCTTCGGTGTTCCTTGAATCGAACGAGAGGACCCGATCAAAACAGGCCAGCGCCTGGTCGTACTCCCTGGTCAGGAGATAATTCTTTCCACGGCCATTCCAGGCTGCAACATTGTCAGAATCCATGTCGAGGGCTTTCTGATACGCATTCTCTGCTTCTTCCCAGTACTCCAGGGAGTGAAATGTATTCGCGTAACGAATCCAGAGGGCGACGTTTGACGGGGCGATCTCGATCGCACGCTCATACCAGTTCCGCGCCTCCTGGTACCTTCCAAGGCGATGGAGCACTCCCGCAATCCCCTCTAATGCCGGAAGATAGGAGGAGTCAAGGTCGAGTGCCTGCTCAAAGGTCCTGAGCGCATCCTCATCCCGGCCCATCACTGCCAGAGAGTCCCCTTTCTGGGACAGAATCCGGGAGTTCGGGGGCGCAATCTCCAGAGCTCTATCGAAAGAGAGGATCGCTTCCTCGTCCCGTCCCAGGTTCTTTAGCGCCACCCCCTTCCGATACAGGGTGTTGGGATTCTCCTGGGTGAGGAGCGCACAGTTGTAGAGGGCGAGGGCTTGGTCCTGCTCGCCCCGATCGACAAGGATATTTCCCATGATCGTCAGGGTATCCACATTATCCGAGTCCAGGGTAAGGGCTCGGCCCATCCTACCCAGCGCATCCTCATCCCGGCCTAAGGTGTGCAGGACCGCAGCTGAATGGCTCAGGAGAGCACTATTATCGGGGTGGTTCTCAAGAGCAGAATCGTACAGATGGAGTGCCTCCTCATAACGGCCAAGCTGTGCAAGGAGAGTTCCCTGTTCTATTAACACCTCCAGGTCAGTCGGATCACCCGCAATCGCTGTGTTAAACGATTGCAGTGCATCCTCGTACCTCTGTAAATTGCGAAGGACGATTCCTCGGTGTTTCCAGACCACGGGGACAGTTGGCGTAATGGAGATAGCCTGGTCTAGATAGGTGAGTGCGAGCTCCATTTGTCCCTCTCTTTCTGCGATAAATCCCATCTCATACCAAAATAGTGGATTCGTTGAATTCTGGGAAAGAGCACGCTCTACGTACTGTTTTGCCATGGGAAGATCATTTCGTTCGAGAAAAATCGTGGCTAATAACTGGAATGCCCGGAGGTGATTCGGGTTCAATTCCAGGAGGAGTTCGAGACATACCTGTGCTTCGTCCAGTCGATGGATTTCCACCAGAACTGACCCCTTTAAAAAGAGTGCTTCCGTGTTTTTCGATTCAATCCTGAGGATACTTTCAAGGTTCTCCAGTGCCTCGCCATGCCGCCCTAAAGTGAAAAGGAGATTGGCCCGGGCAAGGAGACCGCCTGTGTCAGCCGGGTTGAGCTGCAGGAGCCGGTCATATGCCGCAAGAGCTTCATCCCGTTTCCCACAAGACTCCTGGAGCTTCCCCTTCCACCACCAGCAGGGAATGCACGCGGGATCGAGCGTGAGTGCCTGTTCAAATTTTTCCAGGGCTTCTGCCTCACGATTCATTCGGGCAAGTATATTCCCGGTTTCGAACCATGCCCGAACATTTGCAGGTTGGATCTCTGTCGCTCGCTGGAAGGAGTGAAGGGCTTCGTCAAATCGATCCTTCCGTGAGAGCAAGAATCCCTTCTGCACCCAAGCATCGGCATTATTGGGTTCAATCTGGAGCGACTTCTCGACGGAATGCAGGGCCTCCTCTTCGCGGTGAAGAAGACAGAGGACCTCTCCTTTTACATCCCAGATCCTCGCATCAAGGGGTGCGAGGGGGCCTGCAATCTCAAGGCAGGCCAGTGCTTCCTCTGGCCGGTTGCTTGCAATAAAAACCCTGGCTTTCTCGATCCAGAGCATCGATTCGCTCGGTGCGAGGGTACACGCTCGCTCATAGGCATGGAGAGCTTCCGCATATCGGCCTAGTGCCGCAAGGGTGAACCCTTTTCGTTCCCATGCAAGGGGGTGCATAGGTTCGACAAGGATCGCCTTGTCGTAACAATCTAACTTCTGGGAAAGATCCTTCTCCCAATCCCCCCTGTCAATCCATTCTTGTGCGGTCTCCATATTGCCCACTTAGTAAGGAACTGGAGGCATTCCTGAATATACCTTTGGATGATGGGGAGTGAGGGGTAATCCCTGTGATCCTGCAAGCGGTTACATCCTTTTCTCTTGTGCCGACCCCTACCTCCTTGCCTGCGCAACCCTGTCCCGAAGGATGAACCTACCTGCTACCTTTGGAGGCATTACTGCTCTTTGGATATGCGTTGCTCGCAAACCCCTGCGACACGGATTACCCTAGATTAGGAGCGTTTTCTGTAAGTAAAACTACCGGGAAGCGGGAAAAAAGCTGAACAACAGGTAAGAAGATCAGCGCAACTCTCGGAAAGAGATCCCATATCACGGCTTTTTTACCGGATCGATGGACTTCAATTGTACAGGGTAGCCAAATGGACGTCGCTTGGGATCGATCTCGATGTCACAAAAAGTGTCTCCCCGCAGGCCATCACGGAACGGAATCGGGATCTTAAGATTGAAATAACGGTGCAGAACCGAGGGGAAATGGGAGTGGACAATCTCACCCTCTCGGATGACTTCGTTCCCTCCCACTTTGAGGCGATTGAACCCCGATCGGAATTTTACACACCTGATTCCAACAGAAGTGACCCGAGAGTGATCTGGAGGAAAGACCTGGGTGACATCAAGGCGGGGGAGAGGAAGAGGGTCTCATATACCATCCGGTATATCGGGAGCCTTTCGCAGCCCTATGACATCAAACTAACTCCCACAGCCGTGTTCCAGAAAGGGACGCTAGTAGGCATTTCCAATGCTGTCAGGGTCAGCCTAGCTGCTCCCACTGCTACAACTGGTCAGGAACCGCCCCAGAAATCCACTCCTTTTAATGTTGAAGTCGTTGTCTTGGCTATCACGGTTGTAGTAGTAGGATATCCATTCATGCGGAACCGAAAAAGATTATAATTTTTGGGTATAGTCACATTTCAGCGACTAATTTTTTGTTTTATTGAACGGCCCCCTTGCGCCAGCCCTGCCCCCTTTGGGGGCGGGGGCGCATGCGATTTATCTGTATT
>JADDYB010000301.1_pt1 | contig 15385 bp, 13 predicted proteins | sample 8641941 | NCBI WGS metagenome assembly JADDYB01 (sample SAMN16275377, study PRJNA637457) | freshwater sediment metagenome | isolation source: Lake Kineret sediment | place: Israel: Lake Kineret | collected 2013
CTGGATAGAAAGTCCCGCTCAGATCCATATTCATTCCAGGCCACCTTCAGGGCTGCACCTGATGCCCACGAGCCCAACAACCAAGTGGGTGACTCTACCGAGCTGAGCCTGGGCCAGCTGACCACAGCGTACATCTGCCCGCGGGATGATGTAGATTTCTATTTGATTCGTGTGGAAGCACCGGCGATAATGCAGGCAAAGCTGGAGAGCGTTCCTGCCGACATGAAGGCCCGAATCGACCTGTATGGCAAGAACTTCAACTGGATAACCCGAAAGGATGCATCCAATCCAGGAGATGCCATAACCCTGGAGAGCGATCTGGGTGGAGCGGGAGTCTATTATCTAGCAATCACTGACCTGGACCACAAAGCGCACGACCAGGAGTATCAGCTGATGGCTGAACTGAAGTCGGGATAAGGAGACTTTGGTGATGGCGGAGTTCCGCTCCGCCCATCATCACTCGTGGGCGCAAATCTCATCCATTTCGGCGGCTCCGGGCATCCCCCTCGGACATTACCATTTTCGCAGTCCTCTTCTTCAATCAGCTTTTTGGCTGCCACCGGGAGGTACTTGATGCCGAGGACGGTGTACCTGGCTATCTGAATTGAGGCTCCGGCTTTCAGCTCCTGAATGGCGGCCTTGGCCATATCGTAGCGGGCAAAAGTGGGTCGGCTATGCCAACTTTCATGGGAAATAGGGTAGATTTGAATAGGTTTATGGTAACCGTTATAAAATTCGTGATTGAAGGTTTTTGATAATCAATTACATTGGAACAGGTTGCACCTCATTTGTTTGGTTTTCGCCCTTGTTCGCAACGACTGACTCAGAACTATTATTGCCAGATTTAGCGGACGCAATATTTATATTAGGTTGCACCTTATTGGCTTGGTTTTCGCCCTTATTCGCAACGATTGACCCAGAATTACTATTGCCAGATTTAGCGGCCGTAATATTTACATTCAGACATATGATTTCTTTAGCCTTGTTGTCGTTAGCACTTAATATAATAGCACCCTTATAGTCTCCATGCAGATATGCTTTCGATGCATCAATAGATACCGATAGAAATTTGGTATCGCCACTCTTGATTTGCTGGGGTTGATCTGGATTCAATGATATATTTATATATGAATCTGGGAATTTTGTCTTGGAGTCATTATTTATATCTCTAATACCATTGATTTCCAGTTTTGAGTGAAGATTTATTTCAGTTGGACCAACATTCTTTATCATGATATTTCTAATTAATGATTTATTTAAATTGTCATTGATTGCAAATGATTCATTTATGCTCAGAGGATTTACACTAATTTTAATTGGCGGAATTAAAAACAAAATTAATATAAAAAATAATAAATTTAAAATAATAATGATTGAAATCATTTTATTTATTGACGTGAAGATTAATGCCATAGGGTCCCGCAATTAGAATTATCTGGATTTGTTTTTATTCCTTCACTCATACTGCTATGCACCCTTGATTTCAATACTATGTATATATATCCCACGGCTATGCATCCTTTCATTTCTTGTCAATGGCATATCCAGCGTATCCGAACATGATCGAGTTGGCGACCTCCAAATAAGTCTTGTATGAAGAGTAGCCACTCTTAAGGCACAAGACGGCTAGGATAGACGAGCCAAATCCAAAGGAACAAGACCAAAACCAAGGGACGTTTAAGTTTGCGAGTAAGTAATAAGGCACAAAGATTGAAAAGGGGATAAGCGAGAGGAAGGTATTGGAGTAGAATTCTGAATAGCTGTAATAATCATCAACGATAATGGTATTTAATGCATCGCGCTGGTCGGCAAAAATCTTAAACGCGTAATGACGCGTCAATTTCAACTCCTTGATCTCTTTCGTATCCTTATCAAAGACAAACCCACCATTAATTTTTTGGAAACATTTAGTCCTTTGATTTTGAAGGTTCTCGATTTCTGGAAGATTATCAAATAAAAAATCTTCAATTATTGAGTGATGAATGCCGCTCAGGATTACTCCGAATATTGTACCCATAAAAATGAAAAGTCCCCAAAAAGTAATATCTCCTCCAATATAGCTTGATATTACCGATGTAGACTGTGGACTCCAGTAACTAAGCCACATAAATAGAGTAATTGCAGAAAAGAATCCAGGAAATGTATATGAAATGATGTGTTTGATCTTAAAATCCGTCGGTAGGTTTATGAGAGGAAGCATAAAATTAACTCACTTTCAAAACATGATCTTCACTTTCACAAATCACATAGAGCATTTTAAACTATAAATACTTTCTCTGCCCAAATATTCTAACAACGGTAAAACCATAGGAAAATATAACATTCTCTTTTCCAATCATAATCAGAAATATAAACAAAATAGGAATTGAAGCCATTGTGGCAACCTCTTCCTCTGTGACCGTTGGTAAAGAGAAAGATGCCATAAAGAGCAGCTTAGAATTCTTACTTTTTCTGTGATTTTCCTCTGTAGGTGTTTAGGCCCTCAAACACAGCTTTTACAGCAGCAGCCACCTCGGTTACCTCGGTAATATCATGACTCCTTTTTTCTTCAAGTTTTTGGTTCAATATTTTCAGGCAAGATCTTTCAATATTGTCAAGCTTTTCATCTATTCGTTTTTGTTCAGTGGTCACTTGTTTATAGTCCTTTGTTTTTGTTTTCAATTCCACCAAAGCGTCACCTACTTCTTTTACCTCGCTAATATCATGAATCCTTGGTTCACCAAGCTTAGCTTCAAATATTGTCAAGCAATACATTTCGATATCATTAAGACTTTGTTCAGTGGTTTTTTGTTCAACTTTTGTATCTCCAGTCATAATCTCATTTAATAGCACTCTAACCATAAATTTTTTCCCCTTGGGATTATCCGTGTGGCTATCAACTATTGATCCAATAAACCTGATTGCAAATTAATATTTTGAGATTATCGCAGCAAAAATATTTCTAGATATATATTTCATCACCGGAAACATCCTATAGCATCATTGACACGCCAAGATTGTCTGATGGGGAAGGTAAGTCCCGGAGATAGATACATGAAAGACGGATAAAGAGAGGAATTTGCCGAAACATAATGAAGCCGTTCTCCTATATTACCCTTGCTCGATTCAAGACACTCTACGGCAATCAACAAACGTGCCGCAGTTGCATAGTCAGGTTCAATATATATCTATCTTTCATAACATGAACATCTCAATTTAGATTTTTAAGTCTAGCTCAACTCGAAAAGACTTTTGCCTTTTCTAGTCTCGCGTGTTGCACAGCCGTTTTCGTATTCGCATTCGCTAAAAATAGATTGCTATTGTTGTAGGTCTAAATCCTTTATTCTCCAAATATCTTTTATCTCTCGACTGTCTATTCTATCCAATCTTCACTATTTCTTATGCTCCAGTTAGGCTTCAACTTCTATTTCCTGGAGGCATGATAATGTACAGTCTTGCCTACCTACCCACAGTACCTGCACCCAGGCATCGTCTCCTCATTCCCCAAATAGAGTACCTGGCTCCTGCTGCCATACCTGTAAACCGTCACTCCTTTGCATCCCAAGTCGTAAGCTAAATTGTAAACCTTCAGCACATCGCTAACATTGGCACTCTGAGGCAGGTTCACGGTCTTGGAGACAGCATTATCGGTGTATTTCTGGAAGGCAGCCTGAATTTTCACATGTTGCTCCGGCGGCACATCAAGGGCAGTTACAAATATCTCTTTTAGGTCCTGGGGGACTCCTGGGATTTCCCGGATAGAGCCCTTCTTGGCAATCTCTGCTTTCAGCTCCTGGCTGTAGATTCCTCTTGACCTTGCGGCTGACTCAAACAAAGGCGATACCTCCAGCAGCTTAGCCCCTTCCAGGACGTGTCGAACGAAGGCCAGGGCAAACAGCGGCTCAATCCCGCTGCTGGTTCCGGCAATTATGCTGATAGTGCCCGTGGGGGCGATGGTAGTAACGGTGGTGTTTCGCATGGCCTCCCAGCTTTGGAGGGTTGACTGCTCAAACAATGGGAATGACCCGCGCTCCTTGCCCAGCCGGGCCGACTCCTCCCGGCCCAGCTTGGAGATGTAGCTCATGACCTCTTCGGCCAGGCGAATAGCATCGTCTGAGGCATAGGATATGTTCATCTGAATCAGCATCTCCGCAAATCCCATCACCCCAAGGCCGATCTTGCGCCTCTGCATGGTGGCCTCCCTTATCTGCTCCAGGGGGAACTTGTTCATATCGATGACATCGTCCAGGAACCTGACGCCTAAAGAGACCAGTTCGCCCAGACGATCATAATTCAGCTCGCCCTTTTCCACCAGCCTGGACAGGTTGATGGATCCCAGGTTGCAAGACTCGAAGGGGAGCAGCGGCTGCTCGCCACATGGGTTGGTGGCCTCTATTGGTCCGGGAATGGGGTGGGCTTTATTGATCCGGTCCATGAAGATCATGCCCGGATCGCCTCCTTTCCATGCTGTTGTAGCGATCAAGTTCATTAGATGAGGGGCGTCCTGGCTGCCGACGACTTCGTTATTTCTGGGATTTATCAGAGGGATGCTGCCGCCCGACCTAGCGGCATTCATGAACTCGTCGGTTGCTGCGACCGATATGTTAAAGTTCTCCAGAAAGCCCGGCCGGTCCTTTGCCTCAATGAACTCCAAGATGTCCGGATGGTCTATTCGAAGCACCCCCATGTTCGCTCCTCTACGCCGTCCGCCTTGCTTTATCACATTCGTTGCCGCGTCGAAGATGCCCATGAAGGAGACTGGCCCGCTGGCCACTCCGCCTGTGGACCGGACCACATCGTTCTTGGGCCGCAGCCGGGAAAAGGAAAAACCGGTACCTCCGCCGCTTTGATGTATCAAGGCCATATACTTCAGAGCATCGAATATTCCCTCGATGGAATCGTTTACAGGAATTACGAAGCAAGCAGACAGCTGTCCCAGCGGAAGGCCTGAATTCATCAGAGTGGGCGAATTGGGGAGAAATAGCAGATCCCTCAAGGCCTGCTTATACTTCTGGCAGTAGAACTCGGGATCGATCCCGTAGCGCGCCTCGGCCCTGGCCACATGCTCTGCCACCCGGCAAAACATCTCTCCAGGAGTTTCGGCCACTTGCCCTTTCTCATCCCTCTTAAGATAGCGTTTCTTAAGAACCTCGGTGGCGTTCACGGAGAGCTTCAAATCATCGGCCACGCCCTGGAGCTTCTTCGCCTCTCGGATCTCGCTGCGCTTCTGGCGGTAGAGAATGTAGGCCTTGGCCACTTCGGCATAGCCGGCATCGATTAGAACCTCCTCCGCCAGGTTCTGGATATCTTCCACGCCGGGAATCTGGGAAGAAAACCTCTGCTCTGCAATTCCCGTCACCCTTTGGGCCAGCTCCACTGGGGCCTTGGCATCAACAATTCCCAAAGCTGTGAAGGCTTTCCCAATAGCCTTGGCAATCTTTGTAGAATCAAAATTTTCAAGGTGGCCGTCGCGCTTTCTTATATGTTGCATTACCCTAACACCCCATCAAGATATTATGCAGAAACGATATAAACATTCATGTCGAAAGATGATTGGTAGGTGCAGACTCAGACTTTCAAATGTAAGACGTCTCAAGCGTGAAATGTCAAACACGAGAACGTGGAATTTGAGAAGCAGAACCTTAGATGATATAATTTACGAGGTTTACCTATGAAGTTGGCAATTTCAGGAAAAGGCGGAGTGGGCAAGACTACACTGGCCGGAACGCTGGCCCGCCTCTTCGCCCGCGATGGATACAACGTGCTGGCCGTAGATGCTGACCCCAGCATGAACCTGGGCTCGGCCATTGGAATAAAGCAGCTTCCAAAGCCCGTCACCGAGCACAAAGACCTGGTGCAAGAGCGCGCAGGCATGCCCATGGGCATGTTCAAGATGAATCCCAAGGTAGATGACGTGGTCCAAATGTGCGGCTGCGTTGGACCTGATAACGTCAAGCTGGTGGTCATGGGAACTGTAGACTCCGGCGGCTCCGGATGCATGTGTCCGGCCAATTCCTTCGTAAAAGCTCTTATTAGGCACGTCATTGTCCGGGAGAAAGACCTGGTGATCATGGATATGGAAGCGGGAATCGAACACCTGGGAAGGGCTACGGCCCGCGGGGTGGACGCCATGATAGCTGTAGTTGAGCCGGGCATGAGGTCCATAGACACTGTAGAGAGAATAATGCAGCTGGGCAAGGAGATTGGCATCACCAGGTACCTGGCTGTAATAAACAAGGCCAGCGAACCGGGAGTTGTGGAAGAAAAGCTCAAAGAGATGGGCATTCCCGTGATTGGCACTATACCATACGACAGAACTTTGGTGGAAGCAGACTTGAGCGGAAAAGCGCCTATCGACGTGGGCGGACCGGCTGTTGAATCCATTGTTAAGATCAAGAACAAGCTGGAAGAAATGTTTGAAAAGGACGCTGCCAAAACTGCAGAATGAAAGGGCCGATACATTTCGGCCTCACATCAAATATACGCAAATTATGCAAATTTTTATGTAAGTTTTCTGCTGTTTTCTGCTTATGCTTAAGCCTCAGTCCAGCTGGAGATTTCCTGCTTTTATCCCGCTCTTGACGATGGACCCGATGACTTTGGACCCTTTTCCCATCAATTTGCAAGCTGCACTGGCTTCTTCCTCAGACACAACCACCACAAATCCCATTCCCATGTTGAATGTCCTGAACATCTCAGCATCATCCACGTTCCCCAGCTTCTGCAGGAATTCGAATATCGGCTGAGGCTCTAGGGGATCGGTTATCTCGAAGCCAAAGCCGGTTATCCTGTGAAGCTTGAGCAGCCCCGAGCCGGTTATATGGGCCAGGCCGTGAACGTCGCACTTCTTAGCAAGGTCCAGGATCTCAAAGTAAATCCTGGTAGGTGCAAGTAGCTCTTCGCCGATGGTCTTGTCCGAGTCTGGCATCAAATCGTTGTAGGCGTACTTGGACTGTTCAATTATCCTCCGGGCCAGGGTGTAGCCGTTGCTGTGCAGGCCGTCGCTTGGCACGCCTACCAGGACATCTCCCACTTGGATCTTCTCGCCGGTTACAATCTTGTCCTTGTCCACCACGCCTATGGCCGTGCCCGCCAGGTCGAAGCCCTTGATGATCTCGGGCAGAGAGGCCGTCTCGCCGCCCACGATGGTCATGTTGGACAGCTCTGCACCCCGCTGCAGACCTATGGCCAGCTGGCCAGCCCTCTCCGGATCAACCTCTTCCACTGCCAGGTAGTCCACGAAGGCTATAGGCTCTGCTCCAATGGCATAAAGATCGTTCACATTCATGGCAATGCAGTCTATGCCCACGGTGTCCCATTTTTTCATGGCGTTGGCAATGAGCACCTTGGAGCCCACACCGTCAGTGGTCATGGCCAGGGCGAAGCTTCCCATGTCCACCAAACCGGCATAATGTCCGATCTGCGTCATCGGAGCCCCAAAGCCCTTGCGTTTTGCTCTGAGGACGGCCTTCATGGCGTCAATCGACCTGCTCTCGGCTAGAATATCAACTCCAGCTTTCGCATAAGTGAGTCCATTCATGTGGCCTCCTCGGCCAGGCCAAACTCCCGGTGAAGCTCTAATACGGCCCGCTCCGCGTCCTTGTCACTCACTACAAATGAAATATTATGCTCGCTGGAGCCTTGACTGATCATTACAACGTTGATGCCAGCTCCACCCATGGCCTTGAAAACCCTGGCCGCAACACCGGGCGTGCCTGCCATTCCAGCTCCTACCACGGCTACTGCACTGACATTGTGGTTGTGGGATATATCTTTGACAAGATCCTTGGGAAGGGCTTCTTTTAGGGCAGCTTCGGCTTTGTCAACATGACGTTCCTCGATAATAATGGATATGTTCGCCTCGGAAGATCCCTGGCTGATCATGACAATATTTACTCCGGAATTAGCCAGAGCAGTAAAAGCCCGGGCAGCCACGCCTGGAGTCCCTATCATCTCCGCGCCTGAGATATTCAGAAGAGCCACTTTCTTGGAAAGAGTGACCGCCTTGATTACTTCCTTTTTCTTTATGCCGTTTTGAACTATCTGAGTGCCAGGACTTTCAGGATCGAAAGTGCTCTTGACCCGAACTGGTATTCCTTTTCTGATGGCCGGCTCTATAGCTCTCGGGTGGAGCACCTTTGCTCCAAAATAGGACAGCTCCATAGCTTCACGATAGGAAATAATTGGAATCGTCTTGGCCTCGGGGACGATCTTGGGATCTGTAGTGAGCACTCCTTTAGTTTCCTTCCAAAACCAAATCTCATCTGCATCTATGGCTGCTCCGATGAGCGAGGCCGACAAATCCGACCCCCCCCGGCCTAAAGTGGTTATGGTCCCCTTCTCATCCTTGGCTATGAAACCTGTTACCACCGGCACGCCATTCAGGGGCAATAGCCTCTGGGGTATCAGCTCATAAGTCTTTCCCAGGGGATGAGAGTCGCCGTATTCGCTATCTGTAACAATTCCCGCCTCCGCCCCCGTAAAGTGCTGAGAAGCTACACCCATATCCCTTAGGACTCCGGAAAGGATCGGCGCAGCTAGCTGTTCACCATAGCTGGAGATTAAATCTAAAGACCGAGGAGTCAGTTCTCCAAGATAGCAGATCCCAATATAGGCCTTCTCCAGTTCGCTAATCTTCATAGCGACGACTTCACGAACTTCCTGGGCTATTTTTTGATCAGTTATGGCCTCAGATATAGCCTGATTATGCCTCTCATTTAGCTTTTTGATAAAATCCTGGACATCAGCGACTTTTCCCTCGCTGGCAGATTTTCTGGCACATTCCAGCAGGGAGTCTGTAACGCCCTGAAGAGCAGAAGTGACCAAAACAATCTCATTGTCGCGGTTAAATTGCTTGACAAGATCGCCTACATGTCTAAGCTTTTGGCCATCAGCAACCGAGACTCCTCCAAACTTCATTACCAAGCGCGCCATCGTTGAAAACCCTGAACACCTCTTATTTCATCGATTTAAGCTTTGCCTACAATATTATAATTTTTTTTCCAGATGAATCATTTCGAAGATGGGATACGGCATGATACCTGACCTCCCTGCTGTTTAGGCAATATGGCCAGATGAATCGAGCTCTCGCTAGCGATTCTTGCGATGAATACTTTGTGCCCATTGCCACAAAGAATCGTTATGCATCAAGGCTATATGCCTAAATTATGGGGAGTTGAGGATGATAGCGGCACGGTGTTGGCAGCTAGGCGGCATGATAGCGATAAAGCATGATGTCGATGCGGCATAGACGAAGTATAGAATGGAAATGTTCGAGTCTTAAGCCCAATTATCACATCCCCCTTGCTATGATGTCTTGAGGCCCATTTTCCTCCGGAAAAGAGATCCGAAAAAGCCTGCAATTGACCGTGGAATTGAACGAAGTCTTATATATGAGTAGGCAGAGGATTGGGAGAGTCCTAATTTGGAATTATACATTATCTCAATTTCGCGAGGCTAAAGTAATGGGCAAGAGGAAGAAGATAGCTGAACGAGTAACGACTCTGATGGATAAACCGGAGAAGATAAGAAATATTGGAATTGTAGCACATATCGATCACGGCAAGACTACCCTTTCAGATAACCTTCTGGCTGGAGCTGGCATGATCTCCATGGATCTGGCTGGCAAGCAGCTCTTCATGGACTTCGATCCCCTGGAGCAGGCCAGGGGCATCACCATAGATGCTGCCAACGTCTCCATGGTCCACGAGGTTGGCGGTGAGGAGTACCTCATCAACATGATTGACACCCCTGGCCACGTAGATTTCGGCGGCGACGTCACCAGGGCTATGCGAGCAGTCGATGGTGCAGTTGTAGTTGTAGATGCAGTAGAAGGAGCCATGCCTCAGACGGAGACTGTGCTTCGACAAGCCATAAGAGAGGGCGTGCGTCCGGTACTATTTGTTAATAAAGTAGACCGCATGATCAACGAGCTGAAAGTCGAGAAAAAGGATATGGCTATCCGGCTGGGAAAAGTCATCGACAACATTAACAAATTGATCAGGGGAATGGACGAAGAGAAGTATAAAGCCGGTTGGCGTGTAGATGCGGCCAATGGGAGCGTGGCCTTCGGCTCGGCTCTGTACAACTGGGCTATTAGCGTGCCCATGATGAAGCAGACCGGAATCGGCTTTGATCAGGTCTTCGACTACTGCAAATCGGGAAATATGAAGGAGCTGGCCGAGAAGTGTCCGCTATACCGAGCTATGAACGATATGGTGGTCAAGTTCCTGCCCAGTCCCATAGAGGCCCAGAAGAACCGGGTAAAGGTCATTTGGCACGGCGACTGGGACAGCGAGGTCGGAAAGGCCATGGCCACCTGTGACCCCAAAGGACCCGTAGCCTTCATGATTACTAAAGTAAAGGTCGATCCTCATGCCGGAGAGGTAGCCACAGGGAGGCTATTTTCCGGAACTCTCAACCGAGGTCTGGAGCTTTACATTTCCGGAGTCGCCAATACAAATCGAATTCAGCAGACGGGCATTGTCATGGGTGCTGAAAGGGTAGAGGTCGAAAATATCCCGGCTGGTAACATAGCAGCAGTTACAGGCCTTCGAGATGCTATTGTGGGCTCCACCGTATCCACAATGGAGAATATGGCTCCCTTTGAGCTAATAAAGCACGTATCTGAGCCGGTTATGACTGTGGCCGTAGAGGCCAAGAACATGCGCGATCTGCCCAAGCTGGTAGAGGTTCTCAGGCAAGTGGGCAAAGAAGACCCTACTTTGAGCATAGCTATCAACGAAGAAACCGGCGAGCACCTCATGGCAGGAATGGGTGAGCTTCACCTAGAGATTGTAGCCTACAGGATTCAGAGAGATAAGGGTGTTGAGATCACCACATCGCCGCCCATAGTAGTATACAGAGAGTCTCTGGTTGGAAGAGCAGGACCTGTAGAAGGCAAATCCCCCAACCACCACAACCGCTTCTATATTGAGTTCGAGCCGCTGGCGCCTGGAGTGATCGATGCCCTAAAGGAGGGCAAGATCAACATGAAGATGGAAGAGATCGAGCGCCGCAAGATCTTGATGGATCAGGGAATGAACAAGGAGGAAGCCAAGAGCATCAGCGGCATAATCGGCTCTAACCTGTTCATAAACATGACCAAAGGAGTGCAGTACCTCAAGGAGACCATGGAGCTCATCCTGGAGGGATTCGAGGAGGCCACCAAGAATGGGCCAATCGCCAGGGAGCCGGTTCAAGGTATCATGGCCAAACTGGTGGATGTAAAGTTGCATGAGGACGCTGTTCACAGGGGGCCTGCCCAGGTAATACCAGCTGTAAGACAAGCTGTACAGGCAGGAATACTCATGGCCGAGCCCACATTGCTGGAGCCCTTCCAGAACGTCTATATACAGGTGCCTCAGGATCAGATGGGTGGAGCGATGGCAGAGATCCAGGGACGCAGGGGAGTAATCCTCAGCATGGACACCCAGGGCGACCTGATATTGATCAAGTCCAAGATGCCTGTTTCCCAGATGTTCGGATTTGCAGGAACCATCAGATCGGCGACCGAGGGCAGAGCCTTATGGTCGACGGAGTTTGCAGGATTCGAGCCCATACCTGCCAACCTGATGGTGGAAACGGTCAAGCAGATTAGGACCAGAAAAGGTCTAAAGCCGGAGATGCCCAAGCCCAGCGATTACCTAAAGGTAGTATGAGTGTCCAGCCTTCGAAAAGATTTAAACGCAAAGGCAGAAATACAGAAAGAGATGGAGTATAACTGTTGGAGGAAATGAATTATGGCAGAGCAAAAGCCACACCTCAACCTAGCATTCATCGGTCATGTCGACCACGGAAAGTCAACGCTAGTTGGGAGATTGATGTATGATACGGGTGCAGTCGACCCGCACGTAATAGATGAGTACAGAAAGGAAGCAGCAGCACAGGGCAAAGCCACCTTCGAGTTTGCCTGGGTCATGGACAGTTTGAAGGAAGAGCGAGAGAGGGGTGTTACAATAGACATCGCCCACCAGCGCTTTGATACCGCCAAGTACTACTTCACAGTTGTGGACTGCCCTGGCCATAGGGACTTCGTCAAGAACATGATCACAGGAGCCAGCCAGGCAGATGCTGCTGTTCTGGTAGTAGCGGCCCCTGATGGCGTTATGGCTCAGACCAGGGAGCACGTATTCCTGGCCAGAACATTGGGAGTCAACCAGCTGATCATTGCCATTAATAAGATGGATGCCACCACCCCGCCATACGATGAAAAGAGATACAATGAGGTAAAAGATGAGGTAGGAAAGCTCCTGAAGATGGTAGGATATAAACTTGAGGAAATTCCATTCATACCTGTCTCCGCCTACAATGGAGACAATCTCACAAAACTCAGCGATAAGACCAAGTACTACAAGGGGCCGTTCCTGCTCGATGCGCTGAACAACCTAAAGCTTCCCCAAAAGCCCACCAACCTTCCGCTGCGGGTGCCCGTTCAGGATGTCTATACCATCTCCGGAGTAGGTACCGTGCCCGTGGGCCGGGTGGAAACCGGAGTCATGAAGAAGGACGACAAGATAATCTTCCAGCCAGCCGGAGTTGCAGGCGAAGTCAAGTCCATCGAGATGCACCATGAAGAAGTTCCAGAAGCATTCCCAGGAGATAACATCGGATGGAACGTACGCGGCGTCTCCAAGAAGGACATCCGCCGTGGAGATGTATGCGGACATGTAGAAAAGCCGCCCACTGTGGCCAAGGAGTTCAAGGCCCAGATAGTTGTGTTGCAGCATCCTAGCGCCATATCTGTAGGATATACGCCTGTGTTCCATTGCCATACATCTCAGATTGCTTGCACGCTGACCGCCATCCTGGCCAAGCTCGATCCCAAGACCGGCTCGGTGAAGGAGCAAAATCCCGCTTTCATCAAGGCAGGAGATGCGGCCATCGTCATGGTGACGCCCAGCAAGCCCATGGTCATAGAGAAAGTGAAGGAGATCCCACAGCTCGGAAGGTTCGCCATCCGGGATATGGGACAGACGATCGCAGCTGGCATGTGTATGGACGTGACTCCGCGATAAACCATTTTTTTGGTGTTAACTTATGCAAAAGGCAAGAATTCGTCTCTCTGGCACCAATCCCATGATGCTGGACGACATATGCAGCCAGGTCAAGGGAATTGCCCAGAGAACTGGCGTACACATGGCCGGACCGATACCGCTTCCCACCAAGAAGATGGTCGTTCCCTGCCGGAAGAGCCCTGACGGGGAAGGAACAGCCACCTGGGACCACTGGGAGATGAGGGTTCACAAGCGGCTCATCGACTTAGACGCCGATGAGCGGGCGCTGCGGCAGCTCATGAGAATCCAGGTGCCCAAGAACGTGAATATTGAGATCGTTCTGGAAAGCTAAAGTCGATTTGGGTATTGAGGTTACACCTTTCTAAATCGGTGTAGCCCGCTGCCTATATATTCTACAATCAGTTGTTTAGATGTGATTGTTCTCTCTTGATTGACGTGCGCACTACTTTGATCATGAGAAAAACTCGATTGGACTCGTAGTATAGTCTGGATAGAATAGAGGCCTCCGGAGCCTCGGACCCGGGTTCGAATCCCGGCGGGTCCGCTAATTTCTTTTTCATGAAGCGGCAATTAGTGCAATATGCTTGTAAGATCCGTTCCCGATGGCTTCCATTTCCAGGCTTTGGATCAAACTACTATCTGTGAGCTTCTCCATCCCGACCAAGAGAACCTGGATATCCCCTATAGTCTAGCCCATGCCATGCTGAAACCGGGCGCTGCATCGCTACCGCACTTCCTAAAGCAGTCTTCAGAGGTTTGCTTCATCCTTGAAGGCCAGGGCATTATGCACATAGATGATGAGACTTCGCCGGTTGGCCCAGGCCAGGCAGTCTATATTCCACCCGGCTCCAAGCAGTATATCCAAAATATCGGCACCAATGATTTGAAATTCTTGTGCATCGTACATCCCATGTGGAGAAAGGATGACGAAGTCATCATGAGGCTGTGAATCTTGGGAGTCCAAAAATGAATGAAGATTTCCAACCAGGGCATAATGCCAGCGTAATAAAAGATTTAAAAGATAGCGATGAGCATCTGAAGAGAGAGGCTTCTCGCATCATAACCGAGAGGAAACGACTTGGGCTGGAGGGCTTGGTAGTCGGCCTGCAAGCGGTCATCATAAACACAGAACCGGAAAAGCAGAAAGCCACAGCCGAGGAGCTTCTAAGATATACAGGATTGGAGTTTCACGGAGCATTTCAGGACGACCAATACAGAACCTGCCTCTTGAGGACGCCCGGGTCTGCAAGATTTCGCTCTGCCGACTTTCTTGTCAGGTCCAGAATCAAAGGAGAAAGCCCCTTTTATCAAATCAACATAGCCCCAAAGTCCAAACAAATACCCAACACCAGGTTGGAGACATTCGTCTTTGAGATAAGCGATATCGAAAAGTATGTATCAATTCAAAAGTCTCAAGGAATCGAGTTTCTAACCAAGGAGATCATTTACGAAGAGAACCACTCCTTTATCCAGACGGCGCCTTCAGAATTCACTGGCAACTCTCTTGGATTCATACAGTGGAAAGCGGATGCCGGACGATATGAGACCTCTGGCAGCAAGAATTTGCATTGGAATTTGCAGAAGCCCAAGCTCGATCATCTCAAGAACATAAGGTGGCTTGATCATGCAGCAACCAGGGTCAAAGCGCAGGATAGAGATTTGGCCATTTTGGAGTTCATGAAGCTGACCAATTACAACTTCGACTTCGCCATCTATGTCAAATCTCTTAATTCCATAACCAGCGTGGCCAGACTTTCTCCAAGGGATTTTGCCATGGTCTTCACCTCAGGAATATCGCTTTACGTCAGCGATGAGATATCAGGGCCAACAGAGAAGTTCATTCACAACTACGGGACCAGAGTCCATCACATAGCCTTCCAGACAGAAGCGATAGAAAACACATACAATTCATTGGTCAGAGACGAAATGATGTTCCTGATTGAGCTGGTGGGATCGCCCGAAGATGGGTTGAAGCAAACTTTCACCGAAGCCTCCGGGAACACACTGCTGGTTAACGAATACATTCATCGATACGGTGATTTCGACGGCTTCTTCAGCAAGTCCAATGTAACTTTGCTGACGGAGGCTACGGGAAAACAGTGAAAGTATTTTAGCAGAATCTAGAGCCGTTTTTCCCTTTTTATTCTTCCCTCAATTTAGGAGCATACGAGTACCGCCTGCTGGGCCAGCAATATAAACCAACTGCCCTCTGCTGCAATACCACCGGTCATCTTGGAACCCATTTAACCAGACTTAATTATGCCTTCCTAATCTGTTTGTCAAGAACCATCGTTTCGCATGAGAAACACTTCGTCGATACTGCTTAAGGGGCACGTCAACCACATGCCCCTCGGTCAATCTTCCTAACCTCGTAGCCACTCCGTCGAAGG
>JADDYB010000302.1_pt1 | contig 15354 bp, 21 predicted proteins | sample 8641941 | NCBI WGS metagenome assembly JADDYB01 (sample SAMN16275377, study PRJNA637457) | freshwater sediment metagenome | isolation source: Lake Kineret sediment | place: Israel: Lake Kineret | collected 2013
GTTACATCTTGACCTCCAACAGAAAAAGAAACGCTGTCGTAGGACGCTGTTGCAACAGACCAAGGGGTGCTTAATGTGTACTGAAATACTGTATCGTTGGTTTGCCCAACAATATACATCTTTGTGCCGTCAGCTCGGAAAAACAAACCTTGAGGAGAGGTTTCTTGGCTAGAAACACTAAAGTTGGTCACGAACACCGCAGACGAAACTACCCAAGCCGTAGCCAAGTTGTACTCGTTTACATCGTCACCCGTTGAGCCAGTGATGTACATCTTCAGACCGTCAGGGCTAAAGAACAAATCAGAAGGCGTTACTTCCTCTCCCGCAACAGAGAAAGACACGCTGTCGTAGCTTGCACCAATCACGTTGACGTTGCTCAGGATGGTGTCACCAGCCACATGAACTGTTGCTGCTGGAGCCGATGTAGCAAAGCCTGTCTTGCCAGCACTGGTGATGCGGACACGCTCAGTTGGTGCGCTTGCGCCGTCTGCGGTGGTGCCAAAAGTTAACCGACCCGGCATGTCGCCTGCTCCGGGAGTGCCGTCTACTTCACCCTTTATTGTGGCTGCAACAATTAAAGCAGTGCCATCATCGCCATCAAAAACAAGGTTTCCTAAATTGTCGTCACTCTGCACAATCGAGTTTGTGCCAATGGTTCCACTGCGGCTTTTTGCTAAAACAAAATTTGGACCAACACCGTTAGCTGCCCAATAAGATGATGAAATGGTTGATCCGGGAATTCCTGTTGCTGTTACTTGTAGTGCTGGAGTTCGTTGTGTACCGCTCTGATCGTCTACATCAATTGACGTTTGCGTTCCAACAAGCACATTACCTGTCGTATTAATTACAAAAGGTGTTGCATCAGGATTGGCAAAATCCTCCACCAACAGCGCATTGCCTGTGCCTGTCTGTGTGATTCGCAGAGCGTCAGTAGTCGATGAGCCGCTGATTACTACACCGGACTGCACCGTGCCGTTGATGGTCACAGTGTCGGCAGAGGCATCGCCAAGGGTTGTATTACCGTTGGCTGTCAGCGTTGTAAACGTACCCGCAGCAGGGGTTGTTGCGCCCACAGTGCCGTTGATGTTGATAGAAGCTGTGCCGGTTAGGTTTGTTACTACACCCGATGCTGGCGTACCCAAGGCGGGATTCACAAAGGTTGGGCTGTTGGCAAAGACCAAAGCGCCTGTGCCTGTTTCGTCCGTCACTGCTGCGGCAAGGTTTGCAGAAGATGGAGTCGCCAAGAATGTGGCCACACCAGACCCCAAGCCACTTACGCCTGTGCTAATGGGCAGGCCTGTTGCGTTCGTCAATGTTGCGCTGGAGGGCGTTCCAAGAGCAGGTGTCACCAAAGTCGGTGATGTGGCAAACACAGCCGATCCGCTGCCAGTTTCGTCCGTCAAAGCGCCAGCAAGCTCAGCCGATGTAAACGAACCCAAAGATGTGGCATTGCCCACAGAGGTCACTGCACCCGTCAGGTTCGCGTTGGTCGTTACGTTTCCAGCAGTAAGACCTGCGGCAGTTCCGGTAATGTTCGTGCCCACCAAAGTAGATGGAGTGCCGAGATTAGGTGTTACCAGAGTCGGTGATGTGGCAAAAACCAAGGCGCCTGTTCCGGTTTCGTCGGTAACGGCGGCAGCAAGATTCGCGCTTGAGGGTGTAGTAAGGAAAGTTGCTACGCCTGTGCCCAAGCCAGACACGCCTGTGGAGATCGGTAGGCCAGTGGCGTTTGTAAGCGTAACGCTAGAGGGAGTCCCCAAGGCTGGAGTTACCAAGGTCGGAGAGGTGGACATCACCACGTTACCAGTTCCCGTGATGGCGTTGCTGACCAGCCCTTTGGAGCCGTCAGTGAACACTGCTTGAGATGCAGTCAGGGTAGAAGCCGTGATGGTCGAGCTTGCGGTCAGCGTTGTAAACGCACCTGTGGATGCGGTAGTGGCACCTACCGACATGTTGTCAATTGTGCCAACGCCCGTCGAGGTCAACGCCAAAGTAGGCGTGTTGCTTGCCGTCAACGTCACCAGATCGGTGTATGCAGCACCATCAACGTCATAAGCTGCCAGAGCCAATGTGTTGGTCGCAGTCTTTGCAGAGCGCAGCTTTGTGCCGTTTACATACGACGCGCCCTGCGTGATGGTGTCTGTGTCTGCATTGCCCAGAACCCAGTTGCCGTTTCCTGTAACCGTGCCAGAAGCGGTAATTGCATCTGCTGTGATAGTCCCGGTCAGAGTAGGCGACGCAGACATCACCACGTTGCCGGTGCCTGTAATCGCGTTGCTGACCAGACCCTTAGAAGAGTCTGTAAACACTGCTTGGCTGGCCGTCAGTGCGGTTAGAACGGGTGCGGCGGTAACAGAAACCACCCCGGTGGAATCGGCAATCTGCACGGCAGCAGTGCCGTCCTTGGCCTTGATGTTGGTCACCTCCACGTTTGTGGCGTCAACCGTTGTTGCGTTTAACTGAACAACACCAGAGATATTGTTTGAGTCGTCAATAGTCACTGAGCTGTTTTGAATCAGCTTGCCAGTGGTGCCGTCGAAACGGGCTACAGCGTTGTCTGTCGAAGAGGCTGGGCCATCCACGTTTCCAGAGGCCACCTCAACGAAATCAACGCCGTTCCAGACAACCAGAGACTGGGTGCCAGCAAGAACTGTTACGCCCGTTGTAGGGCCAGCCCCACGGATCACAATGCTCTGTGTGCCGCCCGTCTTGTTGATGACGAAGTAGGCCTTGCTGTGCGCTGGAGCGGTGATGTTGCGGGTTACAGTGCCTGTGGCCGTCCAAAGCAAAATAGCCTGACGAGCCTCGTTGGCAGCACCGTCCGTTGTGGTCAAAGTTACATCTGCGTCCGTACTCAGTGTTGTGGTCCCGGAGATGGCTGAATCCAGCAGGGATGTAATTGAGTCGTTAACAACGTCGCCCCATGAGCCTGAGAGTTCGCCTGTAACCGGAAGGGCCAGACCAAGAAGGGAGGTATATGCTGTTGCCATGATTTTCCTTACGCAGCGACCTGCTGCCAATCCGGAGATTGAGTTGTCCCGACCTGCGCCCAGCCGGGGGATTGAGCGTCATTGATATTTTGCCAGTTTGCGGTCTGCGTGTCGCTAATTACCGACCAGACATTAACGCCCCCGACGAGGCCTTGGCCCGTTACCCCAGTGACCAAAACGGTTGTTGAAGACATTCAACCCCCATTAGGCTATCCGCACAATGGCAGAGCTGGCATCGTTTGTGGGAAACTGGACAGTGAAGTTGCCTGCGCTCGTAGTCTTGTCTGCGCCGAAATCAAGCACAGCAATGGCCTTGTTGGACTTGCTGCTGTTGTAGATCAGCGCACCACGGGCAGTGATGGTTGATGTGGACCATGTGGTATCCGAGAAGTCCACATATGCAGTGGTTCCAGACAAGGAAACTGTGGCTCCGGTCAGTGTATTTCCACCTGCCGTATAACCAGAGCCCACCACTTCGTCGGATGTGGAGTACACCGTAGTGGCTGCACTCAAGGTTGCTGCGCTGGTAAACAGAGCAATCTTAATCACATCCGTGTCAAGGTCGTGTTCACCCAACAAGATTTGCTGCTTGAACGAAGAGCAAAGAGATTGCGTGATAGCCATGCTTTTTCCTGTTAATTAACTTGGACGCGGACTTGCCCATCTCGGTATGCGTCACCGCGCTGTTTGCCGTCACCCAAGTTCTTGAGCAGAGCAATCGACTGAAGATACATGTCTTGGTAGAGCTTGACCATGTCTGGCTCACCCTTCATGTACCGGATCGCTTCAACCAAAGCACCATTGAGCAGCGCGGAGTCGAAGTTCTCACCCAGCCACGTATCACCCGCAGTCACTATGGACTCAGGGTAGTAGTAGTAATGAAGTTCTGCGTTGTACGCCACATCAGGGGTTGGGCCAAGGATGAAGGTCAGTTCATTCACGTCATCCGAGCGCGGCCCGAAAATGGCGTAGTGCTTAGGCTTGCCAGTTGTTGCGGGGTTTGGGTACGCCTGACGGATGAAGTTGACATCCTTGTTCAGCAAGAACTCATACGCACCGCCTGCGGCTGGGTACACAGCCAGTGAGTACACCGACAGGAAGTCCGAGGGAGCTTGCAGGTACTGATTCGATGCGGTGATCGAGCCGGTGACGTTCTTGCGCAGGTTGGCAAGCTGCACCGTGTTGTAGATGCGCTGCTCCGCCTGCTCCGTAAAGAGCGCGTACTCGTCCTCTGTGAACTCGTTTTCACAGATTCTGGCAATGTTCTCTTTGAGCTCGGTGTAGTTCATGGTTTATGCCATGGGGCCGCGAGCCATGGTGCCTTTTGTAGCTGCGCCAGTACCACGGATTTGAATACCGCTGGTCTTGGTGGGCTTGCCGTCAGGCTTGTTGCTGAACGCGCCAACGCTCATATCCACCGTGTTCACATTGCTGTGGTTTGGCTCTTTACCGGGATTGGTTGTGGCTTTCACAACCTTGCCCTGCATGGTATGGGGTTTGGCATAAACGCTGGCCGAACCAACTTCTTTACCCATCATCTTTTGACTGAATTTAGCCATCTTCGACTCCTTATGTCGTAACTACCGTGACTGTACCAACAAACCCCGCTGCCACCAAGTCGTTTGGTGTTAACGCGGCATCAAACTGACTTGCTCCACCCACGGGTGCCCAGCCCCACTGAATCTGACGGGAGCCGCCAGAGATGTTTCCATTTGCGTTTAAACCAGACACAAAGTAAGTTGTGTCCCGGCGAGAATTGCGCAAAGCCTGTGGATCGTCTACCGGGAATGTGCCGAGCATCAACTGCGGCTGATCCGGGTTCCAGCACTCTGGGCACACCAATATCTCGTAGTTGCGCTGCTTAACAATTTCCGTGCGCAACTTTTTGAGCTGATACTGCTGACCACACCTGTCGCACTCGGCGATAGCGATACGGCCTGACGCAAACCGGTTGGGCATCAGTACCCCCCGATAAACATTCGACGAGGCACAAAGCGTGCGGCAGCCTTTTCTCGGTCTTCTGTAGAGGCAAGCTCCCAAGCTTCATCGTATTGCTGCTTGAGAATTGGCAATCTGTCCATGGAGTTTGGCAGTTTCAGCGCCAAGTGATACGCCAATCCAGCCGTCATGGCTTCGTAGAAGCGGAATGGCATGTCCATGGTGTTTACACCTGTGCCTGCGTCTTGAATTCGACGAAGACGCCAGTACACAAAGGTGTAAGGCTGCGTGTCGTCTGGGACGGGCCACACAGTAATTCTTGGTGTGTCCAAGCGCTCGATCCAAACTTGGATTGGGCGAGCTTGGGTCAGCTTATTGGGGATCGTGGCGTAAGTCGAAACGCTGATCCGGGTAATGGTCAGGTCTGCCTGAGTCGATACACTACCCGCACCTGTGCGGATGACGTGCTCCAGCAAGTCCACGGTATCAGCCGGAAGGTTATAGGTTGCAGTTCCAGCCACGAGAGGGATTGAGCCCTGCTCGTAGGTGAACATGTTTAAACCCTTGTTGGCCCACTGGGAGAACATCAGGTTCAAAGATCGGCTGGCTGTGCGCAGGTCGTAACCTGTGCGCAATTCACCTCCGGCACGCTCGAAGGCTTCCTCAACCAGCTCCGTCAAATCCATCGAAAAAGCTGTCGTTCCAGATGTCGTCATGCGGCCTCCACCAGTAAGCCCGCCGTACGGGTGCCTTTACGTTTTGCCAAGGATACCGCAGAAATTGACACGCCCAACGCCGTTGCGGCTGCCGCAGTAGTGTCGAAAATGCGACCATCCGACAATCGAACCTGCTTGCCGCCGCCCATGCGTTTTGGGGCCATGTATGCCTCAACCGAATCCTCATCCAGTGCGCGTCTTTTACCGACTGGTTTATTGATTCGAGCAATGAATTGAGCAGCCTCAATGCGAGCCATTTTCTCGGCCTGAGATAAGACTCCGCGTGTCGGGTTGCTTGCCATGCTCTCGGCAGTTGGTAAGGCTGCGGCGGCAACTAAATTTTTCACCAAGCACAACCGCGAAAAAACGTGCAACGCCTCAACGCTATCCGCATTAAAAGCGGACCATGTGTAAACCTGTCTGTCAGTTTTTGTGATCTGCTTGCCGTCTGACATGCTTCCGCCAAATCTTGCAAACAATGCAGCCACTGGTGCTCGGTCGCACATTGAAACCTTGACATGAACGGATACGTAGCCTGCTTTTGCAAGGTGCATGGAAACGCACCCCTCTCCATCGAAGAGGCCTGCTAGGTATTCGTCTGAAGTGGTCATGGTTTACTTTGCTGTTTTGGCTGATTGGCGGAACGCTTGCGCAGTTGGAGCGCCAGCAGAACCGGGTTTGCGCATTTTCTCACCAGAACCAGCGGCGATGCGCTTTTTCTTGGCGTGAATGTTGGCGTACAAACCTACCGGCCCACCTTCAGCGTACTGCGTGAAGTCGGTGTTATCTCGGCGAGCTTTACGCTTGCCTTTGGGCATCTTAGAAGGGGCAATGGCCCCCATTCCGCGACTGGCTAACATGTCAGCACATCCCGCCGCCAGCCATCTTGATCATCTTGCCCTTGGTGTGGGCCTTGGTGACGCAGCCATCGGCGCGAGTAACACTGCCACCCTTGGCGTACTTCTTTGGCTTTTTGGGCTTGGGGGCGGAGCCGCCATCGATGTCCTGTGGAGGAGGAAGGCCGGAGTCTTCTGTGTAAACACCATCTTTAATCCCACGAGGCTTCTTCATCATGTCGTTCATATCAGCTCCTTAACGAATTTTGCAACGAGTTTTACCGCGAGTGGCAATGCCATCTGCGCGTTTTGAGGCTTTGTTTACAGCGCCGCCTGACGAATACGCCTTGCCGCCACGTTTAAACTCAATGTTTGATTCGTTGTCATCAAACTTTTTGGTTTTCTTGGATGGCTTCTTTGACGGCGATGTAAACTTTGTTTTAGCTTGACCCGCTTTTAAATCACGAGTTCTTGCTGCTTTTGCTGCAATAGCCTTCTCTGCGGCAGAGGCTGAATAGTTTTTAACCTCGTCCGCCAAATTCCGGTCAATACCTTCTTCAGCATCCCGTTTAAGCGCAGCGCGTTTTTTGGCTCCAGCTTTGGCTGCCTTGCGAGCGTTAAGCATGCTCTTGCCTGTTTTATACAGGCCCAAGGCGCCAGTACCAACACCAGCGCCAATCATCATGTTGTTGATGTTTCGCTCTGCGTCAGACATCGGCTCAATTTTTTCACCGACGACAGGCTTGACGTTTTGGCCGGGTATAGCGTCAGCACCTGTTTTTGCTGGTGTTGTTCTTCCTTCTGCCGTAGCGCCGGTATTGCGGACATACGTCTGCGTTGTAGGCTGCGGCTTTGTCATTGGGTTAGCCGAGGACTTGACCGGAGCCAAGCTTGCTGGTTTGGGCTTTTCAGGCTGAATATCAATGCTTTGCTTGCCCGGTCTTTGTGGTCTTGGCTTATTAACGGCTGGTGAGGAAATAACAGCATTATTTCTAGGCTCCTCACCAAGCGGAGTAACAGTTACACCTTCTGGCTTTTTCTGGACTACAGGAGTTGGAGTGCGATCTTCTACTGGGGTGCGTTCCATTTTCCCCCGACCAGCACCAAAACGACGATACGCTTCAGAGCCCTCGTCATCGATATTGCCCATACGTAGGCGCTCAAAGAAGCCAACCTTGTCATCTTTCGATGCCTCCAGTCCACGGTCTTTGTCAGAGATTCCGCCCTCTTGAAAGCGTTTTGTCTTCTTTGTCGCCATGACTCACTCCTCAGCAGGCTTTGCCACCACGGGCCATCTTGACCATGGTGCCTTTGGTTTTGCCTTTGGAGGCAATACCGTTCATGCTGGGGGCTGCGGTTTTGACTGCGCCCATTTTGGTAGCCATGCCACCGGCCTTCAGGCCTTTGTGAGCCTTGGAGGCTGGCATACCGGCATGCTTAGCCAAAGCGGCTGGCATACCCTTTTTAGCCATGTCGGCTTTAGCCATGCCACGACCTTCTTTTTTCATCATCATGCTTTCGGATTTCATATCGCCACCTTTTGAAAATTTGCGGCCCTTGTCCGCTTGGTTGAACTCTTTGCCCACCGATTGTGGGACGCCTGCTTTCTTGGCAAAGGCTGGGTTATTCGCCACTGCCGCCATGAAATCTGCCTGCTTTTTACTGCTGCTCGGCATCGGGTTTCTTTCGGCGGATGATCTCCGCAAAAGGCTTGCCCGTCACCATCTCTGCGATACGCATCAGGGTCCAGACGGCACCGATTAAACCAAACACAGGAGTCAGCATTTCTAAAAAAGAACCAATCGTAGCCGTCAAGGATACGATGTCCATCACGTTTTTTGCGGTTTCGTGGTTGTTGCTCATGTCAGCACTTCCATCTCTTCAAAGCCGCAGCTTTGCGGGTAGGTTGACCTTTTTCGTCCTTCATCGGACCGGGCATGCCAGACATCCGTGCGCAGAACGAATCCTTGCGAGGGCCTCCCTGAGGCTGTGGAGCCTTCAGGTTGCTGCCTGTCGCTGCGTTGTACTTAGCCCGCCCCTTGGCGGTCAGGCCTGCACCCTTAGAAACGGGCAGCTTCTCGCCGCGCCCCACTGCCAAGGATGGGCCTTTCTTCTTGGGTTTAGCCATTTGCCACCTTCAGCTTTGGGGTGCAGTACTGCTCAATCAAAGGCATCAGCACAGACTCTTTGAAGCTGCGGTGATACTCCTGAGAGCCGACGTGCGGCAGGGTGATTTCTGGATCAACAAAGACCGTGAACCCGTCTGCGCGAGCACGCTTGCAGAAGGTGTAGTCCTCGCCAATGTACTGGCCGTTCGACAACTCAAAGTCGAACAAGCAAAACTCGTCCCGGTTGTAGAAGTCATTGAAGTACTTCCACTCGGGGTGATTCTGGATCATCTTCTCGATCACATGGCGCTGGATCATCATGAAGCCAGTCGCCACATTCTCAACCCGCAGCATCCCGTGAGCATCAAACTCAAGGGTATTGTTCTGGTCGATGTAGATGTCCAAGAAGAACTTCCGGTCCTCTGCGCGGCGAGTGTACATGCCAGCCGTAATGTCCTTGCCGGTGCTCAGCGCCAGCAGACGCAAGACTGAATCTGCGTCTACCACGATGTCGGCATCCACAAACAGCATGTCCGTGCAGTCAGACTCGAGGAAGTTGGCCACCAAGACGTTACGAGCCTTGGTGATGAGAGAGCAACCCGACAGGTGCGATAGCTGAATCTGAACGCCAAACTTCGATGCCTTGACCACAAGATCGGCCAAAGCAAAGGAGGTCTTGATGTTCAGTTTGCCATCATAGGCAGGGATCGCAATCATCAGTTTGCGACCTGCAATATTCATCGGGCGTATCTCTTCAGCCATAAAACACCGTTGCGTGGATGTCTGTTGCCAAAAAGACGCGAATCCCGTTGGGGGACAAGATGCCCTGCCCCGGGATAACAATCGTATATGCGGTGGCGTTGGACGCATCTGCTTGCAAAAGTACGGTTGTCCAAATAGTTACGTTTCCGCTTGCTGCGCCACTGTTGGCCACAGTCACAGTAAATGTATTGGTGTTAGTTACGGTGATTTGGTAAGGGTTATCCGCCAAATCCCAATCCAAATACACCCACTGGCCTGTTGTCAAACCGTGGTTTGCAGACGTAATTGTGGCAGTTGTGGTTGTACGGGCGTATGTTCCTGCAATGGACGTGTTGTCCACAAACGCACTGTAGCCAGTTGCACCGGTAAATGGAAAAATTACAGCGCCTTTTAGCCGAGTGCGGTAGCCCACAGCCAAACCGGATGTTGAGGCATGCTGCGATTTAACGTCTGTTTGCATTGACATAATCAATCTCCTGTAAAGCGGGGGCCTAAGCCCCCAGATTGATTAAGCGTCAGCAAACGGTGTGGCAACAGTGCCGGAGCCCAGCAAAACGCCAGTGACCATGTACTTGTTGGCAGCCAACACAGTCACAGTGATGGTCGAGCCAGCAGCGCCGCCTGTGGTAGTGCCATCCAAGTTGATTACGTCGTTGGCGGCAGCAGGTGCATAACCAGTTGCAGCGCCCGAAGCGTCGGTAGCCACCATCAAGATGGAGCCAACAAACTTGTTAGTGCCGTTAGTCTTGATGGCCACAGCAGTGGCTGCGGTTTCGATGACGAACGTGTAGGTTGTGCCCACGTTGTTCACTGTGTTGGGGTCTTGGCCGGGGCCAGAGGTCACAGGATTGGCTGTGGTATTGATTGCGGGGAGTGTAATGACCAAGGTCGCATCGTTGGTGCGGATGGTCTTGCCAGCGTATGTGGCAACGTCCAGAGTCACAGTGTTGGTGCCGTTGGCCAAGTTGACAACGGTAGCGGGGCCTTGGGTAATAAAGCCAGCCAACGAACGAACTGGGCCTTGGAAAGTAGTCTGAGCCATGATGTATTCCTCATGCGGTTAAGGCGTATCTGTCTGCATGACGTCGGCCCGGAGCCGTCAGATACACCGGAAAGTCCGGGGGTATGTGCAATATATCACTGCGTTTAAACCAACGCAACAAAAAAGGGGACCGAAGTCCCCTCTTTTTTAGCCATTAGGCTCCGGGTGAACCGAAGACACCCAATGGGTCAGACACGCCGAACGAATAACGCTCACGAGCCTTGTAGCGGACGTTGCCTGTGTCAAAGTCACCGTCCATGCTATTTTGCAGCGGAGTACGGATAAAGTGCTTCAGGCCGTTAGGCACATCAGTCAACAGGAACCAAGCGTTGGTGTCAGTCAAGAAGTTGTTGACTGTGTAACCACCGGGGATGGAGCCGTTGTTTTTGATGGCGTTGATGTCGTTGTCAGCAGTGCCAACACGCAGATCGGTTTCCAACAGGCGGGTTGCAACGAATTGCAGGCTTGGAGGAATGACCAGCTTCTTGGGCTTGGCTGCGATCAACAGACCACGTTCGTCTGTCCAAGCTGCGATCTGAATAACAGCGTTTTCCAACGAAGTCTCGTTTAGGTCAGCAGCAGTGGCTGGACGGTTGCTGTTTACACCACCGGACACCAGAGGGTGAGCAGTAGAGAACAAGGTCACGCCGTCACCATAAGTCACACCAGCGGTAAAGCCAGTGTTCAAGATGGCAGCAGCTTTAACCTGCTTGGTGTAAGCCATACCACGGGCCAAAGCCTTGGTGTAGCGGCTGGAGAGGCTGTCGTACAAGTTATCTTCCACAGCTTCCTCAGTGATGGAGAAGCCCATCGCAATGGTTTCGTGGGTGTAACGTGCAGTCCAAGCTTCCTGCGCATTGTCATAAGCAATGGCAGCGCCTTCGTTCTTCACCGGAGCGGCGGAGAAGCCAGACAGCTTGGTTTCCTCTTCAAAGCTACGCTCCGAGGTTTCGGTTTCGTAGATTTCCTTGTGCTGCTCGCCATACTTGGCGTACGAAAGGCCGAACAAAGCGTTCAGACCGGGCAGCAATTCCTTGAGCAGTTGTGCGCGTGAAATAGCCATGATTTACTCCTTAGACACCAGTGGTGTTGTTGTACTGGTGTGTGTTGATTTTCACCAACAGCTCGGTGTATGTGTCAGCGGCAGTAGCTGTCTCTGGCACAACGTCGATCACACGCAATGGGATGGTGGCAGTGGTGCCAGCGCCGGTCAGGGTCGCACCGAAAGCCGAGTTACCAGTAGCAGTGTTACCAGCATTCAGCACGAGGGCGATGTTCGAACCAACGACGGTACGACCAGCGGTGCCCATGGTGGTGCCCGAAGTCACGACAGCGACTTTGAACAGAGCCATTGGATCATCCACAACGTAGGCGTAAGCCAAGTTGCTGGCGGTCGATTGACCTGCGGGGATGTACTGACCTTGAACGGTTTGGCCGCTCGAGTTCACGTACTGACCACCAACGCAAACGCCAACGATGTCGCCGGAGTTGGTTGTAGTGGACTTGACAAGATAACCATCGCTGTTGATGACCACGGTATCGCCATCAAAGATGGCGGTGCCGAAACCAGCAGCTACGGGAATCTGGCGGAATGCACCTGCGTATGGCATGCCATCAATACGATTGATAGGCTGAAGGCCATAGGGTGCCGAAACGGTGGGGTAAGCCATGTTTGGACTCCAAAAAAGTTAAATACCTTTACCGAAAGTAACCTTCGAAGACCGCTCTTTGAAGAGAGGCATACGGGGATCACTCTCACGCATGTAGCTGTTATCCACTGACTGCATCTGCTGTTCGGCTTGTTGGCCATAGTAAGCATTACGCTGATCAATGAACTCAGCAGGTGTTTTGCAAAGCAAGAGACCTCCGACCATCACTGCGTCTGGAAAGCGAGCGTCCGGTGCGCTGCCAAACAAACGAATTTCTGGGTGATCTGCCGCTTTAACGGGTTCCCATCCTTCGCGGAGTTTTGACGAAATGTTTAGCGGATCAGCCACGTTTTGGGTGCTGACACGAATCCAGCGATAAGCATAACCCGGCTCAGGTACTGGGTCGGGTAGAAGCTGTGGCGGCATCCACTTCGCAGGGCGAGCAGATGTTGCACGAGTGTCAAGTTCACGCTTTTCACGATTTTGTTCAGCCATTTTCATTTCCTCATTTCTTCCGCAACCTTACGAGCATAGAGTTCCAGAGGAACACCCAGCCGCTTGGCGATTTCGACCTGCGATTTGGTAAGTACGACCTTTCGGGGAGCAGTACTACGCGTTGCCGGTGCGACAACATTCGATCTTTTCGGAGAAGAAGGAGCATCCTCCGGCTTATCAGACTCGAATACATCTGAAAATCTATTCCTCATTTCTGCGTCGATTTCTTTGTAGTAATCGTCGCTTCCAGAGGTATAACCCTTTGAAACCAGCTCGTCATGAAGACCTAGAGCATAGGCCGTCATCTTTTTATTGGGTCCAAACCACGTATTTTTCTCTGTCCAAGTACGTGTTTTTTCGTCCAATTGAGGAGCTGGCTGCACTTTGGGCAGTTTTACCTCACTTTTTTCCTGCTGTAAAGGGGCTGGCTTGAAATTGTTTACACGCTCAAGTTTCATCTTTACCGCCGTCATCTCCTCCTGAGCTGCCGTCAGTGCATCGGCGTCGCCGCTTTCGTAGGCTGCCTTGAACTTGCTTTTGGCTTGTTCCATTTCATTGGCAACCACTTTTTTGGCTTGCTCAAGAAGAGCACTTTGGCCTTGGTGCAGGCTGCCTTTGAGTTTTTTGTTCTCTTCGACAATCTGCTGGGCCAGCTTGATAGCTTCTTCCTTCTCTCGGAGTGCTGCCTCTTTGGCTCTGCGCTCGTCGTGATAACCCCGGCCCAAGTGAGCCAAACGGGTTTTAAGGCGCTGGTCGGTGTACTTTTCCAGTTCCTCGTCGGTTACCTCTTTGGGAGGGTCTTGGGGTTTACGGCCACGATCCTCTTCGGGAGTGTCGTCAATAACCTCAATGTCCGTGTCTTCAGTCTCTACGACCTTGCCACCTTCGCGGGGGTTTTTACTTTCTACCTCGTCCGGAAACTCAAACTCGGTTTTTTCAAACTCTGCCATGATTTCTCCTTAGGGACGTTGAATGCCGCGCGGGTCTTCCACCACGGCCTCAACTGAGTCGTCGTTGATGAGTCGCCACTCAGTGCCATGGATTTTCATCCTCGTGCCACTGTTGGGTCGTACCAGAACAAAGTCACCAACCTTGCAACTCGGCCCGCTCGGGAAGCGTTTCTCGTCTTTAAATGCATCCGGTCCAATCTTGGCAACGAACAATACGGGCGACAGCAGTTCTTCAAACTGCATTGTCTGGCCAGCTTTCAACAAGCCGCCCTCGTATTCTTCTTTCGCCTCTGGAAGCATGCACAGGAGGTGATAAGTTGCTGGATCGGGAATCTGTTTGGCTTTATCCGCAACCGGCTGGTTGAGAATGCCAGACAGGTCCACGGCCTGCACATTAAAGTCAGTCATCGTTTACCTTTATTTTTCGAGCGAGGTCTCCAATTTCAAACTGCGCGGTCTGGAGACCCCGAATAAAACCACACAGTTCTTTGTAATGATCGAAGGACTTACATCCTCCGTCACCCACAACTCTTGCAATCTCCACCTCGCGCTCCTTTAGCTTTTTGCTGAGGTGTTCAAGTATTTGGTCCATTACTGTCCCCTACCGCCCATTGGGGGCGCTGCCTGTTGAGCCATCTTTTGTTGAGCTTCTTGTTGCTGAAGCATCATCTGTTGCTGCTTAGCAGCCATCTCCATGGCATGCGTTTCTTGCATCTGGGAGATTTCTGTTTGCATCCTTTGATACGCAAGCTCTGGGTCTTCTCCAACCTTTTGGGCAGCTTCCCGAGCCTTGAGGCCCAACTCTTCTGCCTTGAGTTGAAGCTCCCCTTTGACCTTCATTCCCTTGATCTGAGCCTCTTGCTCTTTAATCTTGAGCTCCTGCATCTGCATCTGAATAACGGGGTCTTGAGCTTGTTGTTGAGCCTGCTGTTGAGCGGCTTGACCTTTGCTCTGAGCCAGAACTTGTTGAGATGCCATGGCAACCATCTTGGCCAGCATGGTCTCCGCTTCTTCCGGCATTTCTGTATTGGGGGCCGGAAGAGGGACACCCAACTGCTCCTCGATCTTCTTGCGATAAGCAAACGCCAAATGCTCAGATACATGGGCCATGATCTCGGCCTGCATCTTCTGGGCTTGAGGGTTTTGACCAATCTGAGCCATCAGCAAGGGGTCTTGCAGCATGGATGTGTGGACGGCAATGTGGGCGTCGTGGTCTTGGTAAATGAAAGCCTTTGTGGGCTTTCCCGTCAAGAAGGCCATGTTCTCCGATACGGGATCACGGGGTGTCATGTCATCTTCGATAGGCACCAGCTTGTCTGCGTTCTTGATGCCCAGCACCTCAATCATCTGACGGTGCAACTGCGGCAGGTCATAGATTTGAGGAGCCTGCGCCGACAACTGAATGACGGCTTGATACTGCATGATCCGCTGGGCCATCGTGGCGCTGTTGGGATCAGAGACCGGGATCACCTCAACAATGTCGTAGTCCTCCCGCTTGGCGGAAGGCTTACCACCCATAGGCATGTAGTCATACTCTGCCGGGGTGTTGTCTCGGATGATCTCTTTGAGGAGCTTGAACTCCTCCTTCATTGAGTTGTGGACCCGAGCCTGTACCGCACTCATGGTCTTGAGTTGGCGCTCCAGAAGAGCCAGCGTAGTTCCCACAGGCGCATTGGCACCCATGTCGCTGATCTTCATGTCTGCGACTGAGCCCAGACGGCGGGCTTCTTCTGTGATGCGCTCAAGCAACCCGGCCAAAACCTGTGAGGGTTCTTTATAAGGTAGGGGCATGATGTTGTCACGCATAGTCCCGGAAGGAACGTCCACGTCACGCCACTCACCGGGAGCGATGGGATCGGACGACGTCA
>JADDYB010000303.1_pt1 | contig 15327 bp, 15 predicted proteins | sample 8641941 | NCBI WGS metagenome assembly JADDYB01 (sample SAMN16275377, study PRJNA637457) | freshwater sediment metagenome | isolation source: Lake Kineret sediment | place: Israel: Lake Kineret | collected 2013
CTGGCCACACCCATTGGTGATGATGAAGATTCCTTGCTTGGTGACTTTATTCCTGATGAGACTCAGCCCCAGCCCTATGATCAGGCTTCAAAACAGCTTTTGAAAGAGAATATTGATGAAGTTCTCGATACCCTTTCACCCCGAGAGGCGAGTGTTTTAAAAATGCGCTTTGGTTTGGATGGCCACCACCCGATGACCTTGGAGGAAGTGGGCCGAGAGTTTGGAGTGACCCGGGAAAGAATCAGGCAGATTGAAGCCAAAGCCTTAAGGAAGTTAAAACACCCTTCAAGAAGAAAGAAATTACAGGATTATCTAGAGTAAAAAATGAGCTGGCAAGAACGAGAAAGAGAAATTGGTGAAGTGTTGTCGGTGTTGAAAAATTTGCAACAATCTAGGGGAAGAGGAAAAAAGGAAAAGAAAAGGGGTAAGCCTAAGGTGTGAAACGAGAGACCCAATAGAATTACATTATCACAGTGTGTATTCGCCAGCAGAGATTCCCACTTACTCTTCTCAAGTTCTATTTGAGCAGGAAGAGAAAGATTTAACAGCTTAAAAAGCTTCAAGATTATCCCGAATAAAAGGATAGTGGTTGCATAATTTGATTTCTTCTGTTCGATATGCTACCATAAATTTATGGGATACGCAGGTAAGTTGGAAGAGAAAGAGCTAGCGTTTAAGCTTCGTCGACAAGGTTTTTCTTATAGTGAAATTCAAAAAAAAGTTCCTGTATCTAAAGACACTCTTAGTCGTTGGTGTCGAGATGTGATTTTAACCTCTTCTCAACTAGGGAGATTGCGAAAAAGAAGATTAATAGGAGCAGAGAAAGGAAGAATAATTGGTGCCAAGAAACAACAGTGTGATCGCGTCAAGAGAACTAAAAAACTTTTAGAAAAAGGTAAGAGAGAAATTGGTTTATTAAGTAAAAGAGATAGATTTATTGCTGGTGTTGCTCTGTATCTTGGGGATGGACTTAAGGGTGATAAAAGTATTGGTTTCTCGAATTCAAACGCCAAAGCAATTTCTTTTATGATGGGTTGGTTTCGTGATTTTTGTAAGATTCCTGAAAAGAAATTTCGCGGGCAAATTTGGATACATGAGGAGCTAAATGAACTAGCGGCAAGAAAATATTGGTCCGAAGTTGCCGGAATTCCAATTAGTCAATTTCAAAAAAGCTATATTGCCAAAAATAAAATCAAAAGCAAAAAGATTAGGAAAAAACTACATGAACATGGTGTGTTTGCCATTAGAGTTTCGAGTGCTGAAATCCAAAGGAAAATTCTAGGCTGGATGAGTGGTATTTTAGGTGCGAGCATAGTATAATGACCTAGATCTTTGATAATCCGCGGTAGCTCAATGGTAGAGCGTCCGCCTGTCAAAAAGGCAGCTTTCCGCCGAAAGTCGGATTGTAAAACCGGGTGAATTCAGGGAAGCCTAATCCCGATTTTGCATCGGGGATGGTAATCCTGAGCCAAGCCTCGCCCTTTTTGGAAAAAAGGCGGGGAAGGTGCAGAGACTAAGTGAGTACACTTTTAAGCGCCCGGCACCTAAGTGGTGAGCTTGTCGAACCATAAGGTGATGAGATAGTCCACGCCTTAAGGAAACTTAGGGATCAAGTGTAAGCGGAGGGTTGTTGGTTCGAATCCAACCCGCGGAGCTGAACTTGTCTTAATCTGACCATGTTGGCAGTCTTTAAGGCATTGAATATTGGCGTGGGTTTAGCTTCAACAATTACTTTGTTATCCACCACGAATCTCTCATAGAAAAAGCGTAGGTAATGCCTTTTAAGCGGGTCTGGTGCGTTCCTGTAGGTCTTGTAGATGTCTTTAGTAAGAAATAGTGTTTCAGCAATTAGCGGCATGTCTAGTTTACCTTCTTGTTCGGCTTCTTCAATCTGGGTCTGTAGATTGTCTATTTGGCGAGTTACTTCGGGGTGTTTCCTGTCGTAAGTTTCTTGGTCAATGCCACCATTAATAAGCAGGTCTTCTATTTTCGTTCTTTTAATTTCCAATCCTGTCCTTTGATTGATTAATGTTTGACGCATGCCTTCAGTATTTTCCCTGCCTGTATTTAGAAATTCTTCGGCCTGTTGTTGTACTTGAGCGATGAAATCCTTAGTAAACTCAATTTCTTTAATGTAGTTTTCAACCTGTTCTTCTAAGTCTGGTGCCTGAACATATTTCTGCTTGCAATCGGGAGAATATCGCTTCTGGCAGTGATAATAAAATATTTTCTTCTTGTTGCTTCTGATAGTGCAGGCATCACCAACCAATCTCATGCCGCAAGTGCAGAATACAAAGCCACGAAGCAGGAAATCATACTTACGTTCTCTTAAAAGAAAGTGCCTATGCTTCTCAAGTATAAATTGACACGTATCAAATAACTGCTTATTTATAAGTGGCGTATGTTTTCCTATTTTCTCTTGTCCGTGCCAACGGATTAATCCGTAATAAAACGGATTATTCAGAATGTTGTTTATCCTGCTAAAACTGATAATCGTACCGTTCTTAGAAATAATATTCTTGTCTTTCAGCCACTCTTGAAGTGTTGCCATCGAATACTGGCCTGTCGAATACAACTCAAACATTTTCTTAACTATTGGTGCTGTGTATGGGTCAGGCTCACAGTATTTTCTCTCGCCTTCACCGCCTGTGCTTCGATAACCAATTGGCGGCGGTGTTGGCTGCCAACCAGTTTTAAACTTTTCCATCAAGGCGTCTTTAGTACGTTGTCCGTTAACTTCAGATTCCCATTGAGCAACACTAGCGAAAATATTAGGCACTAGGCTTGACCCATTGGATAAGTCACCCTCTAAGACAGAAATTAAATTAATTCCTTTCTCTTTAAACTCATTCCATATTCTTGAGAAGTCAGTAACGTTTCTCGCAAATCTATCAATTTTATAAATCAGAACGCAATCAATACCCTTCTCTTTTATTTGCTTGAGCATTTCTTGAAATTCAGGTCTGTTGACTGTCCGGCCACTTTTTCCTTCGTCAACGAAGACATTTACAAGGTGAAGGCCCCTTGTTTTGCAGTAGTCAACAATTGAGGCTTTCTGGTGGTCAAGAGAGAAGCCTTCCTCGGCCTGGCCTACTGTGCTGACCCTGATATATCCAAATGCTCTTTTCATAATTGTCTTTTATTTAATTTTCACCGGTTTAAATCGAAATGGCACCGGGAACAAGCTCTAGCTCGCCATTTAGCTGGGTATTACGTCTTTTGATATCAACTAATAAAATTTGAAATAACTGCTTGGCGGCAAATTCAACCGTTACCTGAATACGGGGGGTATTATCTTTCATTTGAACTGAACCGCAATCTACCCCGGATTGTTTTATAGAATTGTTAGTTTTAACTGATATCTCTCTTTTTGATATAAGGGCGGATGCCGAACAATTGACGTTTCTATTAAATATTTGCTTAGACTCTTGAACTTCAAGGCTAACAGAGTCTTTAAAAGTCTTGTTTTGTAAATTTGTGTTCATAGTAAAAATGGTCAAATTTCAATACTTTTCTTTTAATTGGCTAACTAATAAGGAAATTTTTTTGATATTTATCCCAATCGTTATCGAAATAAATTCGGACTATTTCTTTCTCTTGCTCATCGCTTCCAATTTCGATTTTTTCAGTGATGTTTTGGTCAATCCATTTCATATCGTCAACAGACAAGCTCAAATCGCTTGCTTCGTACATTTTTTGATATTCAGCGTCGCTTCTAACTTCTTGTTTAATAACCACTACCTTCTTAGAACTAATAGAAGAAGGAACAAGAGAGTAATCCTTAGAAGAACCTATAGCTCTAGGGGTAGTATTGGAGGCTAAATTCTGATTATTTTTTTCAATTAATTGGTCAGTTTTACCAATATTTTGTAAATTCAGACCAAAATTCTGCAAAATGTATTCAATAGATTGGTCTTTCTCGGACTCAGCATACCGGCTTGCTTCTCCTTTCCAAAACCCCGGCGTGATATATCTTGTATGGCAAGTTAACCTAAAAACATTTCTTTGATTAAGACTTTGAATAAAGCCTTTCTTTAGTAACTTTGCATGCCAATTTCTTATTGTTGTTTCTGATTTACAATCAAATAAAGTAGCTATTTCTTTAAAATTTGTTTTAAAAGTTCCATATTCTTGTTTTTCCCAATCAAAACACATGATGTCAGCACAAAATTCAAGATATGCTACCTCTTGAAGGGATAAAACCTTATTTTTAATGAAAAGCCATTTATTTTTGTGGGTTGCTCGATATCCGTTTAACTTCATAAGACCATTCTCTTAAAAAGAAAACGGATTAGATAACCTGTTTAAAGGCCTGTTTGTGGGATATTCTGTTTAGAAGTCTGCAAATTGCAGGTTAGGTGGCTAGGAGCTTTTCGTAGGTTTTAACGGCTTTAAGGACATCAAGATAAATAACACTGGTTTCATCGTTGTGTTTTTCGTTCCAGTTATCCGCTATATCCTCATAGGTTTTTCCTTTTATTCTCTCCCAATACCAATTTCGATACTTACGGATATTAGGAGTTACATCTACTCTTGGCCGGTAATATGACAATCGTTTATCAGTTTTCATTAACTCTTTTGCCTTTCGAAATTCTTCTTTTACTTCTTCATAGGTGGACGTTGGTGATACAAATATTGCCACACGCTCAAATGTTTCCCAGGCTCCCATCTCTCCGAAGTTAACGACTTTTGCTTCCGTTGGCTTGAAATGCTTGTCATCAACAGCTCCGCAAAATATTGCTTGTTCAATGGCTTCAACAAAATATGTTGGCCTATTAAATTCGAAGCAAATAAGGTTGCATTCTGCGTCCAACATTTCAGGCATGTCGTTTTTACTGGTTATAAATTCAAATAAATCAGGAAACGACTTTTCAAGCTCGTTTGTTTTGGAATACTTTGCCAGATTCACTTTAACTGTTTCTTGATAATGAGTGTCGTGCAAATGTGTATCTAATTCTTCGTCAAAATTATCAATAAGGAAAAGATTTGGAATCTTATATGTTCTTCTTAAATCAGGTAGTAAATTAATAAATGCGGGCTTGTCGAGGAGGAGAACGAGTTCTTGAAAATAGACATCATTCTTGGTCTTTATGTCGATTTTAAAATCCTGAAGATAGGCTCTATCATTTTTCCTAATTTTCATAATTCTCTATTTATATTCTACTATAAAATCCCAATTGGTGTATAATTAAATTCAATTAGATTCCTATGACAGATATTGACGAACTATTAACCATCCATCAAGTAGCACAAGTCCTAAAAGTACATGTAGGAACTCTCCGAAGATGGGACAGAGAGGGTAAGCTTAAAGCGGTGCGTATTGGTTCAAGACGTGGGCTTGGCGACCGAAGGTATCAAGTTGAAGACGTTGAGAATTACATTAAGCAAAAGGATAAAAAGAAGAAAAGATAACTAGTTAATTAGGAAAATTAAGACAATTATGACAAATCAAAATAAGGCTTCGTCAGAAGCAGATGCAAGAATTGTTGTTGATAGGCTCTTGCGGGAAGCAAGTTGGGACATTGAAGACAAGAATCAGGTAACGACCGAGGAGTCTATCAAAGACGGCAGAGCCGATTATTTGCTTCTGGATAGCCGAAGCCGACCTTTGGCAGTAGTAGAAACAAAACGATTTAGTAAAGACCCATATACTGCCAAAGAACAAGCAGAAATATATGCTAAAGAGTTGCTCTCTCCATTTATTTTCCTCTCAAATGGCACCGATACTTATTTCTGGGATTACGAGAAGAGCGATGCCCGCTTGGTTGATTCTTTTTTCTCCCGCTTTGACTTGGAAAGAATTGCCACTTTAAGAAAATATCAGAAACCGCTTTCAACCATTCCTATCCCAGACAAATTCTTTTTTAGGGGAAATGAAATCACAGTTAGACCCTACCAGAAAGAAGCCCTGCAAACTATTGATAAGGCATTAGAAGAGAATAAGCGCCGTTTATTAGTCGAGATGGCAACCGGAACAGGTAAAACTCTGGTTGCGGCGATGATGATTAAAAGACTTTTTCAAGCAGGATTAGTTGAAAGAGTTTTGTTCTTGGTTGACAGGATTGAACTTGCTAACCAAGCCAAAGAAACCTTTGACGATTATCTTTCTGAATACCCCTCGATTGTTTTATATGGCGGTAAAAGAAGTAAAGAAGGGCAGATTGTTATCGGCACACTTCCCACCATTCAATCCCAGATGGACGCATTTACCAGTGGTTACTTTGATTTAGTGGTTACTGACGAATGCCATCGGTCGATTTACAGTGTCTATCGCTCTTTACTTCTCCACTTTGACGCTATTCATGCTGGTTTAACTGCCACACCTAGCAATTTGATAGACAGAAACACCTATGAATTTTTCAATTGTTGGAATCCATTAACCAGGAAAGGTGAGCCTACATACATCTACGGAATAAGACAAGGAATAAATGATGGTTATCTCGCTCCCTACAAGGTCTATCACGCACGTTCAAAGATTTCCTTAGAAGGAATCAGTTGGCAGGGAGAAGATTACGAACCCCAAGACTTGGAAAGAACCATCTCTGTTGAAGATAGAAATAAACTATTTGTTCAGGAGTTTAAAGAAAATGAGGAAAAAAGAGGCGGCGACCACCCAAGGAAAACTATTGTCTTTGCCATCACTAAAAGACACGCTGCCCAACTAACCAGATTTTTCAATGAGATATATCCCGAATACAAAGGTAAATACGCAGAAATTATTACCACTGATACCTTTGACCCGCAAAGAGCGATTAAACGTTTTAAAAAAGAACCCTTGCCGGCAATTGCGGTTTCTGTTGCCATGCTTGATACAGGATTTGATTATCCGGCTGTTGAAAACCTGATGATGTGCCGTCCTACTCGTTCACCAATTTTTTACCAACAAATGAGAGGACGCGGTTCCCGTCTGTGTCCTGAAGTTGGTAAAAAAGAATATCTTATTTATGATTTCGTCGGCAATGCAGAATACTTTAATGATGAAGGTTATGACCCATTCGAGCAGAAGAAAGTGGCTACCAGAATAAAAGTTGAGGAAGTTGAAAAAGAAGAAATAACGGAAGAACAAATACCTGAAGCTATAGTCAGGCAGTTTGTTACTATTCCTTTGGGTCAAGCCCGTGATGAATGGGTGGAAAGAAGATATATCGAATTTGGACCAGAAGGAGAAAAAGTTGACGCCAGAGAGTATAAAGACAAGTTTGCCGAGGAAGTAAAGAAATTGGTAGATACTAACGAGATTGTAATGAAACTCAAGCAACGACAGGACGTTACTGATGAAGAAGTGCAAGAATTAGGCGAATTACTTAACCACCCGGAATACTTTTTCAATGAAAACAATCTAAGACAAGCCTTTGACCAGCCAACTGGCAATTTAGTTGACTTTGTAAAGTCTGCATTAGGTCTTCACAAATTCCCCACAAGAGAGGAAAGGGTGAGTAGAGCCTTTGACGCCTGGATTATTCAAAAGAACTTTGCTCCTGAACAGGTACGGGTGTTAAGGATGCTCAAGAATCAATTCTTAGCAGGTAGCAAAGCTGATATTTCAGACTTTAACAGGCCGCCAATTTCTCAATATGGCGGTTTGCAGTACGCCATTAAAACCTTTGGTGAAGATGGATTAAAGCAAGTTGTTGATGATTTACAGCAAGGAGTATTCAAATGAGCAAACTAACAAAGCAAGAATTACAGTCACTAATAAACCAGATTTGTAATAAGTTCTGGGCGGCAGGGTTAACTAACCCGATTACCTATATTGAGCAAATATCCTATCTTTTCTTTCTCAAAATGCTTGAAGAGTGGGACAACGAGAAGCAAAACGAAGTAAAACTTCTTGGCAATAAGAATGGTTACAAATCAATCTTTGAGGGTAAAAATGAGAAATTCCGTTGGAGTGTGTGGACGCATATTCCCGACAATACCAAGATGTTTAAATTTGTTCGTGATGAAGTATTCACCTTTATGGCTAACTTGCCAGGGACAAATGAAAATGTTAGACGATTCTTTGTTGATGCTCGTTTTCAAATACCTGATGGTGTAGTGCTTCGGGATGTAGTGGACAAACTTAGAAACATTTCTTTTATTGAATTGGACGCTGATGTTAAAGGTGATTTGTATGAATACCTTTTAAATCAATTAACCACTTCCGGTAAAGCTGGACAATTTCGAACCCCAAGACATATTATCCGAACCATTGTTCAGTTAGTTAACCCGCAAGTTGGCGAAACTGTTCTAGACCCTGCTTGTGGAAGTAGCGGTTTTCTTTTGGGTGCTTATGAGTGGATTAAGACCTATAATTCTGATACTCGGAATGTGGTGGAATATCAAAACGGCAACGGACAGATGGTTAAAAAGGGTCCCGGTGACAAACTCTCTCCCACTCAATGGCAATTCATGCAAACAGACGCTTTAACTGGTTTTGATGTTGATGCTTCCATGGTCAAGATTGCCACTATGAACTTGATTCTCCACGGACTTGAGAAATCACATATTATCAGGCGTGATTCAATCGCTGGTAGTCCTGATGATTGGGAGGATAGAGAATTTGATGTTATTGTTTCCAATCCTCCTTTTGCGGGAAATATCAATAAAGAACGCATAAGAAAATGCCTTCCAGTCCAAGCAGCTGACACAACAATACTTTTTCTAGGGCTTATGATTGACGCTCTTAGAAAAGGCGGGAGGGCTGGGGTGATTGTCAATGAGGGTGTTCTTTTCAATCGCAATAAAGCAACCAAAGAGTTAAGACGTTATTTAATGGATAAAAGAAATTTGGTAGCGGTTGTTTCGCTTCCTGGCGGTGTTTTCCAACCTTATGCGGGTGTTAAAACCAGTGTCTTATTTTTCAATAACGATGGTAAAAAGACAGATAAAGTTTGGTTCTATGATGTTCGCTTTGATGGGTTTGAATTAAAGACTCAAAGAAGACCGTCGCCTGATAAAAATGATTTACCTGACCTCCTCGCGAAATGGCATGACAAACCAGATTCAGATAGAAGCTGGACTGCCACCAGGGAGCAAATAGAAGAAAACGACTTTATTCTCTCTGCCTCAGCTTACAGACCGATTACTGAAGACGACACCCACCACCGCGACCCGAAGAAGATATTTAAGGAAATTAAAGAGTTAAACAAACAATCTCAAGAGCAATTAAAGAAGATTGAGGAATTCTTATAATGAAAAAAGTCAATAATAACAATCTAGACGAGAGAACGAAAAGCTATCGCAAATTACTAGACCAGATAATTGTAGAGGTAAAGGATACTTCAATAGAAGAACACGAGGAACCGTTCAGGAGTTGGCTTAAAAAGAATCATATCATTTTAGAGGATATTGGACGACTGAAAAGTGATAGAAACGACAGGTCAAAAGTTTCTGCCTTTCTTTTAGAAACCCAATTCATAGAGTTTAAACTAATGGATTTATTACAAGAATTGCAAATTCTAGTGAACACTGACCCCAATATCATTAATTTAAGAGAGAAAAAGGACACGAGAGAGTTATACAAGTTAACTCTGGGAGAGCTTAGTAAAGAGTTGTGTAAATATAATGCCGACTTTCTTAATAAGATTAAACCTCTTGTTGATGTGCTAAATGAGAAAAGAATCCGTTTTGCTCATTATTTGTTTACAAGTATTAAAGGAATAGAAGATGTGATTAAAGATGCTCAAGCGGGTTTAACACATAACGAGAAAGTCTTTGGGGAGTTATATTCGGTGTTTGAATATATTAAAAAGAATACTTGGTATGGACAAATGTATGAGAGAAAAAGGGTAAAAGAATTTTCGGGAAAAAAGATATGAAAAATAACTGGCAAACTAAAAAATTAAGGGAGGATAAAAGGGATAACTTTTACTATCTAATGCGAGATATTTTATCTTGTTTCCCTGATAAGTTTGAACGAAATTTCCTCGGGGTGATTAATCACCATCTTATTGCCAAAGAAGCTACGAGGCAAGTTTTAATGGATGAAATAAAGATGCCAAAACCAAATTATCGAATTTTAGCGGGGTCACTTATTTTACAGAATGCATTTCTGCGACAGATGCAAAGAGTCGCTTTATACGAAGTGATTGATGTACTAGCTGCTCTAAGATATTGCTTTTTTAATAGCACCTTCAAGACTGTTAAAAAGATTAGCGCTCAAGTAATTCTGAGATTGTTTGCAGTGCTTTATTTCGAATATATAGTTATGCCATTGAGACATAAGGAAGGGAAATCTTATCTCGATAAGTTTAGAAAATATTTTTCCAAGAACGACATGATAAACGTAATCAATACCAATGACTTTCTCTCTCGCTTTATATTTGAAAACCATGGACTTGAAATAGGATACGGTGAAGAAAGGAATACGAAGTTGAAAGAAATTCTTAATAAATTTTATACCTAAGACAAGCTATGAAAACTTGGCAAAATAAAAAATTAGGAGAAGTTGCATATTGTCAGGATGGTGACTGGATTCTTAGTCAGAATATGCAGAAAGATGGGGATATTAGACTTATACAACTGGGTGATATTGGCGATGGTGAGTTTCTAAACAAAACTAATAAGTACATCACTTCTTCGAAGTGTAATGAACTAAAATGTAGTCTTTTACAAGCGGGTGATATTTTACTTGCGAGATTGGGTGACCCATTAGGTAAAAGTTGTATTCTGCCTGATTTACCTTATAAATCTATCACTGCTGTAGATTGCACCATAATAAGAGGAAATGGAAAAATAGTTCTCCAAAGATATTTGCTATATATGATTAATTCTGGTTTGTTTAGGTCACAGTTAACGAAATTTACAACAGGTACAACAAGAAGAAGGATAAGTAGGAAAAATTTAGAAAAAATAACAGTCGCTTTACCTCCTGTTACACTTCAAAGAGCCATAGTAGAAAAATTGGATGCGATTAGAAAATTACAGGACTTAAATAATCATCAGATTTCTAAGGCAAACGAACTTCACAAGAGTTTAATTAATGAAGAAATTAAGTCTAATAAGTATTCTATGGCTAAACTTTCAGAGATTACAAAACCCCAAGAATTTACTAATCCAGAGAAAACGCCAAATGACGACTATCAATATGTCGACATTTCAGCAATTGACAGCGAGAATTTCGCTGTTGATTTAAATAGAATAAAGCAGTTTAAGGGAAAAGATGCTCCTAGTAGGGCAAGAAAAAAAATTGAGACGGGAGATGTTTTATTTTCGACTGTTAGGCCAAATCTAAGACGAATAGCAAGGATAGACTTTCCAACTTATAACTCTTTAGCTTCAACTGGTTTCGCTGTCTTACGTCCCGATATTAGTAAAATTAATCCCGACTATATGGGAACAGTTACTTGTTCTGGAGTTGTCACTGAACAAGTATTGCCTCAAATGAAAGGTGCGGCTTATCCTGCAGTTTCTGATAATGATGTTTTAAATGCTGAAATCCCTCTACCAGATAGAAGTAAACAAGATGAATTAGCAGACAGATTTCTAGCAATACAAAGATACAAAACGAACCTTGTTGAGCAACGAGACAAATTATCAGAATTATTTGAAAGCACACTTAGTAAGTTAATGAGGCCAAATTAAATATGAATAACATTATTACGACTAAATCAACCTCTTTGACTTCGGCGGTAGGCCAAGATATTGAGTTGCGGTGTACAGAAAGTTCAAAGTTGATATTTAGACCTGAGGTTGTGGACAATCCACACGACCAAAATGCTTGCGTAAGGGGAAATTTTATATATCAGAGGAAGAAGAAAACAGGAGAGTGGGAAAATTACAAGACATTAGACTTGTCCAAACTAAAAGATAATGAATGGGTGAAACTTGAACTAAAGTCAGGAGAGTTAAAAAAGTTAATTACTGAATTGGACAAATACTACGAAATATTTAAGAAATATGGAATTAGATTAGGAGAAACTAGCTTCGTTGTAACCCCGCAGAATGCAAGAGCAATAATAGAACAATTTTTACAGAATCCAGAGAACTTTGAAAAGTTGCAAGAACTCAAGATAGATGATTTAAAAAAGCTCAATCTTATTTCAAGTATTAACAGTTTAAAGAACGTATCAAAAGTATGGAGTGAGAATGAGCAGAACGGAAATGAGTCCTTTTGGCAGACATTCTTTAAGCAAAACTCTTGGGTTATTGCTCAAATATTTTCCTATCCTGTCATCCTAATTCAAGACCAAGCCTACGTGGGAGGAAAAGGGATTGATAACACAGGAGGCAATATCGTCGACTTTCTTTATAAAAATGGACTTTCTGATAACGTGTTGCTTGTTGAAATAAAGACCCCAGTTACTTCGATAGTTGGCAGTGCCTACAGAGATAAATCCTATTGTGCAAGTAGCGATTTAAGCGGGTCGATTACCCAAATATTGAACTATAAGTACGAACTACAAAAGAACTACCGCGACTTAGTTAGGCAAGACAATGGAGTGTTTCAAATATTTAATCCCCAATGCATGGTAGTGGTTGGAACCTTGTTAGACGGGAATTTAAACGATGGACAGAGGAAGTCTTTTGAACTATTCCGTAGTAACTCAAAGCAGGTTGAAATTGTTACTTTCGATGAGTTATTCCAAAAGGTGCAAATGCTCACCGATTTGTTAGAAGGTAAAAAAGAAAGCTGAATATTTCTATCCAGCCTTCTTTCTACTGAAAAGAGTCTTCCTATCATCTCACTTTTTCAAGCGAGCTTCCTTCTTTATTTTATCAACTTTTGGCTCACTTTCCACCTGGTTGGCTGTTTCTACTTGCTTCTGTTTCATTTCGGCAAGTTTAACCTTTCTCTTTGCTATATACCGCTGTCTCGCAAGTTTTGCCTTCTCGCTTGATTGATATTTTTTTCTTGCGAGCTTTCCCTTTTCCGAGTGGGCGTAGCGCTTCTGAGCTTCACTCCATTTTCCCATTGTTATCACCTCCTCACTTTTTTAACTTTTATATTTTTATTATCAAGACTAACTTTGAATTAGGCACGATGGCCTTACTACGGTATACGGGGGCTAACGGGGGCAGTTTTAACAATGCTCTTTATAAACTCCCCTGGATTTAGTACAATGTTTATGCTTCCTACTTCATAGGTTGCCTGACAATTAAGACGAGACAATTAGGACAATAAATTTCTTTTTAATTGTTGAAAGGAGCAACTTATGAAAGTTAAATCAATTTCAATTCAATTTCCTAAGTCCCAATTTACTGATATTCAACTGCAAAGACTTACAGGTCTAGGAAAAGTTAGTTTTATTGAAGGCGTCAGTATAAAATGCCCTAAAGACACGGAACTGCTGGCAGTTAACCCAGAAGTATTTGGCGGGGTTGCCAAAACCAGAAGCAGGCTGCTGCAACTTTTAGATACGCTTCCTAGTGTTAAGTATTTAGTCTTAGGCAGTTCTGATTACAGTTTTGTTGATTTGGATTATTGTAGGCAAAGAAGGGTTATCGTTTCCTACGCACCTTTTACTGATGCGGTATCGAAAGCAGAACATGTTATAGCCTTGCTGTTGGCTTGCTCAAGGAGAATTATTATCAATGATAGAAAAACCTATAGGAGAAAATACCAGCCAGAACTAGGTTTTGAAATCAGAGGCAAAAGGTTGGGAGTAGTTGGTTTGGGTCCCACAGCAAAAAAAGTGGTGCATCTGGCAAGAGCCTTAGGAATGACAGTTTATACAGAAGAATGCTCTGATGAGGGAGTAAGGAAACCATTAGATTACCTTCTTTCCAGTTCAGACTTGCTTACTCTCCATTTACCGGAGAATGAGCAGAATAAAAAATTTCTTAACAAGGAAAGAATTAAATTGATAAAACAAGGCACGATGATTGTAAATATTGGCAATCGGGAGTGGGTGGATGAAAAAGCGATGAGCGAAGCCTTGCTAACAAGAAGGGTTGATACTTACTGCTTTGAGGCAGAGAGTATGGGGAAATCACCGCTTAAAAGCAACGAATTTGCCATAACGCTTAAACCATTCAGCACTTATACGAAGGAAACAATAGAGAGAAATATAGAGGCGATGGTAAACAATATTGATGGAATAGCCAGAGGCAAACCTTATAACAAACTGGATTTCTGAGTTTAAAAGACCATTTTGAACGCTTGTAGATTGTTTACAATCAATCGATATTGTCAAAGAGGCATAATGTATCGTTTTGAAACAAGAAGGCTTTTGTAGGGGATGATACTTTTATATTCAATCCAAATTTAGCCTTAAATTTCCACTTTACTTATTTATTATGGAACTCTACTTGCTCAGAATTTGGATAACCATTCGATATATAAGTCTTGTAGAATTTTCAATTCTTTGAGAAAATAGGATTATATGAGTACTTCAGGAGAACCTATCCCTGGGACAGTACCAAAAGAAGCTATTACTTCAAGACAATTTGAAATTGTTTCTCCAAGAGAAACTGATAGTTTGGATGGAAGCTCTTGGAGAGAATTTTCAACTTCACGAAGACTCTCTGAGGCATGGAGTACTCCTGCAGAAAGCCCATTCCATCGTTATCAGAAAGGCAAGACGATTGAATCTGTTGATAGGCACTTTACTTCTGTTAGACCAAGATACAGCGAGGGTGAAGTAACAAGTGAGAAAGGAATAGGCAATCTTATAAATAGTGGTATTTTAGATAAGTCGACTGCAGTTATTTTAGATTCAGGGGGGGCGCATAGTGTTGCAATGGCAGTTAAACTTGCGGAGAGGGGTTGGCAACCAGTAGTAATGTTTGATTCAGAACCTCACCCAAAAGGCTCTAATAGGTCAGAACAGGAACTTGCAACCATGTTATATTTTGCTGAGCAAATGAGGAGAATAAGAGCAAGTGGACAGTTTAGGCCTAATTCACCACCTGTATTTGTGATGGATACCCATAGAGCTGACAGTTCTCATAGTGAGAAAACAGTGAATAACAGTTACTCTTATAGAGATTCTGATATGCCATCTGCTCAAGAACTGCAGAGGTTGGGAATACGGAAAGTAGTTTATCTAAATGAAGGAGACCAGAATGGTAGAGTTAACAAAACTTATCAGTCAATAGATAGAGTAAACAGGGATTTAAAAGGAATTGTAAGAGGTTGGCAAAGCGCAGGGATTGAAATGGTTTATACAGGAGTTGCTCCATGGGGAGATTCAGAGAGTGATTCTTCTTACTCTTGGGCTAGTCGTGACAGAGAACACCAATTGTCCTATCTCGACATGCAACCTTCTGTATACGGAGAAAATAGCGGAATAGCTATGCATACAAATAAAGAACGATATCTTTTAACAGGGAAGGGTGAATTGATGGTTATAAATGAAAAAGGATTCTCAAGAGATATGACACCCGAAGAAATATCGAAGTTTA
>JADDYB010000304.1_pt1 | contig 15229 bp, 39 predicted proteins | sample 8641941 | NCBI WGS metagenome assembly JADDYB01 (sample SAMN16275377, study PRJNA637457) | freshwater sediment metagenome | isolation source: Lake Kineret sediment | place: Israel: Lake Kineret | collected 2013
CAACTAAACCTTTCGGTGGGTAGGTGAACCGAATTAAGATTATGAGCGACTACCTTGTAAAGCTCGTGTGTGGTAGGGAAAAACCGTTTACCACTACGATAGAGCGAATCCGTAACACCGAGGAATTGGATTTGGTGTGTAACGAAAACGAAGAGTTGACTTGGGGTGATTTCCTTGAGTTTGCAGAGTGTGGAGATGAATTTATTACTGACAATTTTATCTATATAAAACTATGAAAAAAGAAACCGTTTACAGAGTATACCCTACTTGGGTAGAAGAGTTAGAGTGTTGGATGTGGAGATTCGATGACAAGGGTACTATGTACACCTCGTATGAAATCCACGAATTCAAGAGTGAAGGAATGAACATTGTAAAAATTGAAATCCACCAATCAGAAACCGAACTATGAACATTCATATCAGACCAAGGGAGCAGAGTGACAATTTCTACTATGTCACAATTGAAACCGATGCCATCAGCATCAGTGGTATTTGGAGTGTAGCACCGAGTGGTTTCTACGAATTCGAGCCGAGTTGGTTTGCAGATGTTGAGAGCCAAGAGTGGTACGAGTGTAATTGGGAAAGTATTAACAATCTTATAAACGAGCAACTATGAAAACCATCTTATCCAAAGGCACTACGAATGCCAAGACAAGTAAGAATTCAATGGAGAGTTACATTCTCTACCTTGCACCTTTCACTCTAAATTCCAAGGGTGTGAACTTATGCCCCAAAGCATCCAAGGGGTGCATATCGGTCTGCCTCAACACGAGTGGAAGGGGAGCGTTTAACAATGTCCAAAGGGCAAGGATTAGCAAGAGTGATTACTACTTACTCAAGCGAGAGGAGTTTCTGACTCAACTCGTATCGGAACTGCGTAAGATAAACTCCAAGGGAAAGCCTGTGGAGGTGAGGTTAAACGGCACATCCGACCTTGATTGGTTCGGCATCGTTAAGCAGAGGTTGAATGTGGATTTACTCCAAGAGATGACCAACATTCAGTTTTACGATTACACCAAGCAGATTGGCAAGGTGACCAAGTACCTTGGCACTCGTTATGTGCAGACCTTCAGCAGAAGCGAAACGAATTGGAGCGAATGTGTAACGGCACTATCTATGGGGGTGAATGTCGCAGTTGTGTTCGACCATAGCAAACCGTTGCCGAGCGAATACCAAGGCTACAAGGTGATAGATGGTGACATCGCAGATGATGTGATGATGCACAATAGTGGGGTCATCATCGGACTCAAGGCTAAAGGGAAAGCCAAGAAAGATACAAGTGGATTCGTAGTGATATAACAACAACTAAAACCTTATGGTGTATAGGTGAACCAAGCAAACAAATGAAAGCAGAAACATTCAAAGCCTCTATTGAGGAGCAGATCCGTTACACGGAGACAAAAATCGAGAGCGACAAGGCAAAACTCTCGGAGAACTTCAACTACTACTTGCCTTGGTGTGCAAAGGACATCTACTGCAATGAGATCCGGATAAGGGAGTGGAAGAGATGGCTGACAAGTCTTGATAACATTGACTCGTTGGGATACTTTTTATTTACGGAGTTGGGTCAATACGATAAGTATTTGGATTCGGAGTACAATGTATCCATCGAATGCACCAACGGTGTTAGTGAGATGTGTACTACTTGGAAATACCAAGTGATTATGGAGCTGCGTAACTCGTTGCGTATATGGAAGGAGGGTAAGTTATGAGCATGATCATCCAAGGCACATACTCTGGTCACTTGCACGAAGGTGTTATGGAGTGGGAGTGTCCGTTTACGGATGAGCCGAAATGGTGTCAAGGTGAATTCGAGTGCGATGGTGAGTATTACATCCACAAGGTCACGGACGATGATAGTAAGGTAATTTACATAGTGAAAGCAATATAGTTCTAACAATCAAAAACAAAAGCAAAATGAAACAACAACTTCCAAAGGGGCAACAAGCCTTAATTAAAAAAGCCATTGAGCGAATGATTAACCCATCGGCTGAACCGTTGAACGAGTACGATTCGTTCGACTTGAATGTACTGAAAGCGCTGATGGATCAGCGTAACGATGTCACGATACATCTGCCCAAGGATGTGCTTGATAACTTCACGGCTCGTTATGGAGTCGATTACCCAAGGTATGATTTGCCTTTGACCGAGGACACGGATGACTCGGTTCGGTTCAAGAGCAAAGCCATTGCGTTCGGATTCTCCACTACCACGGCTGACGGGTTGTGGAGTGATTACAACGATGGTTGTTTCAGTCTTCCCTACGATGATTACTTGAGAGGCTTGGTGAATGTGGTTGAGTTGATGCAAGAATCATTAGATCCATCCGTGTACGATAGTGGACACGACTGCATCCGTATAGAGCGTGATGGTTATGACCAGTCTATCTACATCCGATGGGATGATTATAGGAAACGATTGGTGGTGGATTACCACCACGGAACTGATGTGGATGATTGGGGTGGCAACGAGGACTCGTTGTTCAGAGTGATGTGGGATGAGTTTATCTATAACAATCCGATTACGGAGTACAAGAGCATCACCGACTACCATCATCAGCTGTTTGACCGGATTTGCTATGTGGTGGACTTGCACACCAAGTTGTGGAACTATAGCAAGGTGACCGAGGTGCAATCGTTGAAGGGTGTGATGAAGGAAGGTCTTGATAAGTTCATGGTGGATATCAATGACCATCCTACGATGTCGCTTCGGTTCAATGACTATTCAATGGACTTGCCTTGGTGTCCTGAAGTGTACGAGGCTTGTGAAAGAATCGTTGAAGAGGTTGATGAATATAAAAAGGAGATGGGGATATGAGGGAGGATATACAACGCACGATTGTGGCATTGGCTTCATTCGGTGCATTCATAGTGATAACATATACATTGATAGTTTTAATATTTGGACAACAATAAGAAGTCTGGCGAGACGATACGCATAAACAAGATGAAAAAATTAAAGAAAGGTTACAAGAACAAGTTAAAGGCAAGTAAGTTCCTCGCATGGTATTTCAGCGACTCTATGGATAAGAGGGACATTGCATATCGTGTCATAAGCGAACTGAAGGCATTCGGAAAGGTTACGCTATCAGTAGAGTCGTTATTCGATGGTTGTGGCTACATCCCTCAATACATCTGCGAGGTGGATGGTGATGGTGAGTACGATCCATCGGAGGTGTTGTTGGTTGATGACTTGGGAGGAAAGGAGGTTTCCAATGGCTAACTGGTGCAGTAATCACCTTATCGCAACGGGAGGTAATGTGAACGGTCTCCACGATATGATGGAGAGTGCGAGATTGTATACCTTGGAGAAGCACGAGGGTTGGACAAGGCATGGTGATAATTATTTGTTTGACATTCATCGTGATGGTGACCAATGGAATTTTGAAACGAGGTGGAGTCCTCCACTTGACGAGGTGATTGGTATCTGCCGTGAGTTGGGTGTATCGGTTACGATGGATTATGTCGAGTTAGGTTGTTGTGTCTACGGTCGGTTGTATTATGACCATGTGGAGGATGTTGTCAGGGATATTTACTTGGATGATTCGGACTTTGACCGGGTGGAGTACGATGAGGATAACGATATCTACACTTTTGATGGCAAGGTATACGATTCGGAATACGAGCCGTTGGAGAGGATGTTGGATGCTAAGGATGAAGGAGGTGAACAATGATGGACTATAGCTTCTACCTATTCGTGCGATTGTATGTGGATGTGATTGGCACGGATATGCCGTATGATACGGAGTATGAATTCATGACCACGTTGTACAATGATTACAAGGGTTCGGATTATGATGACCCGAACCAAGGAGAATATGAGTGTATGTTGAACTTTATAAACAATTTAACCAATGACAACTGAAGAACAAGCGAAACAAATCCTGCGTGATGCAGGGTATTACGTTGACAACCTATGGCACGTCAACGATGTGATGGATATGTTTGAGTGCGACGAGGATGAGGCTCAAGAGGTGTTGGATGGGGCGTTGACAAATTCATCCACGATGGAGCATATTCATTATGTGATTGAGGCGTATGCTTCTGACGATTACAAGAGGAAGGGAGGTGATGATGACAATTGAATTCGGATACCAAGGTGAGTGGATCGTATACGAGATGAATCCACAAGAAGGTGACTGGTGGGAGTCGGATGGTCGATTCGACTACCATTACTGCGAGGAGTATGACCGGGTCTGCGTGTACATTGTAGATGATACGAGCAAGACCATCCATACCCAACCGATACGGATCGGATTCAATCCGATACAAGGTATCAAGACCATCGGTACGAGTTGGCACGGAGCGGTTGTGAAGGCATCGGTCAACGAACTGACTGGCATCCTCGGTGAGCCATCGTTTGCGATGAATGATGGTGCTGACAAGACCAACTTTGAGTGGTGTATGCAGACCACGGATGGGGAAGTGTTCACGCTATACGATTGGAAGGAGTATAGGAAACTGACCGATGACGAGCCTATCGAATGGCACATCGGTTGCCATAGGAGTTGGATTGGTGCGAGGGTATCCAATCTGATCATAGCTGAACTAATCAGGAAGGAGGTGGGTGATGGAGACCTATGATATCTACTACGATGGCAGACGCATCGGCTCGGTACTTGCAGATAGCAAGTACCATGCCGTTGACAAGGTGGCTAATGAGCATCCGATGTACGATAGGAAGCTGCTACGAGCGGTGGTGAGGAGGTACTATGCGAAGGGTAGTTAGTGATACGGAGTACCGGATCGCATCATCGAGGGTCGGTACTACGAGGCTTATGAGGTGGGCGGTGTTGATGGTATGTTTTGCGTATCGGTCGCGCACGGAGATTGAAACTAACATTATAAAACTTGCGATGTATGGAAACTAATATGATATGTACACGGGCGGATTTCGCCCGGATAATAGGTAAGACAAGGGCATTGGTCACCTATATTTTCAATAAGTATGGTGACCGCGACTTGATTGATTTCAATTCGGTGGATGGCAAGGTGTATACCGTTCGGCTGATCCGTATGAAGGGTACTAAAAAGGATTTGATATGTATTGTCTCTATTGTAGGGTAAGCACACGGAGGCAAGGGGATTCAGGATTGGGTCTCCAAGCCCAGAGGGATATTGTCAAGCATTTTTATCCGACCATCCATAGGGAGTTTGTGGAGGTGAGGTCGGGCAAGAACATTGAGGATAGACCGGTATTGAGCGAGGCTATTGAGTATTGTCTCAAGCACGATATGGTATTGGTGGTGGCTAAGGTTGATAGGTTGACAAGGAGTACCAAGGATGGGTTGCATATACTTGAGAGGCTCAAGGGGAGGATCAGGTTCTGCGACCTTCCTGGTGAGCCTGACAAGTTCATGCTGACTTTGTTCTTTGCCTTTGCCGAGAGGGAGAGGGAGCTTATCAGCATACGCACCAAGGGTGCTTTGAAGAGTGCCAAGGAGAGGGGAAGGAGTCTGGGTGTGGCAGATCCCAAGGGGGGTAGGAAGCCTTGGTTGGAGGAGTATCGTGAGTTGGCACGGAAGGTGCGAACCGATGATAGTAAGAAGAATGCAGATAACATTCGAGCGAAGAATTATGCCAAAGAGTTGCATCAGAACGGAGCGAAGATTCGTGTCATTGTGCAGAGGCTTAACCAAGGAGGGTTTAGCACTCCATCCGGAAAGGGGAAGTGGAGTAATGGTTCGGTTTATAGGTTATTGCAACTTGAATAGTTATATTTGGATGCTATGAACCTATGTGTCATCATACCTGTCCACGGTCGGTTGAGCCTATTGGCTTGGACTTTGGACAGGTTATTGATGGCGGGTCACAAGGTGGTCTTGGTGGGTAATGATTTCGAGGCGGAGGACATGGCTCTTACGATGGGTGCTGATTGGGTATGGCATCCGAATCGTCCGTTGGGTACGAAGTTGAATGCGGGTTGGAGGTATGCTATGGAGGTGTACGATCCGGATTTCTATCTGATGGGTAACGCTTCGGACTGGTATAGTTCGGGGTATTTGGATTATGCGTGTTCCCAAGTGGGGAACTATGGTGGTTTTGCCGTTACGAACAAGTATTATTTGAATTTCGGTAGGAGGGAGAAGAGGTTGGTGGATAACTTGGGTTCAGTTCCAAGGAGTAGTGGTTTGGTATTGACGCGTGAGGTGGTTAGGGATTTCGATGGTGAGCCGTTCAATGGTGTTATGGATTCGGACTTGGATTGGTCGGTGTTGACCAATGTGAAGGATGCGGGTTATCAGCTCAAGGTGTATCGTGAGTTGGATCATAAGGTTTTGAGCATATCGTTTTACAAGTGGGTGAATGCCTACAGTTACGAGGGTTATTGGCATAGGGGTGTGCGTATGGGTGATGGTAGGGACTGGCTACGGGAGTATTTTCCAGATGCTATGGATATGACCCTTTGGTAGGTTATTTTTGTGATATGTACCTACTTATCGCTCATCCTGAGCGGCCCTTCAAGCTTCATGTGTGTGTTGGTTTCGATCCGAAAGACATCAGTAGGAAACTGAATCGGAACCGTAAGAAACTGCATGTGTTCTCAAGGGACTATTTCGATATGCATGAGCATGATGAGGCGTTGACTTATGACTTGGTTTTTTCGTTGCCTGGTCATTTCGTCATGCAGTTCCGTGACTTTCCGGATATCGGTACGTTGTCGCACGAAGTGTTCCATGTGATTGCGATGCACATGAGGTATGTGAATGTACCGCTGACCAAGGCGAGTGAGGAGGGGTATGCGTATATGTTTTCGTTCCTAATGCAAAAGATAACCGATGAGATTGCCAAGCATAAAGCAAAAGGTATTTGATTTCGTCACTCGTGGCGATGCCGATGGGTCTTTGTCCAAACTTGTTGGTTGGGATGTGGCTCAGTTGTATATGAGGTTGCATCCTGATACGGAGCATTCGATATACACTGTGGAGAAGTATGTCATTCATACCAGGGCGGGTAAGTTGAAGTTGAAGGTAGAGCCGCAGTTGGATGAGATAGCGATGGCGATACAGGGGAATATGGAGGAGGCCAACAGGGTGTTTGTCCATCAGGAACCATTGGATATTGATCCGTTGGGGTTGATGGATATGAACAAGGTGTTTTTTGACATTCCAGAATCGTTGGCTGACCATCCTGCCATGTTCGATGCTACGGGATTGGGTAAGTTGGTGGGTGTGATGAGTGACATCCATCTGCCCTTGCATGACCGACCTACTTTGATGGCTACGGCATCTTTCCTCAAGGAGAAGGGCATAGACGCGTTGATTTTGAACGGAGACATCTTGGACTGCACGAACCTCACTCGGCACACCCAAAGGAAGCCTATGCGTTATACATGGGGCCAGGAGTTGGAGGTTGCAAGGGTGTTTTTCAAGAGCCTACGGGTATTGTTTCCCAAGATACCGATATTGTATTTGGAGGGTAACCATGAGAACTGGGTCAAGCAGTACTTGGTTAGCCGTGCTACCCAACTATCTGGTGACTATGAGTTGGAGAAGGTGTTGGGTTTGGACAAGTTGGACATCCGATGGTTGCCTGAGGACAGGGTTGTGAAGTATGGAAAGTTGTACATCATGCACGGTCATCAGTTGCGTATCGGAGGTAGTTCCAATGTGGCTGAAAAGGTGTTGAGGAAGGCCGGTGTGAATGTGATGTGTGGTCACTGGCATCAGCAATCGTACTATGAGAAGAAGAATCTTGTTGACGAGATCCATGCGTGTTGGATCAACGGTGCGTTATGCGATTTGCATCCGGACTATATGCCGTACAACAACCACGGGCATGGTTTCGCCACGGTGGAGTTGCTTGATGATGACGGTACGTTCAGTGTGTCTCAGCGCAAGGTGGTGAATGGTCGGGTTATAGGTTGAGTAGTATCCATTGGTGGGCTATCTGCTCCACTTCGTTTGTTATGTGTTGTTTGATGGAGTACTTGAGTTTGCGCCACTCATCACGGTCGGTGAGGATGCGTATGCTTTCGATCATGGGGGTCTTGGAGTATTCGGCGATGTAGACTACGAATACGAAGTCTTCGTGATACACTTCCATCCGGTATTGGATGCATGTGACTTTTACTTTATCGTTGTAGGGGAAGTTCATTTCTCTTCCTCCCATTTGAAGTAGAAACTTCCATCATCGAATGCTTTCAATCTGCAAATGAACACGGTTCCATCGCTATAGAACCTCCATGTGGACTTGTCGAGTATGACATACCGGTTGTTGTACCGTTCTATCATGGTCTGTAGCGCTCCTTGGTTCAATGGTGCTATTGCGGTGATGACGCTGATGTTGTTCTCGTCGAACAGGTAGTTGATCAGGAAGTCATCGTTCATGAATGCCATAGTCATCTTCTCTTTGTTTTGCCCCCATTTGTTATAAATCCATTCCACATCCGGGAATTCGGCCCTTATTTGTGACGGGTTGTAACCGATTTTGGCTTGTGAGATGCCCAGTGTGGGTATCAGAAGCAATAGGAATAGTAGTGTTTTCTTCATGGTTGTTTTAATTTCGTACCCATTAGGGTACTAATAGTAAGGATTTAGGGATATTTGTAACAAAGTAAGGGTAATTTTCGCCGTTTCTTGTCACAAAGTAAGGGTAATTAGTGCCAGTACGGGACTCGAACCCGCATCTCCCAAAGTCAATTGGGGCGCTACCCAAGGTGGTATTCATTCCCACTTACGCCAACTGGCAGACTGGTTAGAAGAACAGTTCCTCTTGGTATTCGAGTAGTTTGACATTGAACTTCTCCAGTTCCACCCAAGCGGTATCGATTTCCTCTTGGATGTCGGAGCGCAGAACTCGGTGTATCCATATCGGTTTCTTCGCAAGCCTGGGATCGTAGCTGACAAAGTCGAGCCATTGCAAATCGGGATTGACCAAAAAATAAGACCAGACCTGCTCCTTGTATTCGTTTGGAACCTTCCCTTGACGGATGTATTTCACATGCGTTTTGGTTTTGGGACACTTCACTTCGACGGCTCCCGTGGTTCCCACATAGCCGTCTGGGGACTGGCATAGTATGGGTAGCCTATCGGATTGCAGGAATCCGTATCGTGTCACGGAAGCACCGGTCAGGGCTTCGTATTCCTTGATGGCTATGGGTTCAAGGTCTATGCCTCTTTGCATCTCCTCGGAGACGAAACCATCGTCATCGGCGAATCCCGTTTCCTCCTCTGCGATGATTTCGTCAACCAAGGACAGGTTGTCTTTGGTTAGTACTTTCTTCAGTCGTGTAGATGTTATCTTGCCAAGTCTGAGCTGATGCCACTCATATGACCCTTGTTGCACGTCGTGTATTATCATCGTCTATTTGTTTTTTAGCTGATTCTATTGCGTTTCTCTTCTTGTCTTCCCAACCTTGTTTGCCGTTCTGCATTTCCCACATCCATTGGTATTTCGTTCCTGGGAAGATTATGGATATGTCCACATTGGATATGGTGAATAATTGTCCTTTGTAGTAGCACTCGTAGTGACCGGCTTTGACCTTTGATATCAGGAATTTCATAGCTTCATTATGAACGGATCCATGACATCTATTATCAGAAACGTATCGGATGTCTCTATTGCGATGAATGTCACATCCACTCCGATATTGAACACTTCATCCACGATTCCGATTTCATCGGTATCGATTATGTATACCGCATCGTTTACGGCGTAGTTGGGTCTTGTCATTGCGTATGCCATGATTGTTTGTGGGTTTTTATGAATACGTTTATGGGTTTGGTATACCTGTGGTTGTTCTTGGTGTAGGTCACATAGGTGTTGTCACACTTGATGACCGTGGCCACATCTCTTGTGAATATGTTATACCACTTGCTTCCAACCACTGGTGTCATTTGATGGTTGTTTTCTTGATGTCTTTCGCCTTGATGATATCGGGATGCCCTTGTTCTTCCTTGCTGAGGGATGTGTAGCAGGACTTGAGTTCTGCCAATGTATTGCAGGCGTTGATGGATTCGATTGCCTTGGTCGGGTCAATGGTAGCGACCTTGGGTGCGAAGTCCCGGATGCGGAGCGCATCGACATCTTCTCCGAAGGCACGGATGCGACGGGCATAGATTTGAATCTTGTTCCCTACCCATTGCTCTACGTATGGGGTCTTGAGTATCTTGCTGATGGTCTTGGCATTGGTCGAGTTCACGATCATCGGCTTGTAGTCCTCCGTGAAGTGGATGACCAGTTCGGTTTCCTTCTTGCCATCGGCATTGGTTATTTCCTCCATACCACCGGACTTGATGGTGAGTATGAGTTCTTCGTTGGGTTGCAATGCCCATGAGCCAAGATAGTTGGGGTTCTTGGTCTTTTTCCAGTGTGTGAGTTGTTCAGTCATATGTTTGATAGTTTGAATCTACGTAGTCAAAATCGATAAAGGACAGGTCTTCATCGGCCAGTTCCTCTTTATTGGTCACCGTATAGGAAAGGAGTTCCATCGAATGTTGGCCGACTTCATCATCGTCCATCACATCGAACTCGGCATCCATTTGGACGGTGAAGTTGCCTTGGGGGTCATGCACCCATATCCTTATCGTTGCCATGCACACGTATGTTTTTAGTATGGTTCTTGTAATCCTGTTCGGTAGGGAATCCGTTCTCTGCGTAGTATTCCCTCAACAATGCGATCAACTGGTGGTTGATGCTTCCACGGATTGTTTCGTTCCGTTCCACTTTGACCATGCACCCTTGCATGATTTTGCGGTTGTATTCTTCTATGCTCATGGGGACAAATGTAACAAATAAAGTTATGTTTGCGTGTGATTGTTTGTAACTTTTTGGTTTACAGGCTTATTATTTTTTATAACATTTTTTGTTACACGTATGTTTGTTTTGCATATATTTGCACCCATATGAAGACAGACATATTGAGCAAGCTTCTTGATAGGAGCGGATTGACCAGGGACGAAGTGGCCTCTTCTATGGGTATCACACGTATGCAATTGTACAGGCTACTGACCAATCCCAGGAGGATGAGGGTAGAGCAGATGATACGCTTGGCTGCGTTGCTTGGAAAGAGTCCTCGCTACATTGTATCTTTAATAGGAAACATATGACAACTGATTTGATGGAGATACACAATCTCCTTTACGAACACAGGAAGGATGTATGCCGTTTGATGGCTACCGAGAAGATGAGCCAGACCAAGAGGAACAAGTTGTACCAGTACACTTGCGATTTGCAGGAGCGTATCAACAACCTGTCCAAGGTCATCTATTTCGATTTCAATCCACCGGAATCGGACCAAACCATTCAAGACTATTTGAGCAGATGAGGGTTATCTGTTGGTGGAGCGGATTGTGTTCGGTTCCGGTTACGATAGGGTGTTTTACAGCCTTGGAGCATCCATAGGGAGTTTATTAGGAATATGGTCTGAAACATTTATAACTTCACTGATATGATAAAACAACCTTACATCACGATATTCTTCATATTGTTACTTGTCGTATCAATACTGATGTTGATTAACGGATATAGTAGTTGGTGGTGGGTCGGTGTAATGACCGGCTTCTACGGTTTCATAATAGCAATATTGGATTATTTCGGAATAGATGAAGATTAGCAAGAACATTTCATTGGAGGAGGCTATCAAGAGCCAGACTGCCATACGCAAGGGGATAGACAACACGCCTCCCAAGGATATCATACCGAACATGGTGCTGGTAGCCAACAACTGCTTTGAGCCGTTACGTGAGTGGTATGGGAAACCGATAGGCATCGGGTCGTTCTACCGGTCGGTGGCTCTGAACCGGGCCATCAAAGGTTCGCCCCGGTCTCAGCATTGCAAGGGTCAGGCGATTGATATCGATGCGGATATTTTCAACAATGGAATAACGAACAGGCATATATACAATTGGCTTCGTTTCAATGTAGACTTTGACCAATTGATATGGGAGTTCGGTGACCACAAGAATCCGGCTTGGGTACATGTAAGTTATGTATCTCCCCAAAAGAACAGAAGACAACTATTAAAAATAACTTAAAACCAAACAAAATGATGTACAAAATCGCTTGCGGCGTACTGCTGCTGGGTGTGATTTTCCTCGGTACGAGACTGAAGATCTCGGAGGATCATGCCCAAACACTAATCGAGGACTTGAGTGAGAAGTCAAGTTCCGTATCTGACCTTGAGGACAAGAACGAAATCCTCACTCAACAGGTGGATTACCTATTATCGGAGAACGGAATGTTGGTAAACGCCAGTAATGAAATGAAAACCCAAATCAACACTAAACCCTTAATCATCTATCGCAATGAAAAAAACACTCGTGTCAATAGCAGCGCTTCTGAGCAGTACATTGACCTTCTCTCAAACCGTTACGAGTTCAAGTGATTCGGTCATCTATACGCCTCAGTACTTGTTTGAACTGATGGTGGCGGACTTGAACCAATGTGATTTGGATCGAATCGAATTGAAGAAGTCCAAGGCTGAACTGGCCCTTATCTATGTAGACTTGGCGAAGGTGCAAACAGCCAAGCAGATGATGTCCGATCAGTTGAAGGAACTTCGTGAGTACAACGATACCCTTGTTGCACAGAATCTGAATCTGACTGTTGAAGGTCAGAAGTCTATGGACAAACTCAAACGCAAACGTAATTGGTGGCGTGTGGGTACGTTCACCGGGTTCTTGTCAGCCGTAGCGATTCACTTCAATTGGAAGGAATCCTGGGTGAATTGGGGGAAGTAAACCTCTTTATAGGAACCAACACACCAACACCCCAAGACCGGGAAGCTGGGTCGAATGATCCGTTTATTAGTATATCTTTATTGGTTAGATATCCTACTGATGCGGACAGACCCACTTCATCGGTCTTTGTTATTTTACCACCTAGCATCAGCATCCGTGGTCTTGCGTATACGTTGGTGACCGTAGTTATGGGAATCTTCAGCCGATGAGTCAGCTCCCTTGATATGATCTTGTTTTGCCCTATGACCTCTTTTAACACGATTTTAAGCGTGTCGTTGTCCACGGAGTCAAGATAGGTCACCTGGCTGAAGAAAGCCTTTAGGATAGCACCTGTATCCACATTTGAAGGTACAGGTTGATTTATGATAGTAAGAGGTTGCCCAGGAGGGAAGTTGATGGTCTGGGGAGGAAGGTTGACCACCACGGTGTCCCGTGTTATATTGGTTTGGCTGAAGTTCAATACGCCATTGAATCGTAGGTCCAGGTATATGGCCAAGACCACGATTATGGCTACTGCCACTAGGTATTTCATTGGATTTTCTTGTATCCTCCCCGGATGCCTATCAAACCGATAGCCGAGAATATCAGTTCGGTTGCACGAACGATATCACTTGACTTCCAATAGTGAAGAAGACCGAGAGCGATGAGGCCGATAGCAGCCCAGTAGGTTTTTGATTCGTACCAGTTTTTCATGTTAGTTGCAGTTGTTTAGCCACGGTGCGCGTGATCCGGCCGTGAAGGTTATAGGTAATGATGAATGCCAGATTGATTTCTGTTGTGTTTCGCTACGCTCTATGTAGGTGATACCCATTGTGTATTTGAATCCTGGCCATACGGAGCAACCTGCTCCAAGGGTGTAGTAGTATGCGTTTGTACCGCTTAATGATCCACCACCTGTGCATCCGTTGGTATGACCTACGGGTGCGAACGATATGTAATAGTATCGGGCGATGCTATAGCAGGTATCCAAGACCGGATTGAATCCGGGTTGAGCGTCCCAACGGAATATGACCGCACCGCATACTGTGGTGTCAACTTTGATGTTGAAGTCCCTTGATGGCGAGTATTCGATGGGGAACTCCGGGTAGTTGGCACATGGATTGGTGTTCTGATTGTTTTGTCCGTTTCCGTTTCCGTTTCCGTTTCCACCCTTGCGCTCGTTCGCCTGGGGTATGTTGATGACTGGTTTCACTTCCGGTTCATCGCATCCGAGTGCGAAGACCATCATCAATATTGGGATCAGTGTTTTCATTGTTTTTGGGATATTTGGGTTTTACTTGCCTCCTGCCAGTCTCGCAGTCGGTTGATTTCATCCTTGTTGTTATCAAGTTGGTTTTCGTGCTTGATGACGAGCTTGTGCATCTCCTTCACGGTATCACGCAGATCCATGAATTGTGCTGCGGCAATGCCAAGTAGCGCCCATGTGATGATGGACTTGCTCCAGGATTCGGCTTTGTCGGTTAGGGGTTTCATGATGTCAAGGGCAGGTTATTTCGTAAAAGTATGCTCCTACTGATCCAGAGGTCCAGAAAGGCGGGAATACCATATAAGCGTTGCTGATGGTCACCACATAGTCTCCGTTTATGTCGGTTGTGGATGTGACAGTCGTTGCAGCTCCACAGCACTGTTTATAATACGCTTCAATGGCCGCTACATCGCTTGGAACTGAAACATCTGGACTATAGTTCAAGAATGTACGTGAAGGTTCAACAAAAGTTAAAAACTCTGGACCCATTACATCAAAAATTCGAACAATCGTATCCGTCTGAGGAATTATTGTTTCATAGCATGTCTTACCGCATAATGTTCGCCAATTCAAAACCACGGGGTCGGATGTGTCATTGAGGATGTTGAACACGGGGTCGTTTGTTCCGTAATACCACACTATTATTTCATATGTTCCAAAAAGTGGAAAACTATTATTAGTATATGGAATATTGGTATTACACCCTGCACCTGCGAATTCGGTTGCATAGTTTGTTAAAAAATCAACACCGTTTATAGTCCACCCTCCAAAGCCATATGATGTTCCGTTATAAGAACCGATTACTGCATACCTAAAATTATCACAACAACTCACATCAAACAGTTGTCTGAATCCTTGATTAGCATCATAACCTTTATAGTTTCCAGGTACGAGTCTTTTGATTTCCTCGAAATAGTCTGGAGGAAACTTATTCCCACCAAGGGTTGCATAGTCTTGTATCACCCTGACCATTACGACTCCGAATGTATCTGAAATCCATTTTGTCAATCCAGGAGACATGGTCTGCCCTGATAGGGAGCATAGGTTCTCAAGACGGTTCTTGAGTTCAAGTCTGTACTCCTTGGGAGTACGATAGTTCAGTATGTAGTCGAATAGAAGGCTGCTCATGGTATATTTGTTGGAGGAAACCATCCGTTGGCTTCCATGTATGCTTGGTCTTTGAGTTCTGTGACTTCTGTTGGAGTCAGCTTATCTGTTTCATCTTCAGGTATCATCAATGCCCAATAAGTCTCATTGGTTGTCCATCCAAACCAATAAGTTGTCGAGTCTTGTTGACAGCCT
>JADDYB010000305.1_pt1 | contig 15200 bp, 11 predicted proteins | sample 8641941 | NCBI WGS metagenome assembly JADDYB01 (sample SAMN16275377, study PRJNA637457) | freshwater sediment metagenome | isolation source: Lake Kineret sediment | place: Israel: Lake Kineret | collected 2013
GAAGGACAGGCAGCGGAGGGCTCTGGTTAAGGGGGGCGTACTGAGAAGGGTCTATGGTAGGGGAGGCTGCCGCCTCATGTTGTCCAACGAGGCCAGGAGGCTGCTGGGGGAGCTGGGTGAGCTCCCCCGCAGACTGTCCTAGTCCCTCTTCAGCACCCGGCCGGGGCGCTCACCGGTGTGTCTCCCCTTCTCGACCACGGCTACGCCGTTGACGAAGACGTACTCGACGCCCTTGGGGTGGCGCCTAGTTTCCACTTCGTCGGCGATCACCTTGATGTTGGGGACGTCCAGCAGCACCAGGTCGGCGTAGGCCCCTTCCCTGATGACGCCTCGCCCTTTCAGGTTGTGTACCCTGGCTGCCATGGTGCTCGTCTTCTGGACGGCCTCCTCCATGGCGAAGAGGTTGCCATCCCTGACGTACTTGGCTATGAACATGGGGAAAGCGTTGAACGTGTTGATTCCCGGGAATGTGTACGGGGGCTCCTTCCTCTCGTACTTTGCATCGAAGACGCTCGTGTCCAGGCCCACCATGCCCTTGGGGTGGGTGTAGTACTGCAGGTAGGCGGCCATGGGAAGTAGCTGGCCCGTTGCCCCCAGGGCGTCAGGGTCCTCAGATATTATGTCCATCCAGGTGTCCCACTGGTCGCGGCCCCTCTCAGCTGCTATCTGGGTTATGCTCTTGCCCTCAACGCCGGGGACCTTGCTCTTTATGACGTAGATGTTGCTGGCCCAATTCGGGTTCGTGACGGGGCTGTAGGACTCCCTCATGTACCACTTGCCCCTCCTGATGGACTCCTTCACCTCCTCCCTGAACTCCTCCACCTTGAACCACTTGGCCAGCTCCTCCCTGCTCCCAAGCTCCCTGAGCCACGGCTCGTAGAGGCTGCAGAGGTACCTCATGGCCTCGAAGCCGCCGCGCGTCAGCTGGGGTATGGCGTCCCACGTTATGTCCAGGTCACCCTTGCTGTCCCGGGTGATCATGTCTATGGTGACCTTCAGGTTGGCGTGCTCCAGCTCTTCTGGTGGGCTCGGCTTTATGTCCCAGCCCGTGCTCAGGTGGGCGTAGTGGAGCCTTACGCCGGTCCGCTTGTAGACGTCCACGCACTCCATGAGGGCCGTGATCTTCTCGTTGGGTACGTGGCCGACGGCTATGCCGCGCCTGCGCCCCGTGCGCCTCCAGTGGGGACAATAGACGCCGCCGTACTCCTTCAGCACGGCGACGCTGGACACTATCTCCTCGTGGGCGGCGAAGACGTCGGGGTCGTAGTCGAGGCCCGTGCTCATGCCTATGCAGCCGTCGCGCATGCCTTGGTGGATGAGCTCGTGCATCTTCTCCTGCTCCTGGCTGGTTGTGTGACGCTTGTAGTCGTTGCCCGTGACCGCTGTCCTTACGCTGCCGTGGCCCAGCAACGGGGCGTAGTTGACGCTGACGCCCGTCTCCTCCACCTTCTTGAAGAAGCCGCCCATGGTTTCCCAGTCCAGTGTCCACCCGTACTTCTCCTTCATCCACAGGTTGATCTGCTCAAGCGGGTAGTAGCTGAGGCGAGGATAGTACTTGTAGGGGTCCAGCTCGTTCAGGTTGTCCTGCAGCATCCTGGGGACCCGAATGTACTCACCCAGGGGCGCGGGGCTGCCCCCGCACTGGCCGCCCACGAATGTGGTGACTCCCTGCATGACGTAGCTCTCGGCCCTGGGGAACCAGGGGAGCGTCCAGTCGGCGTGGCTGTGAGCGTCTACGAAGCCGGGGAGAGCCGTGAGGCCCTTGCCGTCCACAGTCTTCACGGCGTCGCCCTTCACCTTACCCAGGGCGGTCACCTTGTCTTTCTTAACACCGATACTTCCCTTGTAGGCTTTCTTGCCTGTTCCCTCAACAATCGTAACGTCCTTCACTAGGACATCGAACTCTGCCAACAGAATCCCTCAGATAATTTTACGCCGTGAAAATATAACATTTTGAGGCCTTGGAGAAACCATGCTTCTAGCGGGTTCGAGCCCCCCCCCGGCATTTTTGATTCTTCCCAGAAATGATCTCACGAGGGTTTTACGCAGACGTACGGAAGAGTTATAGGATAGATAAAAAGACTATCGTATTAATTCGCTTAGTCTTTTATCAGCGTTCAGGATTCGTTCTGTCCAGTCGTCGGGGCAGTTAACAATGTATTTGGTTGGATATTCTATTCCTTTTTTCTATTATTTATGCGCGCACGTTAGTTCCAGCCTCACCCTACATCCTTCACGGATCAATGTAATAACAACCCTTTCGCCCCGCGCACGCGCAAGCTGATAAGCGACGGCGACCTCAGAACCCCACAGCTTCAACGGTGGGAGTATGTCGGCAGTCAAGTTCTATGGCGATGTTGCCTCTAGTGGATTGGTTATCTTCCCCATGAAGAGGATTGAGCCTGAGCGGTCATCCCTTATTATGAAGACGAAGGGTCGGTCAACTGTGAACGTTTGTGTCATTGGCATGCTTGTGAGTCCAATTCCGACGACGGTGGCTGCAGCTGCCTCTGTGCCCTTCTCGTTGACTTCCACGAAAGCTTTGTGGTCAACGAAGTCGATGTAGAGGTTGTTTGAGGCATGGACGGGCGCTATGCCCTCAAAGTTAGCTTCGCCGGAGTCGAATGCGATGCCCATTCCGAGGTTCTTTAGAGCGTCGTTGAGGCGTTTAACGCCGTACTCTAGCTTGAATTTAGGGAGATCGATGTCAACTTCGGTTTTGGCGTAGCTGCTGAAGCTCTCGTCGAGCTCGCTTTGGCTGATGCTTTCGATGAATGAGTCGATGTCGATGTCTTCTTTCGGGAGAAGAACATACATCGCCATTTTATCTCTTCCGTATGGCAGCCTTACTGCCTCGTAGTTGCTCCCTGAGTAGTATTTGTAGTCATCAGTATTTGACATAAAGCTGACTTTCACCTTCGAGCCATCCGGGAGGTTGAAGTCGTCTGTGTGGGTTTCTTTTTCGTCGAATGGGATGGTCCAGTCTCCTTTGAAGTATATTGCGTTGATGAGGAACATCACGATCTGGTCGTCAACCTTTTCGATCATTTTGTTGATCTTGTTGTTTGTCTTTGTGCTGATCCAGTTGTTTATCTCAGTCACGGTTTTCGGGTCGTCGAAGTCTCTGGTGTATAGGTCGCTCTTGAAGTAGGTGCTGAGTTGTTCGATGAATGCCTGTTTAACGGATGGAGCGAACTCCTCCTTCATCCAGATGGAGTCTGCGATGTTGAGGTGGACTCCTGAGTCGGCGTTTTCGAGGCTCATGATGAGGTTGAGGTAATTTTGGTTGATTTCTTCTGTTGTCATCCCAGTTATTTCAAGGGTTTTAGCCATGGCTTCCTTCGTTGAGCCTTCCGCGCCGTTGTATGCCATCGTTAGGGCCGTGGAGATACTTAGGGGTGAGATGAAGATGTTTTTACCTTCATCCTCCTTGGAGATTTCCTTGAATATTTTGATGGCGAATCGTGTAGTAGCGGCTACGAGGTTTTTGTCTGTGGCCTGGGCTTTTTCGTCCGCTTCAGCGTATGCGAGCCCTTGCTGGTATTCTGGGATATAGATGAACGTCATGTATCCTGCTACTATGATTAAGGTTAAAGTCAGTATAGCGTAAACTACTCTTCTATTATTACCCATTCTATTCGGCTTAGAGGCCATATGTATCACATATACAGTGAGGGGAATTCGTTATAAGCCTAGGTTTTAGAACAAGGAGCAATCTCTGTTCTATTAATTTGAACGAATGCTTCATCATCTACGCGCTCGCGTGTGTGCGCGAACCCCCGCAGCCGTCTCAGGCTAATCTAAATAGCAGAGTTCATAGATCTTTACGAGCTTCGATGAAGGTTGTTAGATCAAGCCAGGCTACCTCTGAGGAGATGACCGGCGGTATATTCACTGGTACCATAAGGTTGACCCCCCTCATCAACGAGGCAACAGGCGCTGAGCAGCTAAAGTCGGCTCTTGTGTATTTTCCGGCGGGTGTGAGGAACAAGCTACACCGCCACACACACGAACAAATACTCTTCGTTACTAAAGGGAAGGGGATAGTCGCCACCAAGGATGATGAACGTGTTGTTGAACCCGGAGACATAGTGGTCATACCGGCTGGGGAGATGCACTGGCACGGCGCCACTGGTGAAACCGACTTCGAGCACCTTTTCGTGGTGCCTCTAAACAGCGAGACCACCTACTAGCTATCTGCACAGTACCTGTAACTATATGACATGTTCATGTCAATTCCATCACCACCAGAAAGAAGACAACGATCTAGCCTTCCAAGGAATGCTAACTCCAGGAATATGACAACACGCTGGCTCGCGATGAATCTATTCAGTTTGTTTCTTTGTTTTGTGTTCCCTCTCGAGAATCTGAATAGGTTTTTACATTTACAACAGAATGATGTTGTTTTTTTATCGAGATTAGTTATGCTAACTGATCTATACATTACACATTCTGGTTCCTTGTAGTAATCGACGCCCTGTAAATGACCGATCTCGTGTATTGTAACCTTGACTAATCTATTGACAGTTATTTCCGTAGTACTATCTTGAAGCCATTTAGCTCAGATGATGCAGCTTTTCTCTTTTCTAAAGGTTCTACCAAATATGTGGGTTAAACAAGAGGCGTGCGCGCGCGTAGCTCGTCGAAATAGTTCATCTGGGAAATCCGGTGTTATATAAAAAACTATACTTTATCGTAGCGATATAAAATATGTATAAAAAAAGAAGTGGGGCTACTTATCACTCTTGTCAGGTTTCTCAGGCTTGTTACCTTTGCCGTTACCTTTGCCGTTACCTTTGCCGTTATTGTTGCCGTTACTGTTGAAGTTGTTCATCAGATCGTTGATGGCGTCCTCCAGCTGTCCTTTGCCCTGATGCTTCTCGTCCATCTTCTGGAGTTTGGCCTGCATCTTGTTCATGGTTCTGAACATCTGAGCCGCGAGGTCATCCTCAAAGCTGCTCAGATCCTCATCAAGCTCCTCTGTAGTCTCCTCAAGCTCGTTCATTGCCTCGTCGTACTGGCCCAGCTCTAAACGCTCCTGGATCCTCAGAAGCTTCGCCTCGGCTTTCATGATGGCGTTCTGGGCCTTCAATGCGTCATCGGGGGACATATTACCCATGACCTCCTCAATAACCTGGTACATTAGGGTCATCCTCTCCTGGAACTGCTCCTGGAAGCGCTCTATGAGCTGCATCTTGGCCTCGCTTATCTGCTGCTCAAGATCCTCTGGTAACTCCTCAGTGTCAAGCGATTCTCCCTCACCGGGTTCCTCAGGTGGGAACACCATGTCAGGGTTCTCGTGGAGGTACTTCCTCAGGGCGTTCCTAAGGTGATTCATGGCTCTGTTGTACTGCTGGGCCGCTGCCTGGTTGTCTGTCTTCTCCAAGGCCTCAGCCATCGCCTGTTGCGCGTGCATAAGGCCCTGCATTACGCTTGGGGAGAGGTTCTCTCCGAAGAAGGCTTCCACATCATCGTACCGTTTCTGGGTTTCTGTTTGTAGCAGCACTAGAGTCTCGTCATCGACTGGTTCCTCTTCAGGGGGGGCATCTCCAGTCTCACCATCGCCAGTCTCAGGTTCACCCTCTGGCTCAACATCTTCGGCGAAGACTGCAGTAGTAAAGGGCGATACAAGCAGCATTAGAATAAACAAGAGTGGCATTATTTTGGTCTTCATTGGTTTTTCACTCGGAGTTTACTCACTGTACCTTTTATAATAAGAACACAGTGGAACGATTTGAAACAATTTATCCATGTAGATGCGTTAAATGTGTACAATAATGGCTTAAAAACATGCTTTTTTCGTATGTGAATACATGAATTATATAGATAGTTCCAAAATGTTCCACGATGTTCTTAAAATAAAACTAAGGTATGATAGTTGCTAACGCTATGGAACCGATAATAAGCAGTGCAATAAACTGGAGGCTGGTCGGAGAATTGTTCCAGGCTGGCAGTATGAAGCCCCGTCTTGTATTCAAGTTTATGCAGTTGTTCTTCATGCTTGGCTTTCTCTTTGGCGGAACCATAGTTTTTTAGGAGCTGCGACCAGTAATTTACGTTCCGTTGAAGGACACTAGCATTATTGCACGCACGTAAGCTGAACTAGTAATGCTCCTAACATTAGACAGAGAAACCGCTGAAACTATAGGTAACAGAGTAAATATACCAACAGAAATAGCCGAGAAAAGACTTGAGAAAATGGTTGAAAAAGGCCTCATCTTCTCCTTTCAACCGCGCGCGCATGGAAAGTGTGCGTACCCATCCCACTCCGGGGCCGGCGAGAGGAGAGAGGGGGTAGAACAAGAAAAACCTGAAACGGACGCCCAATGCCAAAAGGAGCGCGCACGCAGGCACGGCGCAGAGAGTACTAATGTGTAAAAAAGGTAGAGGGGTATCGATTTTAGGAAGAAAAAACCTCCTAAAAATGGGGTCTAGGCCTCCGCGCCGAGTGGCCAATGACTACGACACGAAGAATAACCAAATCCCCAAAAAAATAGATCTATACTATGACTCTAGGGCCGTGAGGACCTCCGCCTCCAGGCTGCCGGGCTCGATCTCCTGGAACTCGTACCTGACCCTTAACACCGGTTTATCCACCTTCATGTACCGGCGCAGGTCCGTGGGCGTCCCCATGAGCACAAAGTCACAAGGCACAGCGTTGATCGCTGCCTCCAACTCCCGTATCTGGTGGTCACTGTAGCCGACGGCGGGCAACACTTTACCCAAGTGAGGCCAGAGACCGTAGATGTCCTTGATGGTGCCCGTCACGTAGGCCCTGGGGTCCACTATGTCAGCGCCAGACTCCATGGCCTTGATGGTGGCGGCCCCATACTTCATCTCCCCGTGTGTCAGCGTCGGGCCGTCCTCGATCACCAGCACCTTCTTGCCACGCAGACTCTTCTGGTCCTCGACCGTGATGACCATGTTGGCGTTCATGATGATGGCGTCCGGATTGATCCCCCTGACATTATCCCTCACCTTCCTGACGTTGGCTGGGTCAGCCGTGTTCACCTTGCTCACTATCACCACGTCCGCCATCCTCACGTTTGTCTCCCCCGGGTAGTAGCTGAGCTCGTGTCCCGCCCTATGTGGGTCAACGATGACTATATTGAGGTCCGGCACATAGAAGGGGTAGTCGTTGTTGCCTCCATCCCAGACCAACACGTCTGCCTCCTTCTCGGCCTCCCTAAGGATGGCCTCATAATCCACGCCGCTGTACACCACGACTCCACGATCCAGGTGAGGCTCGTAGTCCTCCCTCTCCTCTATTGTGCACTCGAACCTGTCAAGGTCCTCATATGTCTGGAATCTCTGAACCCTCTGCTTCACAAGGTCCCCGTAGGGCATGGGGTGCCTGATGACCACAACCCTGTAGCCCCTGTCCTTGAGGTGGGACACCAGCCACCTGGAGGTAGGACTCTTGCCGCTCCCTGTGCGCGACGCGCACACGCTGATGAGGGGCTTCGACGGCTTGATCATGGTGTCCCTCGGTCCCAGGAGGACGAAGGTGGCTCCCGCTGATTGTGCCCTAGCAGCCTCGTCGTGGAGATACCTCGCGGAGACGTCGCTGTAGCTGAAGAACACGTCGTCCACATGGAGCTTCTCTATTAGCTTCTCCAGTTGGTTCTCAGGGTGTATCCTTATTCCCTTGGGGTACCTGAGCCCCGCCAGCTCTGGGGGGTAAACACGCTTCTCCACACCGGCCGTGGTGTCCAGCTCTGATATCTGGGCTGCGGTAAAGGCTACCACCTCGTAGTTAGGGTTGTCCCTGAAGTACACGTTGAAGTTGTGGAAGTCTCTGCCCGCCGCCCCCATGATTAAGGCTCGTCTAACCATAAACCGTCAGTTATTTTGGAGGATCCAAGGGTTAAAACACTTGCTGTTGGGACAAAATACATTAACCGAAATAAAAATGGGTGAATTTGCCTCAACCGTGACACAGCTCTTGTGTGCCCTGTAACCCTTTTCTATTCAAGAGCCATGTACATACCGATACCTATGGCCGAGAGATACTTTAGTGATCAACCCAAGCCGAAGGAGATCAAGGAAAAGTTGAGAGGCTACACATCCTGGCTGGAGATCAACCTAGACCATATAGGGTTCAACCTCAAAAACATAGGGGACCGGGTAGGCGTCGAGGTCATGGCTGTGGTGAAAAACAACGCCTACGGCCATGGCTTGATCCCAATCACGGCTTACCTGGAGTCCCAGGGGGTCAAGTGGGTGATGGTGGCCAAGCTCAGGGAGGCCGAGAAGATCAAGGAGCTGGGCCTCACCGTGAACGTCCTCAACATGGATGTGCTCTTCACTGAAGACCAGTATAGGAGCGTGGTGGAGAAGGGGATCACACAGACCGTCTACACCTTGGAGGCGGCGGAGAAGTTGAGCAGAGCAGCTAAGAGGCTCGGGAAAACGGCGGCGGTCTTCGTAAAGGTCGACACGGGTCTCAACAGGGTGGGCGTCAAGTACGGCGAGGCCGCCGACCTCGTCGAGCAGGTCCAGCGGCTACCGGGCGTCGAGGTTCAGGGCATATTCAGCACCCTCCAGCAGAGGCCGGAGCAGGACGAAGAGATGCTGAAGAGGCTTCTAGACGTGGACGGGGAGCTCAAGTCCAGAGGCATAGATGCCCGGTACAAGAGCATAGCCAGCACAGACAGTGTCTTCCACAACCCCAGGATGTGGCTTGACATGGTGCGCCCCGGCATAAGCCTCTACGGGGTCTACCCTGAGCCCAAGGACGCCTCCAGCAGCCTGAGGCTCAGGCAGGCGCTCCAGCTCAAGGCCAGGGTGGAGCACGTCAAGTGGGTGGAGAAGGGCGAGTCTGTAACCTACTGGGGAAGGTTCGTGGCGCCCAAGAAAATGAAGATCGGTACCCTCCACCTCGGCTTCTACGACGCCATACCCCGAGAGATGGCCAACAAGGGCAAGGTGATCGTTGACGGTAAGATCAGGAGGAGCCTTGGATCAGTGAGCCTCAACCACTACCTCGTGGACCTAACAAACGTTGATGCAAGGAAGGGAGACGAGGTATCGATCATCGGAGAGTCAGGCGAAAATGACCTGTATAACACGGCCACGACGGCTGGGTGGATGACGTACAGCCTGCTGAACCACATGAATCCCTTCATGCCCAGGGTCTACTACAGGGGTGGAGACCCCGTGGCGCTGCTGGAGACCTTCTAACCAAAATAACTTTGACTTGTAGACGCGTCGCATGGGACACAACAGGAGCTTCCGCTGAAAGATATTAAACTCTTGAAGACCACTCTCACTGGATCGACATGGTGGACATCCTCATAAAAAACGGGGTAATAATAACCATGGATTCTACGCGGCAGGTAATCATGAATGGAGCAGTGGCCGTCGAGAGGAACCGCATCATCGACGTGGGTCCGTCACCCGAGCTGGAGAAGAGCTACAGCGCTGACCTCGAGATCGAGGCTCGCGGCATGGCCATACTCCCCGGCCTCATGGACGGCCACGCCCACGCGGGCCACAGCCTCCTCAGGAGCCTGGGGATGCACAACGAAACATGGTACAAAGCATGTGATGTAATCTACGCGGAGGCCAGCACCGAGAGCTTCTGGGAGGTGGACGCGGAGCTGACCTACCTGGAGCGCCTCAAGTTCGGCACCACGTGCGGCGTCACATTCTTCGGGGGAGGCGATAGCGTCATGCGGGTGGACGACCCCGTCTACGCCGGGAGGCACTGTAAGGCCGCTGAGAGATTGGGCGTGAGGACGTTCCTGGCCGTGGGACCCAGGAGGCCACCCTATCCATCCAGGTACTCCAGGTGGTCGGGGAGGGCGCGGAGAGACTACATGGTGTCCTTCGAGGAGCAGATAGATACCTGCGAGAAGATAGTTGAACGCAACCATGGAGCAGCTGACGGCAGGGTGCGCGTCGCCATGATGCTGCCGACACCCCACCCAGAGAACAAGCCCATAACTGGCGTCGAACTGGAGGACTTGAAGCAGCAGTCAAGCATCGTCAGAGACATCAGCCGTAGGGAGGACCTCATGTTCACCATGGACGGCCACAGCAGGGGCACCGTCAAGTTCTGCCACGAGAAACTGAACCTACTCGGCCCCTCTGCACTGTTCAGCCACTCCACGGAGATCACCGAGGAGGAGATCGGGCTCCTGACAGAGACGGGCACCAAAGTGGCCCACAACCCCAGCGCCGTGGCTAGTATGCTTGGCAGATGCCCCGTCCCAGAGCTCTTGGACGCTGGGGTCACCGTGGTACTGGGCTCGGACGCAGGCGCACCGGACAGGAGCTACGACATGTTCCGGCACATGTTCGTCTGCATGAGGTACCACAGGCGCCACTACAGGGACTCCAGGGTGCTGCCCCCAGGGAAGGTCTTGGAGATGGCGACGATCGACGGAGCCAAGGCGTTCAGGTTGGAGAATGAGATAGGCTCCATCGAGAAGGGGAAGAAGGCCGACCTGGTGCTCCTTGACATGAGGAAACCCCACCTGTACCCCCTCAACATGCCCGTGGATAAGGTCACATGCTTCGCCAACGGCGGCGACGTGGACACCGTAATCGTGGACGGCAAGGTGCTAATGATATCCAGGGAAGTGAAGACCGTGGACGAGCAGTCGATACTGGACCGCGCACAGGAGGAGATGGAGGCAGCCATTGGACGCAGCGGACTCAAAGACCTGTACGAGACCACGGACAGGTACTGGGGCCACAGCAGGTACTAAGGTGAGTCTAATGGAGGAGACAGTGTCATCCAAGACCCTTCACAGAGGAAAGAACTTCAGCTTCAAATCCGACCAGGCGAGGCTACCCAGCGGCAAGGTGGTCACCAGAGACATCGTGGACCACCCCGGAGCCGTGGCCATCATCGCCGTGGACGAGTCCGAGATCGTTCTGGTGAAGCAGTACAGGTACGCGGCCAGCAGAGAGCTTCTGGAGGTCCCCGCGGGGACCCTTGAGCAGGGCGAGGACCCCGACGCCTGCGCCGTGAGGGAGCTCAGGGAGGAGACGGGCTACGCCGCAAGGACCTGGAAGAGACTCCTCAAGTGCTACATGGCTCCAGGGTACAGCAGCGAGGTGATCCAATTCTACGTGGCCAAGGGGCTGGAGCAGGTGGGCTCAAGCCCAGAAGAGGACGAGTCCATCACCGTGGAGCGGGTCAGCTTCGACGACGCCCTGAAGATGATAGAGGACAACACCATAATGGACAGCAAGACCATCACGGGTGTCCTGGCCTACCTCACACAGACCTCTCCCTGATCCTGAGGTATATCACCGCACTCACAGCCATGAGCGCCACAGCGACACCTACGTTGAACCAGAAAGCTATTGTGAGACTGTACCTGTCTACCAGATACCCGGTGACCGTCGTGGAGAGGGAGCCCACGCCGAAGGCCGAGAAGAACATAACTCCGTAGGCTAGACCCATGAGGTTTCTGGGTGAAAGCCTACTCACTAGACTCGTTACGGTGGGCTGGTGCCCGAACATGCTGACACCGTAGAGAACTATGAATAGAACAACGCCAACCATGCTCGTGGGGAGAAACATCAGCAGGGCCAGGCTCACAACCATTCCTCCTGTCATCATGAGCAGCGTCCTGGTCTGGCCCAGCCTGTCCGACCACCTACCCCCTAGCAGCTGCCCCAGCACACCGAAGAACAGGATCATGCTGTTTGCCACAGCCGCGATGCCACCGGTGTAGTTACGCTCGATGCTGAGGAAGCTGGGGAAGAACAGGTCCACCGACCTGAATAGGAACCCAACAATCACGTTGTACAGCAGTATAAGCCAGAGGCCTGGGGTCTTAATGAACTCCAAGTAGCTCTGCCGCGTCGCAGGAACGATCTGCTCCTTTACCTGAATCCTGTCCAGGGTCCACGCGGTTATGACGCTCAGGACCCCGAAGAACACGAAGCTGAGCCTCCAATTGAGCGTCACCCCCAGCAGGAACGCCGCAGTCGGCGTGAAGACCTGACCGAAGTTACCGGCAGCGTTGTGGATGCCCATGGCGTTGCCCGTTTTCTCGGTGAACACCTTGGCGATCAATCCGTTAGCCGTGGGGTGGTAGAAGCTGGCCCACAGAGCCATGAGGAACATTGCCGCCCCGAAGGTGAACACGTCGTCGACGAATAGGAAGATGAGGCTCATCAAGCCGCCCAGCCCAATGCTGACCCGCGCCACGGTGAGGCTGCCCAGCCGATCCGAGAGTGGCCCACCGATGAGGGCTCCAGCCCCATAGGTTAGGAACGTAATGGTGGAGACAACGCCGATGGTCGAGTAAGTTGTCCCCAAGTCAGCCACAATATAACCCAGGAGGGGCGGGAGCACCAGGAAGAGGCTGTGGTTCAGCGAGTGAGCGACGCCGAGAAGCATCAGGTCGACGGTGTCCTTGTTCATGCCGAGCTATGAACAGCCGCCACGTTTTAGGGTTTTTGATCATGAAGGTTCCTCATGAAGATTGGCTGGCGATGGTCACCATCCAATGACCTGTTGATCGCTGATATAGAAGCCGATTGTATGTCTCTACACAATACCCCGATCCTCTTTTATGCACCATTTTTTAGGTTCTCATCGGCGTGACTCTAAAGGTTAAAGATGGCCAAGCCCTAAACGAATCCATCCAAGAGTTCCTCAGGTGGGTCGAGAACCTTAAAAGAGTCAGAGACGAGTTCGAGACCCTGCTGGATGAGTACGAAGGTAAGAGGCAGAGGCTCATCCAGGCCATAAAAGAGTGATCCTGTGGGGCTCCGAGGCTGACCGAAGCAGATTTTAACAGTCACCGCCATTTAACAGATCATGGAGCTACAGAGCATAGCAGCGGGACTGGTAATAGGTTTACTACTCGGAGGAGGCGCGGTGTACGCCTTTGTACCACAGCTTGGGCCACAGGGGCCACCCGGGCCTCAAGGCGAGCAGGGGCCATCTGGGCCGGAGGGTCCTCAGGGACCAACCGGGTTGCTAGGGCCTCAGGGTGAGCAGGGCCTAGCCGGTGAGACAGGCCCACAGGGGCCACAGGGCGCCATAGGTGAGCAGGGACCTAAAGGGGAGAAGGGCGACCCCACGTTCCACATGACCCCTTACGTTAAGGTCTACTGGAATCAGCAGGGCAGCTGGGACGGGGAGAAGGGCGAGCTAGGATACTTATGGGTGTACAACTCCGGCCCGGCAACCCTGACCTGCTACCCGTCGTCAGTCAAGGCGGGGGGCTACTTGGCGCTGATGGGTGGGGCGGCCGACCCGTTCGCGCTGGAGATCAAGGTCCCCGACGTGGACAAGGGAGGCCACGTGGTCATCGTGCAGAACACCAAGACGGGGAGCTTCAGCACCGTAGTGGTCACCGTCACCTAGCCCCCCCTTTTTTTATGCTCGGTTTTTAATATTCGAAGACTGTAATATGCCTCGTTCAGGTCGTGGAAACGTGTCTGACGAGTACGATGTATTGATCAAGGACGCTTTCATCGTAGACGGCTCCGGAAAGGCTCCCTACAGGGGCAGCATCGGAGTGAAGAGGGACAGGGTGGCGGCCCTGGGAGAGGTGAAGGGCGACGCCGCCAAGGTCATCCAGGCCAAGGGCCTATACGCGAGCCCGGGCTGGATCGACGCCCACAGCCATGGGGACAGCACCCTCCTCTTCTTCCCTAAGGCCCAGAGCTATGTGATGCAGGGCGTCACCACGTTCGTGGGCGGCGAGTGTGGAGGCAGCCAGGGCCCCTACGGGGATATGATGGGGCTCCCGGGGATAGCCGAAGAGCACATCGATGAGCTTGAGCCCCACAAGTACTACCCCAAGAACCAGGTTTTCCCCCGCGAGGACGTGAACGCCATCATGAGGAAATACTACGGGTGGGAGGTGGACTGGAGCACCCTCGGCGAGTGGATGGACAAGGTGGAGAAGGTGGGAGTCTCCATGAACGCTGCTCCCCTGGTCGGCCAGGGCACCTGCAGGATTAACGTCATGGGCAACGACTACAAGCGCCACAGCACCCAGGAGGAGCTGGACAGGATCAAGGAGCTCATCCACCAGGCCATGGGTGATGGCGCCATCGGCATCAGCACCGGCCTCGACTACGACCCCGGCGTCTGGGCCAGCATGGACGAGATCAACGAGTGCGTCAGCCTGATGAAGGAGTACGGGGGCGTGTACTGCCCCCACTGGCGGCGCACAGGCAGGAGGCGCGACGTCAAGTTCGGTGACACCCGCAGCAACAAGGTGGACGGCCTCCTAGAGAGCATCAACACGTGCCGCATAACCGGCGTCAAAACCAACATCGCCCACCTCACCCCCGGGTGGAGGCTTGTGCCGGAGGGCCACGACTACATGGAGGAGCACAACATCAGGGCCACCCTCGCCTTTTTCGACGAAGCCCTGGAGGAGGGCATGGACATCAGCTTCGACAGCATGCCTTGGTTCCTCAGGGGCGGCTTCGACGTCATGCCCTACCTAAGCAGCATCCTGACGCCGTGGCTGAGGGAGGCTGGCAGCCGGGAGAGGTTCTCGGAGCTGCTGAAGATACCTGACTACAGGGAGGAGATAGTGAACGCCATACAGACGGGTAAATGGTTCATCAGGCTCGCCTACAACCCCAACACCAACCCCCAGTGGGCCGAGAACATCTGGGTGAGCAGACACGAGGACAAGTCGGCGGTGGACAAGAACCTGGCCCAGGTGGCCAAGGAGCGGGGAAAGCCCCAGATGGATACCTGGTTCGACCTCATCTGCGAGGATCCTGACTCCCTGGGCTACACGGCTGGCACAGCCGACACAGGCAACTATCCCCAGAAGCCCTACAGGGCTTTGATGTTCCAGCACAGGGCGGGCAGCCTCAGCTTGGATCAGTCCGCGTACGACACCGAGTACCAGCAGGAGAAGGCGCCCTACAGGATGCCGGGCATCAACGCGTTTAGCGCTTTCCCGGCCTTCATCAACGATATGGTGAAGAACATAGGCGTCTTCACACTGGAGCAGTGCATACACAAGATGAGCACAGCGGCGGCCGAGCACCACAACCTGAAGGGCAGAGGCACAATCACGCCTGGCAGCTACGCGGACATCACCGTGTTCAACCTGGACAAGCTGGAGGTGGTGGGCACCGCCGTTGAGCCCAGAAGGCACCCCAAGGGCGTGGAGTACGTGCTGGTGAACGGCGTCCCCGTCGTCGAGAAGGGCAAGCACACTGGGGCTACCCCCGGCAAGGTTCTGCGCCGGCGG
>JADDYB010000306.1_pt1 | contig 15187 bp, 15 predicted proteins | sample 8641941 | NCBI WGS metagenome assembly JADDYB01 (sample SAMN16275377, study PRJNA637457) | freshwater sediment metagenome | isolation source: Lake Kineret sediment | place: Israel: Lake Kineret | collected 2013
CATCATACAACTCATTAAGAATCTCAGAAACCATCATCTGAATTATATCTTCTTTGAAGAATTGGTTTCTCCCAATGTTTCGGAGACTATTGCTCGGGAGACCGGCGCAAAACTCCTGATGCTTCACGGGGCTCATAATATTTCAAGGAACGAGTGGGAGCAGAACGTGACGTTTATATCATTAATGGAGAATAATCTGAAGAACCTCAGAATTGGTCTCGAATGTCAATGACAATTGTTGAAGTCGAAAAGCTCAGTTTCCGTTATAACTCTGCGGAGGTATTAAGCGATATATCATTCGATGTCAATGCAGGTGACTACATAGGACTGGTCGGACCGAACGGATCCGGGAAAACCACTGCTATTAAGGTTATCCTTGGTCTCATAAAACAGACGAAAGGTATGGTATCACTTTTCGGAACACAGGCGAATGATTTCAGAGACTGGCAGAAAATCGGATATCTGCCCCAGAAACTCACTCATTTCAATCCTCATTTCCCCGCGACCGTGAGGGAGATTGTCTCATCCGGATTGTTCTCGACAAAAAAATTCCCCAAAAGGATTCAGCGTTCAGATGAAGCCTCAATAGATGAAGCAATGAAAATGACAGATGTCGCCGATATCAGGCATAAACTGATCGGCGAGCTTTCAGGGGGCCAGCAGCAAAGGGTTCTCGTTGCCAGGGCAATCGTCAATCGACCAGATCTGCTTATCCTTGATGAGCCGACGACAGCTCTCGATCCTGAGGCGCGGGAGAAGTTTTTTCAGACGCTCATGGGACTGAACCATAACAGGAACGTGACAATCATCCTCATTACTCACGATATAGCAAGTATAGGGAAATATGCATCCAAACTGCTGTATCTCGACAAGCGGATTATCTTTTACGGAAGCTTTGAAGACTTCTGCGTATCGGATAACATGACGAATTACTTCGGAGAATTCACCCAGCACCTGATATGCCACAGGCATGATTAAGTATGGATATATTCAGTTTTTTTCAGTATGAATTCATATGGAGAGCCGTTATCTCCGGTTCCTTTATTGCACTGGTTTGTTCCATTCTGGGAGTTCTGCTCGTATTACGGCGGCTTTCTTTAATTGGGGACGGCCTTGCGCATGTCACATTCGGCAGCGTGGCAATCGGCCTGCTCTTTAAACAGCATCCTGTGTATCTTTCGATACCTATCGTCATGGCAAGTTCATTGGCTATCCTGAAATTGACTGAAAAAGCCAGGCTCTACGGAGATGCAGCTATAGGGATTGTTTCTTCTCTGGGGATCGCCGGGGGTATTATCATTGCCAGCGTTGCCGGTGGTTTTAATATCGACATCTTCAGTTTCCTCTTTGGCAACATCCTGGCTATCAGTCAGGCAGAAGTCCTGACATCGATAGCCCTTTCGATTGTTGTACTTCTGAGTATAATTTTTTTCTATCACGAGCATTTTGCCACAGCCTTTGACGAGGAGTTCGCAAAGATATCCGGGATCGATACGAAAATGATTAATGCTATTCTCGTTCTCCTGACCGGCGTTACTGTTGTTCTCACGATGAAAATTGTCGGTATTATGCTCACGTCATCGCTCCTTATTCTTCCGTCAGTCACCGCACTCCAGATCGCGCGGAGCTTTAAAAATACCATGGTGGTCTCATCAATATGCGGCATAGTATCGGTGATTATCGGCATCTATGCATCCTTTGTCATGAACCTCCCCACGGGAGCGACAATTGTCATGGTGAATTTCCTGCTTTTTCTCACAGCATATGCATATAAAAATACCGTCCAAAGAAAATACCATTAAAGTTCTCACTGTTCCATCATTCAGAAAAAGCTTGACAGCCGAAAAAATTATTTGTTAGTCTAAGTTGTAACCAAGCCACGAAGGCTGACAAAAGGACCAGCAGGTCTGAAAGCTTTCGCGGCTTTTTTATTTGCCGCGGGAAAGGCAATCAGATGAAGTTAAGCATTTCAGGTTCAGGATGTAACGGGTTGTTTTTTGTTGTTTGTTTTCTGTTTTTGTGTCTTTGCGTTGGCGGAAACTCACATGCGTCACATCCGTTGATTTCGGATGATACCGGAACAACCGGCACGGGCAAATTCAATCTGGAGATGAATGCCGAATATGCAAATGACAACGGTGATTCAGAAACACAGCTTGCTGCAACGCTCTCGGCGGGAATAAGGGAGAATATCGATTTCGTAACCACAGTGCCCTATCTGTTTACAAGGATAGATGAGGGTGCTGAAACTTTAAAGGATGATGGCCTCTCTGACATCACTGTTGAAGTGAAATGGAGATTCTACGAAAAAGAGGGGCTCAGCTTTGCAATAAAGCCCGGTAGTATTCTTCCCACCGGAGAAGAGCAGGAAGGGCTTGGTGACGGAAAGGCGGCATACAGCCTCCATTTCCTTACAACGAAAGACCTTGATCCGGTAACCCTCGACCTTGACCTTGGTTATATCAAGAACAGAAAAGAATTGAGAGACATCTGGCATTATACATTGGCAGCAGAATATGCAGTATCAAAGCCTCTTACGTTTGTTGCCAATATCGGCGGGGAAACAAATCCGGACTGGGAATCGAACGTACATCCTCTTTTCCTGCTCGGCGGGATGATTTACAAAATAAATGAATATTTCAGCATTGATTTCGGCTTGAAGACAGGATTGAACAAGGCGGAAGCCGATTATACAGTCCTTGCTGGAATCATTCTGGATTTCTAAGGAGGCAATTACCTTGCATATGGCAGATGCGTTACTATCACCGGCAGTAGGTGGAGCAATGTGGGCAGGATCACTGGGTACAATTATTTACTGCGCAAAGAAACTAAGGGAAAAGATGGATGACAAGCTGATCCCGCTTATGGGAGTCCTCGGGGCATTTATCTTTGCGGGACAGATGATCAATTTTACCATCCCGATGACCGGCTCAAGCGGGCATATCGGAGGCGGGATGCTTCTTGCGATTCTCCTTGGCCCCTACGCAGCATTCCTCGTCATTGCATCGGTTCTTATCATACAGGCCCTGTTCTTTGCTGACGGTGGGCTCCTTGCACTCGGAGCGAATATCTGGAACCTCGGAATCTATCCTGCATTCATCGGCTATCCGCTTATTTACAGGGCTATGGTGAAAAAGAATACATCGAATAAGCTTATTACCATTGCTTCAGTGCTGAGTGTTGTCATTGGGTTACAGCTTGGAGCTTTTTCGGTTGTGCTTGAGACGAAATTCTCGGGCATCACTGAACTGCCTTTGAGCACGTTCCTCCTGATGATGCAACCGATCCACCTTGCTATCGGTCTGATTGAGGGTTTTGCTACCGCAGGAATCGTTCTCTATGTGAGAAGCCTGCGGCCCGACATCGTTGATAACCTTGAAGGGGTAAAGAACGCTTCTTCCGGCGGTTCATTGAAAAAGCTTCTGATTGTCATGTCGATACTTGCAGTAATAATAGGCGGAGCTTTTTCCTGGTTTGCCTCAACCTATCCCGACGGACTTGAATGGTCTATTGAAAAGATCTATGGCAAGCCTGAGATTCCGGAAAAAGAAAATCCGATTACAGAAAATTTGACAAAATTACAGGAAAAAACAACCATTCTTCCTGATTACTCCCTGCCGGCAAAAGACGGGAAAACAGGGGAAGAGAGTGCGCCCTCATGGCCCGCTGTTGATCCCGGGACATCTCTTTCAGGGCTGATTGGTGGTATAATGGTATTGACTCTGGTCGTTCTTTTCGGTATCGGAATAAAAGTATTGCGGAAACATAAAGAGAAGATGTGACATTCGATCTGGAATTTTTCAACCTTGGCTATCTTGATACTCTTTCCAATAAAGATACCCTTGTCCACAGAATTGATCCGAGGGTAAAGATAATAGTCTCTTTTATCTTTATCCTCTTTGTAGTTTCTTTCCAGAAATATCAGATTTCATCGCTTATGCCCTTCTTCCTTTATCCAGTTTTTTTATTGACTGCAGGGGATATTCCCTTTAAGGCAATAGCAAAAAAGGTGATAGTAGTTTCCCCTTTTGCCCTATTCATCGGTATATTCAATCCGATATTTGACACAAATGTAATCGTTACTCCATTTGGGATCCCGGTTTCAGGTGGATGGTTATCATTTTTTTCCATAATCATCAAGTTTGTACTCACGGTAAGCACCGCCATCCTCCTGATTGCAGTGACATCGTTCCCAGGCATATGTGAAGCCCTCGAAAGGATGAAGGTCCCGAAGATATTCGTCATACAGCTTCTCTTCCTCTACAGGTATCTCTTTGTGCTCCTTGATGAAGCATTGCGAATGGTGAGGGCGAGGGAGGCAAGGTCGTTCGGAAGCAGGGGGAAGGAAATAAGGACATTCATACGGCTTATCTCTGTTTTGCTTATCAGAAGTGTTGAAAGAGCTGAAAGGATTTACCGGGCAATGTTATCAAGAGGTTTCAGAGGAGAGATAAGAGTCCTCAGGAGACTCCATCTCCGCTATTTTGATATCGTATTCGCTGCAGTTTCGATCACCATGTTTTATATATTGAGAAATTATGCTGCTGTCGATCTTATCGGTGCAACGTTGAACAGGTTATTAAGATGAGTCACCATATTGTCGAACTGAAAGACGTGTTTTATTCTTATCCAGACGGTACAGAGGCATTGAAGGGAATATCCTTCAGGGTAATCCATGGAGAGTCAGTTGGTTTAGTTGGTACAAACGGCGCCGGAAAGACAACACTTCTTCTTAATCTCAATGGTCATCTCATACCGACGAAAGGAGAAATATCCGTAGGAGAAGTACCCTTAAGCAAAGGGACGAGGCAGGAGATCAGGAGGAAAGTCGGTTTTGTTTTCCAGAGACCCGACGACCAGCTTTTTATGCCGATCGTTTATGAGGATGTGGCATTTGGTCCGATCAATCTCGGATTGAGCATGGAAAAAGTAGATGAGCGTGTAAACAACGCTCTTGAGATGGTTGGCTGTCTTCACCTCAAGAACAGGCCTCCTCACAGGCTCTCAGAAGGCCAGAAGAGATCCGTCGCAATTGCAACGGTCATGGCCATGAAACCTGACATCTTAGTAATGGATGAGCCTGGCTCAAACCTGGATCCGAAGTCAAGGAGGCAGCTCATTAATCTTCTAAAGGGGTTCAAGCATACTAAAATTATCGCCTCGCATGACCTTGACATGATACTCGACGTATGTGAACGATGTATTATCATAAAAGACGGAAAAATAGTAGCTGACGGCTCTTCTGAAGAACTGCTTTTGAATGAGACCTTGCTCGAAGAAAATAATCTTGAATTGCCTTTGTCCCGGCAGTACCTGTATGTTAAAAGGCCTTTTTAACGTATATCTCTTTTGCGATTTCGGAGTCAATGGCAACGGTCGTTTCGTCTATCTGAATAACATAGGACGGATTTCTCTGCAAGAGTCTGATAACGCTCCCGGCAGTTATGCCCAGCGAGTTCAACTTGCTCAGGCGCGACTGTCTTGTAGGGACGATAAAAGTAATTTTCCCTTTTGAACCGACTTCAAATTCAGACAATCTGGTAACAACGGGCTCTACATCGACTTTATATCTCTTGCAGCATTCTCCGCGAGGTATCGGCTTCCCGTGAGGACACGTCTGCGGATGACCGAGGAATGTGCATACACTGTCAGTCAGCTCTTCACTGAGGATATGCTCCATCTTGCATGCATCAGCAATAACCGTATCATCATTCATTTCAAAGACATCGGTGAAAAGACGCTCTGCAAGACGAAGGCGCCGTATTAATGTTTTTGCCTGAGTGCGGCCTTTTTCCGTAAAACGAATTATCTCATTGGAGATATCAACGAGCCCACCTTCTCTGAGCGCAATAATAATGGAGTCGATCCCATCATCTTCAGAACTTAACCGGAAGCGGTTCAGGTCGTGATGATTTTCTTCATTCAGAACCCAGAGCAGTTCCAACGCTTCATCAATCCGTTCCTTATCCATGGTTACATTAAACTATATATGTTTTTAAAAGTCAAAAAGGCAGTTCGAGGGACATTACCCTGAAGAAACTCTTTCGATGAATGGGGCAGGGCCCATAGCGTTGCAGCATCTCAATGTGTTCTTTTGTTGAATACCCTTTATGTTTTTGAAAATTATACATCGGATACTCGTGATGGTAATCAAGCATGATTTTGTCTCTTGTATATTTTGCGATGATCGAAGCAGCAGCAACCGACGCGCTTACGCTCTCCGCTTTTATTGGGGAAATCTGTCTTATCAGAACCGATGGGAGAGACAACGCATCGATAATAAGCATATCAGGTTTGATGGAAAGCTTTTCGACAGCAATCTTCATGGACTGTCTCGTGGCTCTCAAAATATTCAAGCGGTCAATATCTTCAGGCCCGACGATACCTATTCCAATATCTATGGAAGCATCCTGAATTGCAAAGAACAGGGATGTTCGTTCATCTTCCGGTACTCTCTTCGAATCCCGTAGCCCGGTAATCGTAATGCCTTCTTTCAGCACAACTGCTGATGACACCACCGGACCTGCCAGAGGGCCTCTTCCGGCTTCATCAATACCAGCGATCCGGACGTACCCCTGTTTTCTCAGGGATTGATCATACCGGTAGATGTCCATAAAAAGACACCTCACTGCTCCTTGGGAGGACTATTCGCCCGCTTCGATAACGGGTGCCTGAGTTTCAGCAGGTTTTGTCTCAAAAACCCGCTCCCGCTCTTTTTCCTTTACTTTAGCTGCCTTACCCTTTTTACCTCTGAGATAATAGAGTTTTGCTCTTCTGACGCTTCCTTTCTTGAGGACATCAATCTTGTCAATCGTCGGAGAACAGAGAGGAAAGATTCTTTCAACGCCGACTCCGAACGATATCTTTCGCACCATAAAGGTTTCCCTTGTGTTCCCTCCGTGCCTTGCAATGACCACTCCGTCAAAGGGCTGAATTCTTTCCTTGTCCCCTTCGATGACTTTTACGTAAACTCTGACCGTATCACCAATATCAAAGTTCGTCCGATCTTTTTTGAAACCTTCTTCTACAGCCTGCATCAAACTCATGCTGATTCCTCCTTTATTTCACTCATCAACCGTTGGTCCTCTTCACTGAGAGTAGTTTTCTCAAGAAGCTCCGGCCTCTGCTTCATAGTGCGGCGGAGAGCCTGTTTACGCCTCCATCGAACAATATCCTTGTGATTCCCGGATAATAAAGTCTCCGGCACTGCCAACCCTTTGTAAACCGGGGGCCTCGTATAATGAGGATAATCGAGTATCCCCCATGAAAAGGATTCTATCTCGGCAGAATGCTCATCGCCAAGAACACCGGATACCAATCTGGCAACGGCATCTATTATAACCAAAGCAGGCAATTCTCCGCCAGTCAGGACATAATCGCCTATGGATATCTCATCGTCTGCCAAAGCAACCCGCACTCTTTCATCAATGGCCTCATATCTTCCGCATAAAAAAACGAGCCGCCTGTTTTCCTGAGAGAGTTCCGCAGCCAGGTTCTGATCAAATTTTCTGCCTGCCGGACTCAGTATGAGAATTCTCCGCTGTGATCTGTCAGGACAGATTGCCTCAACGGCAGTATAAAAAGGTTCCGGTTTCATGACCATCCCTGAGCCACCTCCATAGGGATAATCATCAACCGTTCTGTGTTTGTCTGTTGTGTAGTCCCGCAAAGAGTGCACTTTTACCTCAATAAAGCCATTCTGAATAGCCCGTTTGAGCATTCCCTCGCCGAGATATGCATGAAAAATATCGGGGAAAATAGTCAGAATGTCACATTTCATTTCTTGTCTTGCTTTTCAATAGATGACGGTGCGAGATGTTAATAATAAGTAAGGGGTATTAGGAAAATGATCTTTCCTTCTACCCCTTTTCATTTTTATGAAAGGCGGGATGTGAATGCATCCCGCGTACAGAGCAATTCTTATTTATTCGAGGATTTCAAGCACGCAGCGCTTCCCGATTTTTGTTCCTGATGCACTCAGAATTGTCCTCATTGCACGTGCTGTTTTCCCTTGTTTCCCAATAACCTTCCCAAGATCAGTCGGTGCCACTCTTAGCTCAAATACCGTGGTTTTTTCGCCATCTACTTCCGCAACATTAACCTCTTCAGGCCTGTCTACCAAAGCCTTCGCCATCTTTTCTACTAAGTCTTTCATCATTCTCTACCTCCATATGAGTTTTGGACTGCTTACATGCCAGCCCTTTGCATAAGCTTTTTAACGATAGTGGTAGGTTGTGCTCCCTGCTGCAACCATTGTTTTGCCTTTTCCTGATCGAGCGTAACTGCGGAAGGGTCTTTCAGGGGATCATATGTCCCGAGGATTTCAATAAAGGGCCCGTTCCTTCTTGCCCTGGAATCAGCTACGACAACTCTGTAGAAAGGTCTCTTATGTGCTCCCAACCGTGCAAGTCTGATTTTGACCAAACCATCACCTCCTTAAAAGTCTGTAATTTTAATATATTTGCAGGAATAAAGTAAAGCTCAGCACGTGTTTGATTTTTAAGGAGAATTTCCGTTATTATCACAGGTATGGAAGTCAAAAAATTCTTCGATGAATCAAGCCGTTATATTATGAATACCTATACACGGTTTCCTGTTGTCCTCAGGAAGGGACGCGGGATGAAGGTATGGAGTTCTGATGGCAAAGAGTATCTCGATTTCGTAGGAGGAGTTGCCGTGAACATTCTCGGACACTGCCACCCCCGAGTTGTGGTCGCGATCCAGAAACAGGCACAGCGGTTGATCCATGTGTCAAATTATTACTATATAGAACCTCAGATAAAACTTGCCAAACTCCTTGTTGAACATTCCTTTGCTGATAAAGTGTTTTTTTGCAATTCAGGTGCTGAAGCTATCGAGGCAGCAATAAAACTTGCACGAAAATATGCCAAGGAACAGGTTCATCCTAACCGGTTTGAGATTATAGCAGCAAAAAATTCATTCCACGGACGAACCCTTGCAGCGATAACAGCAACCGGCCAGGAAAAATTTCAGAAGGGCTTTGAACCACTGGTGCCCGGCTTTAAGCACGTTCCTTTTAATGATATACAGGCAATGCGTGAGGCAATAACTGAGGAAACCTGTGCTATCCTGCTGGAGCCGATTCAAGGGGAAGGGGGCGTAAGAGTTGCCGACCCGAACTATCTCAAAGAAGTGAGGGATCTCTGTAACGAACAGAACATCCTGCTCATCTTAGATGAGGTGCAAACCGGCATGGGCAGGACAGGCAAACTTTTTGCGCATGAACATTTCGGGATTACGCCTGACATCATGGCCATAGCAAAAGGTCTTGGGGGTGGTGTCCCGATCGGGGCCATGCTTGCAACTGACAAGGTTGCCTCTGGTTTTCAGCCAGGAAACCACGCTGCAACGTTCGGCGGCAACCCGCTTGTATGTGCAGCCGGTGTGGCAACACTCGAGACAATTCTTGAAGATGGATTCATCCTCGATCAATGCAACAGGATGAGCGCATATTTTATCGAGAAACTTGAACTGCTGAGGACAAAATTTCCTGCTTTGGTAAAAGAAGTACGGGGAAGGGGATTACTGCTCGGAATGGAACTGACGAAGGAGGGCGATCCGATAGTGCGGGCCTGTCTTGAAAAAGGATTTCTGATAAACTGCGCTGCAGGGACTGTGCTCAGGTTCATTCCGCCATTGATTGTACAACGAAAGGATATCGATCAGCTTGTTGATGCCTTGCATGGAATTTTTTCGAAGTTACCATAACTGGCACAACCTGTATCAATGCGAGAACAGAAATGAAAAGAGATTTTTTGACCGTATCGGATTTATCTTCGCATGAAATTGCGCGTCTCCTGAAAAAAGCCATTGCATTCAAATCAGGGAAATATGCACACGCTTGCCCGCTCATTGGGAAAAGTATCGGCCTGATATTCGAGAAGGCATCTACACGCACGCGGGTATCATTCGAAGTGGGCATTTATCAGCTTGGTGCAAAAAGCATATATTTAACCCCCAAGGAAATACAGATCGGGAGGGGAGAAACCGTCCATGATACAGCGAAGGTATTGTCACGGTACCTGGATGCAATTGTCATGAGAACGTTCAGTCATGATACCGTGACAGCATTTGCATCTCATGCTTCAATACCGGTGATCAATGGCCTCAGTGATCTGCACCACCCCTGCCAGGCACTTGGAGATTTAATGACCATTACCGAGAAGAAAGGGCGTTTGAACAATGTCCGTCTTGCGTATGTAGGAGACGGGAACAACGTCGCAAATTCTCTGATTGAAGCGGCATCGATAATGGGAATCAGGCTTTCCCTGGCTTGTCCCAAGGGGTACGAACCTCATGCTGAGATTCTCGATCGGGCACGGATATTGTCGAAACACGATATCATGATAGTCAGGGATCCGAAAGACGCGGTCTCCGGAGCAGATGCAGTATATACCGATGTCTGGGTGAGTATGGGGCAGGAAAAGGACTCATCGAAGAGGAAACAGACATTCAGGAAGTATCAACTGAACAGGAAACTCCTCTCGCATTCTCATCCACAAGCAATCGTGCTTCATTGCCTGCCTGCCCATCGGGGTGAGGAAATAACGGATGAGGTGATTGACGGCACGCAGAGTGTTGTGTTTGATCAGGCAGAAAACAGACTTCATACCCAGAAGGCGTTGTTAGAATTCCTTCTGACGACGTAAGGGTTCAAGGGGCGAAGAATTCAGGTGACGAGAAAGCGGTTCTCCCCATGAGAGGAAGAAGTTTGAAGCCCGGAGACCTTGAATCCTTTGCGATAACAACCATTATAGCCGTACTTCTCTTTATTTTACCCCCAATCCATGCTGAAGCGAAATCTCCTCGAATAGAAATTGCTCCAAAAATAATCAGACAGGGGGACGCATTTATCATCAGGGTGACAGGGACAAAAAAGTCGGACATGCCAAGTGCAGCGGTAGCGAAAAACGCTATCCATTTCAGCATGTGCGGGGAGGGATGTTTTATTGGTATCGGAGGAATAAGCCTTGAAGCAAGAACAGGTTCGTACCCTGTTACAATCAAAGCCGGGGGAAAGAGAAAAAATCTCAGGATAACAGTGAAGAAAGCTGCTTTTCCGCAAATAACCATGACACTGCCAGAGGAAAAGGTGATCTTAAGCCCGGATATGCTTGAGGTTGTGAAAGAAGAGAATAAGCAACTGAAATCCCTGTTCCTCCTCATATCCGACAAGCTCTGGGAAGGGGGCTTTCTTAGTCCTGTCGAAAATACCATAGTAACATATTTTGGCACGAAGCGAATCATGAACAAGACATGGACAAGCATTCATCGGGGGATCGATATAAAAGGATTGGAGGGAGATGAAGTAAAGGCTTCAAACAACGGCAGGGTCGTTTTGGCTCAAGAGCTGTTTTTTGGAGGGAACACGATCATCCTTGATCACGGGCAGGGGATACATACTGTTTATATGCACTTGTCGCAATTCCATGTTGATTGTGGAGATTCAGTCTCAAAAGGAGACGTCATCGGGCTCCTGGGTTCTACGGGGAGATCAACCGGTCCCCATCTCCATTTTGGTGTCAAGATATCAAATATATCTGTTAATCCCCTTTCGGTCCTCAATCTAGGATTGTAATGGTGGAATGAAGTTATCATGACAGGACATAATGTTTCGCTCATTCTCGGTCTTCGACCTCCGAGGTATTTTGCCTCATTATCATGTATGCATTTTATCTGAATATCTGCAAAATAAATCCGCTGAAACACTATGTCCTGTCAATATGGGGATCAGCCGCTTTTTTTACCCTGTATTTTGTGATATGGTATACCATATTTTATTGAAAGGGAAATGAAGATCATGAAGCTAAGAATTATGGCATTTGTTCTGCTCCTCCTTATATGCTGTGGTTGTGCATCATATCAGTATCAACCTGAATCCTGTTTCCCGTATGCAGAATACAGAACCTACCGCGGGCCTTTTTGTTCTCCATCCCCATGAACATTTTCTCTGGTGAGAATCTGTTCCCAAAATGAAATCTTTTTGCTGTCAGTTTGTCATTCCGGCTTGGCCGGAATCTTTCCGATGGCTTATCAGAAGGATTCCCGACACGCGGGAATGACAGTCAAACCATTGGATCAGAGTTCATTATGACCAAGCAAGTAACACAAAACAAGCTTATCTTTCTTCTCCTTTCAATAATTACCTTCCTTGTCCCTCTATCTGCCTATGCGTTTGATGAAGAGGTAGTTGAGATCGTTGTTGGAGAAGGTGATTATCTTATTAAACTCGGCGAAGAGTACCTTGAAGACCCACATCGATGGAGGGAAGTCGCTCGTATAAACCATTTGAAAAATCCCGATTTCATTCTTCCCCATCAGATTCTTGTCATTCCGGTCAGGCTTCTCCGCGGCATCCCGAGCGACGGAGTGGTCGCATTCGTCAAGGGGGATGTCACGATGCAGGCAAGAAACAGTGCAGAATGGGCTTCCCTTCTTCTTCATGATCAGGTTAAAGAGGGCTGTAGGATAAGAACAGGCGATCAGAGTGCTGTCGAAATAGTTTTCGAAAATGGGTCTTCCTGCTTCCAAAAGTCGAATACTATCGTAGGGTTCCTGAGTTTGAGGGAAAAAGGTGATTCTTATGAACAGAGACTGTCTCTTCAAACCGGAAGGACAATAACAAGGATACTGAAGGCTACCGGCCGGGAACCACGCTTCGAGATCAAAACCCCTTCGGCAGTCTGTGCAGCAAGAGGGACTGTTTTCAGAACTTCCGTTGATTCAAGCGATCATACGCGTTCTGAAGTGTTAGAGGGGAGGGCAGATGTTGAGGCAGTGATGCATAAACAGGTAGTTTCCGAAGGTGAAGGGACTCTTGTTCAAAAAGGGAAACCTCCATTAAAACCAAAGAAACTGTTGCCTCCGCCAAAACTGAGACAGGGAAGCATACTCTATAACAAACTGCCGCTCCGGTTCACAATTGATCCGGTTGAAGGAGCTGCTTATTACAGAATTTCGATAGCAAAAGATCGAAATGGCAAAGAAATTGTATACGAGAATATTGTGCAACCGGGTGAACTCATTGAGATTCAGGGTATGGATGACGGAACATATTTTCTTCATGCACTCAGTATCGATGAAATTGGACTGGAAGGTTTGCCGTCAGCGCCTGAAGAGATTCGCGTGAGAACGAATCCATTGCCACCATTTATCAGCCTGCCTGTAAACAGTGCAGAGTACCGGGAAAAATCGCTCGCGTGCAACTGGCTGGCGGTCAAGGATGCGGCAGCATATCACCTGCAGATTGCCGGGGATCATGCATTTAGTCAGATAGTCGAAGAGAGGCCTGCTATTGCGAGGACTACCTATGAGACACGGGAACTCGATTACGGTAATTATTATTTCAGGATTCGGTCAGTTGCCGAAGATGGGTATGAAGGTGCATGGTCAGACACCATTACCTTTGCCGTAGTACCTCCTCCACCAGCACCTTCTCTCGAAACACCTGCGGTGAATAAAAAGGAAATGCATATACGATGGCAGGATCTTGGAGCGGGGATGAGCTATCATTTCCAGATGGCTAAGGATCAGGATTTCACCGCAGTTCTGATCGACAGAAGACTGGAGAAGCCGGAAATTGTGATTCAGAAACCTGAGGAGCCGGGAAAATACTATATCCGTGTGAGTGCGATTGACTCAAAAGGGTACGAAGGGAGATTTGTAAAACCTCAGAGTTTTACCATAAAGGAGGGCTCTCTCTTTGTGTTTTTGGGAGTCGTCGGTACCTTATGCCTGATATTCTCGCTATTACCTTGAAAAAGCTCTTTCGTGCCTGGAGAATGTTCTGTCTGTGAAACTGCATCTGACACATCAGAGTATTTTGCGGTATGTTTTCATACTATCCATTGGCATTTCTCTCATGCTCTTCTCAGATTACCTTGGGTTTTTTGAGGGTATTGATCATTACCTCTACGATCTTTCTTTTCGGGTAAGGGGACCTTTAGAGACTGATAAAAGAATTATCATTGCTGCCATCGACGAGAAGACGCTTGATGCATTAGGAAGATGGCCTATAAGGAGGGCATCTTACGCCCGACTGCTTGAAGCAGTGAAGGAAGCTAAAGTCGTCGGCATTGATATTATCATGGCCGAAAGGTCGGACGATGATGCTATCCTGGACACTGCGATGCAAAAGCATGGCAGAGTTGTGTTGCCGGTATACATTGAAAGCCAGCTGAATATATCATATCCGGCAAAAACGTTATCTTCTGCGAAAACCGGTCATATTCACGTTGAGCAGGGAATCGACGGCGTTGTCAGAAAAGTTTTCCATACCCTCTCTTACCGGGACACGATATTGCCTTCTTTTTCATCTGTAATTTATGAGCTTTTGGCCAATACCATGGTCAATCGTCAGAAGGCAGCGGGGATGTCAGTTGGACATACTGTCCCCCGTACGATACTCCAATTGGATCCTATGAATATTAATTATTTTGGCCCACCGGGAACCTTTCAGCAGATTTCATTATCTGATGTAATCAGCGCTAAGTATCCGCAGTCTTTTTTTTACGATAAGATCCTTCTGGTCGGCGTAACAACCCCCGGGATCGAGGAGAAAATGTTAACCCCTTTTACACAACACAGGGACAGGATGGCCGGGGTTGAGGTGCATGCAAATATCCTGAATAGTATGATTTCTCATAATGCTATACATGCTGTTCATGATTCGATGCGATGGTTTATTGCAGTGGTTGTATCGGTCCTCTGTTTTTTCCTCTTTGCTAAGTCCAGCGAAAGAAAAGCGACCTTATTCTGGATCTTGAGCCTTATAACGGTTGCAGTTTCGGTATTCATTATTTTCTCAGTGATGAATGTTTGGGCAAGCCCTGCACTCGTGTATGTTTTGCTTACGGTCATGTTTTTAACTGCCCATATTGTCAGGCTTGAAGAGATGGGAAATTTACTCTCAATGGCAAATGATGAATGGGACAGGACGTTTAATGATATCAATGATGCAATCATTGTGCATGATTGCGATTTTACCATTGTCCGTGCCAACAAGGCGGCTGAAGAGATTCGTAAAACCCACTTCTTTGAACAAATAACGATGAAGTGCCGGGAGCAGTTTATGGGCGGGCAGGGGAGTCTTCGGAGATTTTCCGCGCTTCCGCCTCCCGAACTCAGTAATCCATTCACGATGGAGATGTTTGACGCGGAGCGAACC
>JADDYB010000307.1_pt1 | contig 15162 bp, 16 predicted proteins | sample 8641941 | NCBI WGS metagenome assembly JADDYB01 (sample SAMN16275377, study PRJNA637457) | freshwater sediment metagenome | isolation source: Lake Kineret sediment | place: Israel: Lake Kineret | collected 2013
AGCTTCTTCTAGGGACAAAGCACTTGGGATTTTCATAGTGTCCAGCTGCAGGTTTGGAGCGGGAACTCTGAAGCGTTGAGCAAATCCGCCTGGCTTGATGTTCGTTTCATGGAACTGCTCGCACAGAGTGTAGTCACTGTGACGACAGTAGTGACACGAAAGACAGGCGACGTGGTGATGCACAAACACTCTGTCACCGATGTCAAAGTTGCTGACTTTGCTTCCTCTTCTGGCGATTATTCCTGCTGGTTCGTGCCCCAGGACAAGTGGAGCGCGCGGCTTCAGATACCAGTCCATCAGGTCTGAACCGCAAATTCCACAGGCTTTCATCTCTACGAGAACCTCGTCTTCTCCAATTTCCGGAACTGGCATATCCTCCAGTCTTACGTCGTTTCGCCCATAGTAGACTGCTGCCTTCATTTTGGCTCAATGGTCTCTCTGTACTAGTGCACTTAAGACTTTCCGAAAAAGTTCTGCAATCAGTGTTTGTCTTCTAGAGAAATATGACATGAAGTCTTTAATAGAGGAGAACAGTTATCGTCTTCCATGAACGCGGAAAAGGCAAAGAAAATAGAAAAAGCCACGGGCTACACATTGCTTGTCATAGGACTGCTTCTGATTATTATCCCAGCAGTATTAGCGTTCTCAATCTTTCTGAGCAGCTCACAAATCCCCCAGCTTGTACCCGCTCCTGAAGGACAAGAAGGCGACCTTACCAGCGCATTCGCAACCTTCAGCAACGTCTGCTTAATCTTTTTCATGTTTCTAATCATGGAGTGGGCAGGCTCAATAATCACGAGTCGCGGCGTGACAATGATAAAAGACGTAAAATTGAAACTCGTTAGAAAAAACCTCGACGAAGCAGCCAAAACCGTGGAAGAAACAGAAGAACAAAAAGCCAATTAGCCTTCAAGATCCAACGCTTTTTCAATCTTCACTTTTACGCTCCGCAGGAAATCTGCTGCTGGTGCACCATCAACAATTCTGTGGTCGTATGAAAGGCTCAAAACCATCATGGGTCTGACCTCAATTTTTTCGCCAATTGCAGCGGGTTTTTCAACTATCCTGCCGACTCCAAGTATGGCAGCTTCAGGCGGATTGATTATCGGCACAAAAGAGTCAACTCCATACATGCCCAAGTTTGTCACGGTGAATGTTCCACCTTTCACGTCGCTTTCAATCAGCTTGCCTTGGTTCGCCTTTTCCGTCAATTCCTTGATCGCTATGTCTACTTCCGCAACGGACTTTCTGTCAGCGTTTCTAATAACTGGAACAACCAAACCGTCTTCGGTGGCAACAGCCACGCCCACGTTTACGTCTTCAAAGAGTTTTATCTGATCACCAGCCAACGTCGAGTTAATCCCAGAGTGCTCTGTCAACGATTTTGCAGCGGCTTTCACGATGATGGCGGTGTATGACACTTGGAGTTTCTCATGCAGTTCCGCCATTTTGGAAGCGTCAACTTCCATCATTAACGTACTGTGCGGTGCTGTTCTAAAACTGGTGGAAACTCGTTCAGCTGAAACCTTTCTAAAACCAGTCAGAGAAATTATTCTCTTTACTTTTGGCAGTGTCCCAATTGCTGCTTGAGCAAATCTCTCAACGTCTTCTTCAACAATTCTTCCGTCAGGTCCACTTCCCTCAACAAGCGATATGTCAACACCACGTTCACGTGCCAAACGTTTAGCAGCTGGTGAAGCCAACACGTTCTCCTTGGTCTTCTCCTCCAAACTGATCTCTTTCGTGGCTATCGCCTCTTCAGAGAAAACTTCATCTGAACCAGTTATGAAGCCCAACACCTCGTTGACGGGAACGTCAACTCCTCCCGCAGCCACAATTTTTCTCAAAATACCTGAAGCAGGGGCTTCCAGATCATATGTGGCTTTCTCTGAAATAACCTCAACTATCGGTTCACCTTTTTCAACAGTCGCACCCTCATTCTTGTACCATTTGCCAACAGTGCCTGTTTTCATCGTCAAACTCAGCCTAGGCATTACAACTTTCGTCACCATTTTAGACAACCGCCTTTACTGCTTTTATGATGGCGTTTTCGTCAGGAATCACATACTGCTCCAAGGGTGGACTGAACGGGATAGGTGTATCTGGCTCTGCCACACGTTTTACAGGTGCATCCAAATAATCCAGCGCCTCTTCAGCAACCACAGCGGCAATTTCCGCACTCACACCAGCAGTCTTGCAATCTTCGCTAACGATAACAACCCGCCCAGTCTTCTTAACAGACTTAACGATAGTTTGTTTGTCTAGAGGATTCAAAGTCCTCGGATCAACAACCTCAACGCTTATACCCTCGCTTTCAAGTTTTTTCGCTGATTCAAGAGCCTTGTGAACCATGTACAAAGTAGCTATCACAGTCACGTCAGCCCCTTCTCTCTTAACATCTGCCACACCGAAGGGAACAGTATACTCATCCTCAGGAACCGCTCCTTCAACAGGATACAGCAGTTTATGCTCACAGAAAAACACAGGATCACAACCACGCATGGCTGACTTCAAAAGACCCTTTGCATCATACGGTGTCGACGGTGCAGCAACATGCAAACCTGGAACGTGCATAAACCACGCCTCTAGGCTTTGTGAATGATGCGAAGCTATGTTCACGCCAGCGCCGAAGGGCGTCCTGATCACAAGCGGGCACTTTGCTTGACCACCAAACATGTAACGTATTTTTGCCGCCTGATTCGCGATCTGATCCATTGCCAGTGCAGTTAAGTCTCCAAACATTATCTCTGCCACTGGACGCATGCCAGTTATGGCGGCTCCCACTGCGGCGCCGACTATGGCTGATTCGGATATTGGCGTATCTCTCACTCTAGCATCTCCAAACTCCTCAGCTAAACCGTCAGTAACCTTGAAGGCTCCTCCCCAGTACCTGCCAATGTCTTCGCCCAAAAGGAACACTGTTGAATCTCGACGCATTTCCTCCCTCAAAGCTTCGCGCAACGCTTCCCTGTACGTTATTTTTCGCAAGTTTTCACTTCTCCTCCTGCACGTAGACGTCCTCTAACGCCTCTTCCGGAGCAGGGTAAGGACTTTCAGTGGCGAATTTTACTGCAATCTCGATTTCAACCGCAACTTCATTTTCAATTTGGCTGATTTCGGTCTTCGTCAAACTGTTGGTTTGCAGGAGTCTATCTTTAAAACGGTTAATCGGGTCCTTGGACATCCACTCGTCAACTTCTCTTTTTGGGCGGTATTTAGCAGGGTCAACGCGTGAATGCCCCTTATGTCGGTATGTTTTGCATTCGATGAGTGTTGGTCCTTCACTTCCTCTGGCTCGCGCAACTGCGTCATGTGCTGCTTCATATACCGCAAGAACATCATTTCCGTCCACAATTATGCCGGGTATTCCATATGCTGCAGCTCTGTCAGCAACATTCTCAATGTTCATAGCTAAAGATTGACGCGTACCCATGGCATAGAGGTTGTTTTCACAAACAAAAATCACGGGCAATTTCCATGTAGAAACCATGTTTATGCTTTCATGAAAGGTTCCTTGATTTGAAGCTCCTTCACCGAAGAAACATGCCACGACCTGAGATGTCTCTCGAAGTTTTATCGATAAACCAGCTCCCAAGGCTATTGAAATTCCAGCGCCGACAACAGCTGTTGCGCCAAGCATGCCTACGCTGAAATCGGCGATGTGCATTGATCCGCCTTTGCCTTTGCAGTAGCCTGTCTTCTTGCCCAAGATTTCAGCCATTGTTCGCTTCAGATCAGCGCCTTTCGCAATACAATGTCCATGTCCACGGTGGGTGCTCGTGATGTAATCAGTCTCTTCAAGACTGCTGCACACGCCTACAGCCACCGCTTCCTCTCCTGCGTAGAGGTGTATCGTGCCTGGAACAAGGTTTTGACCATACAACTCGTAGACTTTCTCTTCAAAGAGACGTATTGTAAGCATTTTCTTGTACATTTCCGCAAGATTCTTTTTCTCGAGATTTGACAGCAAACATTTCCTGCTCCTTGAACACATTGTTTTGTTTCTTATCGACCTTGATGCTTTTATACTATTTTACGGTTGTTGATAACGCGGAAGGAAGGGTAGTAATGGGCACTAGAAGAGCCAGTGTTGCCGCAGTTGTCTGCTTGGTCAGTATTCTTTTCTTTTGTCAGTTTACTCTTGCAGCGTTTCCAACGTCGTCTGAAAATCACAGTTTGGAATTTCTTAAGTACGAGGTTAATGATGTGCTTGCCTGCAATTTCACGCATACAATTCAGATTAGCAACTTAGCGTCCCAAAAGATTGGGGATGGAGAACTTTGGATTCCAATGGTTAGAAACGAGACTGCACGACATTTCGCCGTACTATACGATGTTTCTTCAGAGATTGGCCAACCAACCTTTCTATCTGACGATTCTGGCAACAAATACGCGTATTGGAACAACATAGTGATTAACGCTGGAAAAAGCCTCACCATAGAACTGACGTACAACGTATTTTCTTTTGACACTGACTACGTGATTAATTCAAGTCTAGCAGGTGACTTTAACACAAGTTCGCCTCTGTATCAGAAGTATACTCAAGCGGAAGACCTGATGCAGTCGGACGATCCACTCATCACTACCAAAGTGCAAGAAATCACTTCCGTTGAAGATGACCCGTATGAAAAGGTTTGCAAGATATACGACTTCGTAGTTGAACATGTGCATTATGCTCTTCAGGATGAGGAAAGAGGAGCACTGTGGGCGCTGGTGAACGGGACAGGCGACTGCTCCGAACACTCCTATCTGTTTGTTGCTTTGTGTCGAGCTGCAGGAATTCCGTCAAGAGTTCAAGCAGGCTTTGCCTTTCATGCAGTCGGTGAAACGCTGGAAGACGGGCACATGTGGGCTGAATATTATTTAGAAAACTACGGGTGGGTTCCAGTTGATCCCACATGGCGAATGTTCAACAGGCTCGATAAGAAGCATCTGGGAACCATACAAAGTGTGCCAGACATGATTCCATACGCGAACTATTTCTTTGAGTTTGAAAGCGGACCAGACGAAGGAGAAATAACTGATGAGCAGACTGTTTCACTCAAACGTTGCTCAGCAAGTGTTTTTGGCGACGATTTTATGGAAATGGTTGAGGAAACCGTGCTGAAAATGTCGCAAGCCAAATCCGCAGCTTTTCTGCAAAAAAGTCTTGGCATGCCCATAATATTTCCGTCCAAAGCCGCAGATGTTGATCAAACTCTAAGTGACAGCAAGGTTCAACTGCAAAACGCCATCGAAACGTGGAACAGTGACCCGCAACTTGCACAATCCCAGATTGCGAGTGCTTTTGAGAACGCCCAATCCGCGTTGCACGAGGCGGGAATGCTTGTCGTTTATGCATTCGCCATGCTTGTTGGCATTTCCTTGGGAAGCATTCTCATAATCCTGTTTGTCATGAAGTCAATTCAAACCAAACAGAAAAACAATGGTCTTCGAAACAAGCTGTGAGCAGAAGACTGCAACACAACGCATATAGCGTGATACGTGGTAGAATATTACTAGGAACCCGTGAGCAGGCAGGCTGAGGCTGCATTTCTAAAGTGATCCAGATGCAGAAATCCTATTCAAAATTGCTAGGCATAGTTGGCAAGCCTAACACAGGCAAATCAACGTTTTTCAGTGCTGCAACTTTAGCACCAGCTGAGATTGCAAATTACCCTTTTACAACCATAAGACCCAACAGGGGAGTTGGATACGTACGAACACCATGCGTCTGCAAGGAATTCAACGTCAAAGACACGCCAGTTAACTCCACATGTATGAATGGCGTGAGATTGATACCCATACAGTTCATTGACTGTGCAGGACTTGTGCCTGGTGCGTGGGAAGGAAGAGGCTTAGGCAACCAGTTTCTTGACGAAATCAGGAAAGCAGATGCCTTAATCCACATTGTTGATGCTTCAGGGGGAACAGACTGTGAAGGAAGATTATGCAAACTTGGGGAACACGACCCTCTCGAAGACGTAAAATTCCTAGAGCATGAGTTAACCATGTGGATGGCAAACATACTGAAAAAGGACTGGCCCAAGATTGCCAGAACAGTGGAAGCCGAGTCAAAAGATGTTTTCTCCATGCTCGAAGAAAGGCTGAGCGGCTTGTCAATAAGGAGAAACCACATCACAGAAGCAGCGCGGAGAACCTCATTAAACATTGACAAACCTGCTTCTTGGAGTGACGCCGATTTCCTGAGATTTGTGGACACACTGAGACAAGTTGCCAAACCAATGTTGATCGTAGCGAACAAGATGGACACGCCGACCGCTGAAGAAAACCTTGCGAAACTGAAAGAATCCCCGTACGTCGTGGTTCCCAGTTGTGCAGAAGCTGAACTTGCTTTAAGACGCGCTGCAGAAAAACAGCTCATAGAATATAGACCGGGCGACTGCAACTTCAAAATCAGCAATCCAAAAAGCTTGAGTGAAGGTCAGGTAAAGGCGTTAGAAACCATTAGAGAAAGAATACTTTTGAAATGCGGCTCAACAGGCGTTCAGGAAGCAGTTAACACGGCTTTCTTCAAACTTCTAAACATGATCACGGTCTATCCTGTTGAGGATCTAGAGCATCTGGCAGACCACAATGGAAGAGTTCTGCCTGACGCTTACCTCGTACCCTACGGAACAACGGCGCGTCAATTAGCCTACATAATTCACACAGAGCTTGGAGAGGGCTTCATCTACGCCGTTGAAGCCAGAGAGAAGAAAAGAGTTGGCGAAGAGTACATACTGAAAGATGGAGATGTGCTCTCAATCATAAGCGCTAAGAAAAGAGCCTAACGTTACGCGCCAAAACGTCTCTTACGTTTTTGGAAAGTTCGGACAGCCCGCAGAAGGTCTATGAAACGGAAATCCGGCCAGTAAACGTCTAGAAAACACAGTTCGCTGTAAGCTGACTGCCACAGCAAGAACCCGCTTAATCGTTCTTCGCCTGAAGTCCTAATTATTAGGTCTGGGTCCTGATTCGGCATGTGCGCCGTGTACAGATGCTGTTCAAAAACTCGCTCGTCAACGTTTTCAGGGCGCAATTTCCCCTTGTGCACTTCCTCCGCAATTTTCCTTGCAGCATCAAGGATTTCGGCTCTTCCGCCGTATGCAAAGGCAAAGTTCAAGAAGTGTCTATCATAATCTTGTGTTACCTTCTCCATGTCAGCTATTCGCTGTTGAAGGGGTTCAGGAAGCAGATTTACTCTGCCAATGACCTTTACCCGTATTCTGTTTTTGTGGATGCGTTCATCAGTTAAGATTTTCTTAAATCTTTCTTCTGCAATTCGCATTATTTCGCCAACTTCGCCTTCTGAACGCACAAAATTCTCAGTTGAGAAAGTGTAGAGGGTTATGGACTTAACATCAAGCTGCAGACACCAGTCAATCAGCTGCTCAGCCTTGTCAGCGCCAATTTCGTGACCAATCCAAGGATTACCTGTTTTGCCGGAGGCCCATCTTCGGTTTCCATCCAATATTATCGCGATGTGTTCAGGTTTTGCGCCATTCTTGATCTGGCTCCACAACCATTTCTCATAAAGCTTGTATGCACCGATAGCTGAAAGCAAACCTTGAAACACTATTGAAACCTCGAGTTTCGAAGCGCATCAGCACATGGACAATGGCCTCCGCGCTTGGTGGGTAAATCTCTAATTGTTCCAATTAAAACTTGCTCTAAGACTGGCGAAATCTTTTTGGAAATTTCTGAGAGTTCAACGGCTGTCAGCCGTTCCTGAATCCCTGCAGCCATGTTGGAAACGTAGCAGACTGTTGCATAACACATTTCCAGCTCCCTTGCAAGGACAGCCTCTGGGCAACAGGTCATTCCAACGATGTCGCAGCCTAAATGTCTGAACATTTCAATCTCTGCAGGAGTCTCATATCGCGGACCCTCAGTGCAGACCAGTACTGCCTTGCCCCATGAATGTATCCCAAAATCTTTCACGGTTCTAATTAACAATTCACGCATTTCAGGGCAGTAAGGCTGCGAAAAGTCAACATGTGTCACTGGTGCTTCATCATAAAAAGTTGCAGCGCGAAGTTTTGTGAAATCTACAAAATCATGCGGAATTACGAGGTCGCCTGGCTTGAAATTACGGTTTATGGCACCCACGGCGCTTGTAGCTATGACTCTTTCCACACCTATCTTGTGCAGAGCAAACATGTTTGCTCTGAAATTGACTTTGTGCGGAGGAACTGAATGGGTAGGACCATGTCTCGGAAGGAACGCCACTTCTTTACCAGCCACTTCTCCGATAAATATGGGTGAGGCGGCTCCGTAGGGCATCTTTAGCCGCAGTTGTTTGGTGTCAGCGAACATTTTTTCGAGACCAGTTCCGCCAATGACTGCCATCTTAATCTTTTTCAAATTCCTCATCCTGTCTTTTAGCTTCCGAGAAGAAGTCTTTTGCTGATCTGTGAATGACTATTGTCACCAGAACAGATGCTACGCCTATCAAAACGCCGACAACAACCGAGAAGATCAGTTTTTCTGTTTCTGCGGCGTTTTGTTCGGTTAGCACATTGGCGGCGGCATCAAAGATTTGTCTGGACCACGCAATAGTCACCATCAGGGCAGCATTACGCAGCAGCCTGCTGTCCCGTTCAAGATACCAACGGATGGCTCTTCCCAACAGGATCACACAGACGCCCGCAACCATAAGTGTTATGGAGTAGCCTCTAATGAAATAGCCGATGATCTTTGGAAGGCTGAATATCCAGCCAGCCAAATCTGGTAAAGCTCCGATGTTGTTTGCAGCGTTTGTCCATCCCAAATAGACGCCAAGCACTATGCAGATAACACCAGCAACAGTTGAGAAGTTTGAAATCTGTATTCGAAGAGGCGGAGGCGAATATTCTTGTATCCATTTGTAGGCGTTTTTTGCTGCCTTGTCAATTCCGAAGCCTTTCGCGAGCATGAAGGTGCTTAACACAAAAATGAAGGCGATCCAATAGTAATAAAGCAGGTTGAAGATTGAAAGGATTCCCAGTATGAGGAAAAGTAATCCAGGCAGACCAAGTGCGATGCGGGAGTACCGGGGGTTTTCCGTAATCATTTTGAGATACCGTGAAACAAGGGCGGCTGTTTCCTCGATTGACTCGCTGTGTTTCACAACAATTCTTCTGACTGACGAGACAGGCACTCTTGACTCTATGAGGGGGAGAACTGCTTCGTCTGAGTATCCGTCCGTAACCAGCATGACTTCGCTTGCAGGGAAAGAGCTCAGTAGTTCGTTCAGTTCAGCGACCACTTTTCTGTCTGCTCCAACTCCGCCGAGTTCAGAGCCAGAAACAGTTGCGATTTCGAAAATCTCTTCAGGTTTGCTCTCGCTCTTCAGCCTATCGTAAATGTGTACCGCCTCGAACATCGCATTTGCGTCTGGTTCCTCAGGGTCTCGCAACGCAAGAGCTACGGCAGCGTTGATGTTTTCCTCTCTACCAACAACAGGCGTCTTGATCTGAGCCTTCGCTCCCAAATCGCCATCTCTGTCAGCGCAAAGAACAAGGATTCGCTTCTGCTTTTCCTTCCCTGTTTCGCCCATCGTTATCCAGTTCTCAGCTACTGCTATCTATGCATATTAACTTTAATCTTGCGTCCCCATTCCTTTTTCCGCGAGAACTTGGAACTCTTCCCAACTGAGCTTTTCCCTGCGCTTCAACTTTTCCTTCGCTTCCCCTTCAAGCTTTTCGCGGAGAACACCTTCACGCTCTCTTTTCGCTTCTTCTTCGCCAACTCGGATTTCACTCTTCAAAAGCTGCATCACGATTGAAACCCTCGATATTTCTTCCCGAATTGGCTTGGATTCTCCTCTTTCCTGCAAGAAACGTTTATGCAAATCATCAGCTTCCACACGAAGTTTCTTCAACTCCTCAATTTTTCCCATCATTTTTTGATGAATCTGCTGGCTTCCCTGAGCAGTTGCAATCAGTTTTTCGTGGATGAGCTTGTTTCTTGTTTTGAAAGCTTTAATTTCAGAGTGTAAATCGTGTATTTTCTGACTCAGCCGCTCAGATTTTCTATGAACATTCAACTGAGTCTCTAGAAGCCTCACCTGCTCAACAAGTTCTTTCTCTTCTTGCAGGTTTAGGGAGGTTGTTTGAATTTTCCAGTCGATCTTTTCAACTTCTTCTTGCAGTGCATGATGGCTTTGTGAGGGCTTATTCTCAGTTTGCTTCTTGTTTTCTTGCCTCAGTTTCTTTACTTCTTCGATTTCTTCGTGAATCTTATCTTTAAGGGCGCTTCTCTGCAGCTTCAGGTCTTTGACTTCTTCGTTAAGCTTGTCTCTTTCGTTTCTCAGCCTGACTATCTCGTTGCGCACGTCTCTGGCTTGGGCGTTGGCTTCGTCTCTTTTTTCAGCCCATTTTTGGGCTTCAGTTTCCATTTGAGCTTCTTTCGCTTTCAGATCCGAGAGTTGCGTGTCCAATGTTTCAATTTGCCTCGTTTTCTGCTCTTTTGACAATTCTTTCCCTTCAGAGACGTATTTCGGTTTCCCAGTTCAGATTTGGTCACTCAAGAATTATTCTTGCGTCGACTGTTTTGGCTCCTTTCTTGTAAACCATCACGGGGTTTAGGTCAAGCTCCTTGATTTCCTCATGTTCGGTCACTAGATTTGACGTGCTAAGTAGGATTTTGATAATTGCATCTATGTCTGCTGGAGGCGTGTTTCTGTATCCTTTCAAAAGCGGATAGGCTTTAACCTCAGTGATCATCTCATGAGCCTCATCGTCAGTTATCGGCGCAATTCTGAAAGTCACATCTTTCAGGACTTCGACGAAAATTCCTCCCAAACCAAACATTAATGCTTGTCCAAACTGTGGGTCCTTAACGGCTCCGATGATGACCTCGGTTGATGAAGGTGCCATTTCTTGAACCAGAACTCCAGTTATCTTTGCTTTTGGCTCATGTTTTTTCACGTTCTTCAGAATCTGAGCGTACGCGTTCTGCACTTCCTCTGCGCTTTTCAGGTTTACAATAACGCCGCCAACGTCTGACTTGTGGATAATATCAGGCGAAACTATCTTCAGAACAACTGGGTAACCAATCCCTTTTGCGTATTCAACGGCGTCCTTCTCGGTTTTTGCGACTTTGAAGCTTGTCACAGGGATGCCATACTCGATGCAAACGGTTTTGGCTTCAGGTTCAAGTAGGGATTTTCGGTTTTCTCTGCGTGCTTTCGCGAAGATTTCTGCTGCCTTAACCATCAATCTCCACCTCTTCTTGGAGAAACATTTGTTAAACTCAATCGCTTATTAGTCTTATTTACTTATTCACCAATCCTCATAGACTGACTCCTTGACAGAAATGTTGAGACGCAGTCAGAAGCAACGAAATTAGGATGGCGGCTGAGGAGGCCAAGTTGCATAATCTTGGTACGTCCAAGCAAGCACATCTCCCTTGTGCAGTATGTCTTTGTCTGCTGAGTATGGAGGCAGAATCCATTCGGAGCTTGTGGAGTTGTAACGCCACCAGAACCAACCCGTTGTCTCTGTGTTTCTAAAACCGTCAATAGAAGTAACGAGCATCCCCATTTCGCCGTATGACTCGTATGTTATGTTGGCTATTGCCATTAAGCCTGTGAAGGCTGTTGATCCCAATGGGAGATAAGTACTGTTATGCCACTTTAGACTTGTTTCGTTGTTCTTTACTAGAATGTCCACTTTGACGGACATTGATTCCAGTATCTCGTTGACTTGCTCAGCGCTGTTTCCAAGAGAATCTGAGATGTTTGCCAGCTGTTCAATCATATGACTGATTGAATTAACCGTTGAAAGTAGCCCCTGATACTCTTTCTGATAAACGTTATATTGAATATAATAGGCTCCAGATATTCCGCTGGCTAATGCAGCCCAAACGAAAAGAGCAATGCACACAAAAACGAGAGCTCGCTTTTCAACCAAGAGATGTCTCCCCATTTAAAGAATATTTGTCATAAACCTTTATGAAAGGCAAAAAGAAAGTGCCAAAAATAATTGTGTTTGACACAACGTGAACTAATGAGAACAGTGCGCCGCTGACAAAAACCATTATCAGCGAGATCCCAGAAGGAATTCCAGAAGAAGTGACCCATACGGCAAACCCGAAATTTGTAATCAAATCATACGTGAATGCAATTAGAGCTCCCAGAACGGCTGCTTCAAAACAGAATGTTCCATAATCTTGAGCAGGCAAATGCTTGCGATACAATCCGCCAGTTAGTCCTGCTACGGACATTCCGACCATTTGAAAAGGCAAGTTGATACCAGCATAGCCCCATGGAGACAAGAAACCATTTACGAGCATTACTACAATGCCAGAAAACAAGCCAAGATAGGAACCCGACAAAACACCTATGATGAATATGATGAATGAAGTAAATTCCACATTAGCAAACCTGGGGGTTAACTGAATGCATACGCACACTGCAATTAGGATACTGATCAAAGCTATTTTGAGTGTTTTCACAAGATGATGGATGGATAATCCAGCCATATAAACCTTTTCCAATAACGCAACATGCTAAATGCCGCGAGCAACTGGCGACAGTGAGTCACAAGATTATGACACAGCCAAAATGGCAAAGACTTTTGCATCGTCCAAAATGTTCTGTATTATTGCGTATTCATTTGGTTGATGCGCTGTCTCATCGCTTGTGCTCCAGACAACTGCTGGAATGCCTGCCTCTCGGAAATATGCAGCGCATGTTCCACCACCTATACCGCCAATCTTGGGGGTTTTTTCTCTGATCTTCTTAAGCGTCTCTTTGAGCATGATAACTATTTTCGAGTTTGCGTCGGTTGGCTTTGGGGCGATGGTTTTCTGAGAGATTGTGACGTTTATTTTTGCTCCAGTTTTCTTTTCAAACTCCTTGGCGAGAATCTGGAAGTCCTCAAGCACCTTCTCAGCGTCATAGTTTGGCAGTATTCTGCAGTCAAAGTAGGTTATGTCTTCTGCTGGAATTATGTTCACAGCGTCAACGTTTTTGTCCTTTCTCGTTGGTTCAAATGTGCTTCCAGACGGGTCGAAGTGTTCGTCTGTGAGAGAATACTTTTCATGAAGCATCCGGTCCAATGCTAAAGAATACTGCAAACCTATCCTGTGAGCATTCAATCCTTTCTCAGGTGTACTGGCATGTGTCTGTTTTCCCGCCGTAACTATTTTCAACCACAAAACGCTCTTCTCAGCTATCTCTATGAAGCTCCCATCCTCGTTTCCACCGTCAGGCACAATCACCAAATCTTCCTTTTTGAAAAGCCCCAGCTTTATGAGGTGCTTTATTCCGTACAAGCTTCCTTGCTCTTCGTCGGCGACGAAAGCCAAGGCTATTGTTCTCTTTGGCTTTATACCCAAGTTCTTCAGAGCTTTCACGGCGAAAATTGACGCCACCAACGATTGCAGGTTATCTTCGCTACTCCGTCCGTAGACGCGCCCTTTAGCGATTATTGGCTCAAACGGTTTGGTTACGGTCCAAAGTGACTCTTCACCTGGCGGAACCATGTCCATGTGTGTAACTATCCACAGTTTCTCAGCTTCGTCTTCGCCGAAACAGTAGGCTACGATGTTAGGTCTCCTGTTATTTGGAACTCTCTCGTCTTCTGCGTCATAACGTTCTATCTTGTCAAAACCTACTGTTTGCAGAATCTTCACGATTCTCTCAGCTCTCCGTAGCTCGCCTTCTCCACCGTTTTCTGGAGCTACTGCTGGAATGCGAATAAGCTCCATTAATGTTCGAGTTAATTCATCCTTCTGTTTCTCAATTTCAAGACAAAGATTCTGAACCTGCATAGACGTTCCGTCCAACCTTTTGATGAGGTGTTAATTGTGCATCTTGCGTCTTTAACGTTTTCCGTGAAAAAGATTAAAATCAAGAAAGCATGGAACTGTCTAGTCTAGTTCTTGCAGTGCTCTTAGCCGCTTGACTATGTTCGGGTGAGTTGAAAAGATTTCGCTGAACCTGTCAAATGCTGTCAGCTTCTGCGACAACATTTCTTGAACCAGTTTCTGGTTGCTTGAAGCGTTAACCGAGGAGATAGCTGCAGAGTCTACGCTTGCTCTGTCAGGGTCAGTGATGAATAAAGCTTTGAACGCGCTCAGATTCTGCATTTCCTTCTTGGTTCTTCCCATGTTTCGGGTTGCTTGGACTATTTTTGCAAGACCCGTTGAAAGTTTCTGTGAACCACCTTCAACTATTGAAGCACTGTGCCTATCGGCGTAGTACTCTCGTAGGCGACTCAAATAGAGCGTGAAAAGGTTAAGAATCCACCAGAACGCTATGAAAACTATTCCCAAAACTGCCGCGCTGCTGCCGCCTTCTTTTTGCCTGCCAAACATCGACGACATCGTCAAAGAGTATCCTATGTAATAGAACAAAGCAGGCAACAGTGAAACAAACATCATCGCCTGCACGTCTCTGTGCTTCAGATGCCCAAGCTCATGTCCGATGACTGCTTCAACCTCTCCCTCATCAAGCGCCTTCAACATCCCCGTCGTAACAGCAACTCTGGTCCCGCTTATCGGCGTACCGTATGCAAATGCGTTTGGAATCGGGATTTGGGCGAGTCTCAGCTTAGGTGGTTTCATCCCGCTTTTCTGGCTGAGGTTTTCAACTATCGCGGAGAGCTTTGGATTTTCGGTTGCAGAAAGCTCACGTGTGCGGTAAAGAGCGTCAATAAGGTAGGGTGATATTAGCCATTGCATGAAGTTGAAGGCAACAACTAGAATGCCGAGAGTCATTATGTCAAAAAGTCCTGTTAGAACCAGACCAATTGTAAGGAACAGTGTGGACAAGCCAAATATAATAGCCAACGTTCCCAGAATTGAAAGGCGAAGTTTCCAGATGCTCAACAGCATACACCTGGTTTTCACGGAACGTGCGCTGTCTTATATTTCTTGCTGTAACAAAATCCGAGTTCCAACTTTATGGAAAATGACGGAAGAATCTCTCTGTTTCTGCTATTTTCTTTGTTTCTTTTCCTTCTCCTTCAGACTGTCGAACAGAGCGTGGAAAATCGTGTATCGCTCCCCAGAAGGGACATGTTCTTCAGCGACTTCTCCTTTTTCACGCTTCATTTTGTTCTTCAAAGCCCTCTCCAAAACAAGCATCGTTGCACAGTATATCAACCATATTTCAAACGCAGACATATTGTAAGAAACTGAGCAGTTCACATCATTCACGATTATCTGAACCTGCAGGATCCAGGCGCATCA
>JADDYB010000308.1_pt1 | contig 15147 bp, 14 predicted proteins | sample 8641941 | NCBI WGS metagenome assembly JADDYB01 (sample SAMN16275377, study PRJNA637457) | freshwater sediment metagenome | isolation source: Lake Kineret sediment | place: Israel: Lake Kineret | collected 2013
TATATTGCGCTGGAGATAAATTTGTCTCGGTCCAGGTCCAAGTGTCATTTATAGTCCCGGCACTATAATGGTAACTTGCACCATAGTAACCGGGATAGTAGGTAGACTCTGTCCAGGTTCCGGTCGAAGAGATCTTGCTGGTATCCGTGTTGTCTATAATGCTTTCGGTGAGTGGGGCACCGTAAGTCTGGTCGAAAGTAACTGCCACACCACTTGAGATTGCACCACTTGAATCAACTACATATAAATATTTTGTTCCAGTGAATGCTCCTTGATTTACTGTAAATGTCAAAGCTGTAGAGGCCCACGTTTGTGGAATCTGCATCTCAAAGGCTGTGCAGCTTGCATAAGTGCTATTATTTCCAAGCATTACTCTTGAAAAGGAATTATCAACATATATATCATCCATCCAAGAGGTGATAGACGGAGGAGAAGTACCACCACCATCAAAGCCAATCGCATTTACTTGATCCATTTGTTTATCTGGATAACCAGCATATGATATTGAGTTGAAAAGAGTAGCACCATTTACCTTCACTGTAAATGTTCTATTTGCGTGATCAAACCAGACTTCATGAAAATTCCAATCATTTACATTCCCACTCCAATCAGCCCATGATTCTGCATAATATGTACCATCAGCCCATGCGATAGCGTGCATTTGAGTCCACGAAAAAGTATAAAGTTCACCATCGCTTTCACTGTTTGATGCTCTCACAAACTTAGAAGAATGACCATATGTAGGCAGTCTTGGATCTTCTTGTGGTTTCCACCAATAAGACAAATAAAAGTAATTTGAAGGATTCACAAACCCTGTGTTTCGTTTCAATGCACAATCTTCGACAGTTGTACACCTATATTGTTCGCTCCCGACTACCGATCTGTGAGTATCTGAATTTTCAAATTTTACATTACTACTATAGTTAAGAGTCCAAGGGTTCACACCTTCTACTGGAATCGTAGTTCCATCGCTCAATCCACTATATGCATCTCCATTTACACCATTCATAGTTTGGCTGTCCACTTTATCCCAAATCTCTGGAGCAGCGGGAGATTTTGTTAGGAATCCAGTCCCAGTAAGTGAAAATGTTTGACCGTGACTGAATGTTCCACTAAGTGCATCAATCGTGGGACTTGCATACCCATTAGATGCAAAGTAAAACAAACAACATATAGCAAACAGAAATTGATGTAGTGTCATAATGTTTCCGCCGTGTATCCTCCACCTACATAATACCCATTAGATCCAAGGCCTACCGGAGCAGTTGCGGTTTTTCCTGTAAGGTTACTGTCCCCAACCAGCAACGTACCAGCAGTATTGGCAATATATACTGCCAGATCAGAGAAATCTCTATCACCACCACCAGGAACGGAGATTGAATTTGCAGCATCAGGCCACGTTGACGTTGCATCTCCAACCTCCCAACCTCCACTAACGCACTTCACATTTACATAATTAGACCCATTCACAAAGACAACCAAATAATAAGTATTTCCTGCCACTATTGTCGGTCCAGCAGTAAAAGAAACTTCAACCCACGCATCATCTGTTCCTTGAGCCACTGCGCTTGATGTGGCAATTTTAGTACCGGATGAATTGTAGATCGCTATTGCAAATTGATTTGATAAATAGTCATCATACCCATCTGTCCTGATAAACCCTTTACTGGCAACATAGTCTGTACTCTCCACAGGCACACCCCCACCCACCATAGCCGGACTCAACCGAGCCAGTTCAACCTGCCCGTAGGCAGGCATGGCGAAGAGGAGGATTAGAAATATTATAAGTTTTTTCATGTGTATCTCCTTATTGTTCTACCCCAGTGGTAGTTTCACTAGTTATATACCAGTCAGTGCTATCAAAAGCCACAGCGCAAAATTAATTTTTTGCGCTCGCACTCCATTCTATATAGTCTCCAGCAGACGTTGTTCTCACCCCTGTTGAATGTAGAACAAGATAATCTGTACCATCTGTGTCAGCCCTCATTATTTGAGCAACACTCTGGCCCTGTCTAACACAAACAGCCATACCAGCTTCAGCAGCAGGCAAAACCCAGGTTTTTGTACCTGCATTAGTGTTTACGAAGAAAGTCCCTGCTCGTGCTTGTGCTTGAGTAATATTGTATGTCGTTGCTGTATTTTCTACCACAGTAGGCATGAGCCCTGATATCGTTCCAGTAGTGACAAGGTTTATGGCAGAAAAGCCAAGTGTTAAAACACCCGTACTGGTTGAAATCGTTGCCGCGTTTGAGGTGTTTAGATTCAAAGTTAATGCCTCAGCCGTTCCTCCATCTCCTGCACCTGTGAATGTAAAAAAACCATTCCCACCTGTAAGCCTTGCTGCCGCCCCCGCCGATCCAAGGGTGAGATCCCCACCCAAAACAGTCAGGTCAAGGCTTGCAGTCCATCCGGTTGAAGAACTGGTAAGATTGTTTGTCTGTCCATTTTCACCATATATTACTGCTCCGGTTGCCAGATAGATGTCTGACCACTCGGCTGATGTAGAGCCGATAGTCGCACCATCAACCGTATCAGGGAGCAATGAGGTCCCTACCGTGACAGTGGTTGAGGCTACCAGAGGTTTCAGAATGTCCACCGTCTCAGTCACTCCGTCAAGTTCGATGTAGACCGTTGGAACCGTGCTGCTTGCGGAGTCCTCCACCCCAAGGCTCATTATGACATCATAGGCCCCGCCTGCCGACATTCCGTAAATCCCTGCTTGCCCAGGCGCCGCGTCGCTGTCCTGCATGGTGAAGGATGGACTTGCAGTAGGAGCGGTAGAATAACCACCGGAAGTATACAATATGCCAGTTGTCGAATCGTAAGTGATTCCTAAATCTGTCTTAATGGCAAGATTCCCGGTTGCCGAATCGAACAGGGCCACATAAGAGGTTGCATCCGTGCTGTCAACCACCGTGATCGTAGCCGCAGGAATAATGGTGAACTGCTCCCACATTACGGTCCAGGCAGACCCGGAGTAAACGAAATACCCCACCTGCCCAGGTGTTAGGGTATGATTAAGCCCTGTTGAATCGAACACTAAATTGTCCGCCCCTGCTGTATTTTTCACAAATACATCGTCTCCCGGATTGAATACTCCGGATGGATTCACAGTCCGATTTGCTCCTCCAGGAGATAGGAGCAGCGTCCTGTAATACATTCTAGTGAATAAGAAGTTACCAGAAAGTGTCCCAACATAAGTCGATTGGTGATCTCTTCCCCCTAGAGAGGCGACGCCTGCTGCTGACTGCATATTTCCGATAGCAATATGATTTACATTGTCAGTAGGGAATGAAATATATGGGTCTATGTTATCATTAACTGAATTCCCGATTATAATATGCGGGTCATCAGACACACTTAAACTCCTCAACTGGGTCTTGGAAACCTGCGTGTCTGCGATCACGTTACCCATTATTATAGGAGAAACATTATTCCCTATGCTTCGTATGCCTACCCCATTAGAAGCGGTTCCTTGGGAATCCAGTATGATATTATTTGAAATGACATTTCTATCTCCATTCGTTAAATATATTCCCTGGTATCCCGATCTCATAATGATATTGTTTATGATTATGGAATCAGTCCCTCCGGCAAAAATAGCCCCGGTACCCTCCGATGCTGTACCACACTGGTCAAAATAATTCCCGTCTATGATTCTAGCATGTCCGGACACTGAAGGATTCAGTTCTACGCCATATCCATATAGATCATAGAAGTAGTTCCCGGATACCATCATTCCAGCAACGGTGTCCACATAAACACCATGTCCTTGGCCTGGGACTATTCCGGTTCCTGAAAATGTGTTGTGTGTTATTTTTACATCAGTATTGCCCGTATAAACCAAGATATGGCTTGTTCCACCACTGTTTACATTATCGTGAAAATAATTATCTTTCACTCGGATGTGGCTCGAATCTATGATGTACATCCCATTATTCTCAGCATCATCAATTTCACATCCTGTCACCTCTACATTGGTGCTCCCGTCTAAATGGATATTATTTTGAAATGCACTTTTAATTCTGACGCCACTTATTTTCACACCAGTACACGACACCAGATGAATATTATATGAGGAAGATGCAGCATTTTGACTGGATCTATTTCCGTCAATTACTCCTCCACCATTTATTTCAATATTTGTTTCCGTATTGGCGAAAAACAGTGGCGTCCCATCCAGACTATCGGCTAGTTTAATCGTCGTTTGCCTGTCGATCTCAGTTGTAGTGTTGGATTGTATCACGGCTTGATCCGAGAAGGTATAGGAACTGCCCGACCATTTGACTGTTCCACCTCCCCCTGCGATAAGGGATGAATAGGCAAGCGTACCCTGCATTTGGTCCGCCGTACCGCCAATCCCCCACCATTCCGGGTAGACCGTGCCAGGTTTGCTGAAGCTCACAAGGCCCGTGCCAGAGAAAATCTGTTGGTTCTTCTCGGCGATCAGGTTAGCAGGGCCTGGAAGAGTGAGCGTTTTGGTGTTCGTCAAGGCTAATGTGGCTCCATCCTGGACATGAAAAAGGACGTTCCCGAAGGTTGAGTAATCAGAATCATCGGTTATGGTCCAGGTTCCCGGCGCCAGGAGCAAAACAGCCTTGTTTGTGGTTCCAATGGCTGCCAGGGCGCTGTCGATTGTGGCCTTGGTGTAGTTCACCCCCGCTCCGTAAGTGACTAGGGCATCCACGACGTACAGACCCTGATAAACAGTGTTCATGTACGTTTTCATGTCTCCCTTGGCGGAACTCCAGGCATATTTCTTGCTGGTAGGACCTGTCATGTCAACGACATAGAACACATCCGCATCGACAATGGATCCAGCGGCCAATTCATCAAGGTCTGACACTTTTGTATCAGCCGACCATGCCGGTGTGCAAAGGCCAAACATGATGAGTGGCAGGATAATCAACCAGGTTAAGTCTTTTAATTTTCTCATAAATTACTCCTTTATAATCTTATCCCCGTCTTCAAGTAAGATGTCATCTCCTGTTTCCAGTTCGATATAATCAGCACTTGGAGTATGTGAAGGCGTAGAAGATGGCGTCTCACTTGGGGTAGCAGACGGGGTTTCTGATGGTGTCGCACTCGGGCTTGGAGTTGCCGATGGACTAAATCCAAGGCTAGGAGTATGACTTGGCGTTGCTGAAGGCGATGGTGTAGCCGATGGCGTCCCACTTGGTGTCGCAGATGGAGAAGGTGTCGCGGATGGTGTACTGCTTGGTGTCTCGCTCGGCGTTGCGCTTGGCGTAGAAGAAGGAGTAGCACTCGGGCTCGGAGTGGCCGAAGGAGTACTGCTTGGTGTGGCGCTCGGCGTTCTACTCGGAGTTCTTGAAGGAGTTCTACTCGGAGTTCTTGAAGGAGTTCTACTCGGAGTTCTTGAAGGAGTAGCACTCGGACTCGGCGTTGCAGATGGTGTACTTGAAGGAGTCGCCGAAGGTGTCTGTGAAGGTGTAGCACTTGGTGTAGCACTTGGGGTGCCTGATGGTGTCGCACTTGTTGTTGCTGATGGAGTCTTACTCGGCGTTGCTGATGGAGTAGAAGAAGGTGAAGGCGTTGCGCTTGGGGTAGCCGAAGTAGTCTGTGATGGTGTCGCACTCGGGCTTGGCGTAGCTGATGGAGTTGCCGATATTGTGGCAGAAGGTGTCCCGCTTGGCGTTGCACTGGGCGTTGCCGAAGGAGTTCCAGATGGAGTAGAACTGGGCGTGGCCGAAGGACTGGGCGTTGCTGATGGTGTTGCTGAAGGCGTAGCTGAAACCGTCGCAGATGGTGTAGCACTTGGAGATGGCGTAGCTGATGGTGTAGAGCTCGGGGTAGCTGAAGGGGTAGCTGAAGGACTAAACCCGGGGCTCGGGGTTGAACTTGGTGTTGCTGATGGGCTAGGGGTCGAAGATGGCGTTTCAGATGGAGTCGCGCTTGGGCTTGGTGTCGCGCTTGGCGTTGAACTAGGAGTCCCAGATGGTGTTGCTGAGGGAGTAGCACTCGGGGTTTCAGAGGGTGTTGCTGAGGGTGTTGCTGAAACTGTGGCCGAGGGTGTTGCTGAAGGCGTAGAACTTGGACTTGGCGTAGCTGAAGCTGTGGAGCTTGGCGTCTCGCTCGGGGTGGCGCTCGGTGTGATGCTTGGAGTAACTGATGGTGTTGCTGAAGCTGTTGCACTTGGCGTACCCGATGGGCTCGGGGTGGCACTCGGCGTGAATGAAACTGTTGCCGATGGTGTCGCTCCCGTTCCCGCTAAAACAAGATAAAGTTTCCCTGTCTTTACATGAGTATAGACAGAATCCGCGTAGAAATCAAGAGTTGTTATTTCCCCGTTAATCAGGTCAATGCACAGGCCCCCCTCGGTCGTTCCGTACTTGTAAAAACACCAATATTTGTCGCTGCAAATCGTCGCATGGAGGGTTGTGGGATATAAGGCTTGCCAGTCCTGATAACCGAATCTCTCTTGAGTGAAATTCTTGATTCCCGCACTTGAAATGACGTAAATCCCGTCCTGGCCTGGGAAACAACAAATTGTTCCATGTGAAACAACTGCCCTTTTTGCCACACAGGAGACCTTGATAGGCATCGGAATTGGAAGAATGGACGATGGATCTATGCCTGTGGCAAGAAATGGCCCTTCCTCAGTCAGAATGATGATGGTTTCCCCTGAAGTCTTGGTTGCCACGATTGCCGCGGGAAGGCTTTGACGGTATGCCTGTGGCCAGGCCCAAGGCTTGTACGGCTCTGAAATACACAAATCCTTGCCAGAAAACCCGGCAAGCATCCCATTGCCCATATAGCAAATACCCCTCAGATCATCCGGTGGGGCATCGTTTGAAACCGTATTCAGGCTTTCCCCGAGCTGAGTGTCAGTCTTGGTGTCTGCGTAGGTTGTGTCAGTTATGGCTATTGAGGCCACAAATTGGTAAGAACCGGAAGCATCCCCTTCATTATACCGATAGATCCACTTGTAAGCCAGGTTGTTATGGAAACATCTCCAAGTTACTCCACCGTCTACCGTGTCACCATCTACCGTTGTTCCCCAGCTGGGCTCGGCGCCGGCAGTTGTACCAGCGGCAACGCATTTATAGACGTAGGTTCCACCTTCAAGGGCAACTGGGTAAACCCAATCATCAACGGTGTAGGCTTCCCCTGCCTTCCAAATCATGGAAATTCCAGACAGATTTACAGTATCCCCGTTTTGGTGATCTATCGGAATGGCCATGGCTGGAGATTGAGGGCTTTCTTCATTCCAAGAGCTTACGATGGTCCAAACGTACTGAATTGATCGAATTGGGAGTGCTCCACCGCCCACGTTTACTGCCGTGAGAGCAGCATGAGGAATAGGCATTCCCATGGGATAAAAATCGATCGGTTTTGCCCCAACCCCTGTTACGGCCAAAATTCGATTGCTTTTCTTTGGGATTCCATCCCCGGTATAGTAAAACTTCCCTGTTGTATCGGCAGAAACAGGACCTAAAACCAGATCAACATCAGATTCCCACTCGAACCAGTGGCTATCCTCGTAGAGATAAATGGTAAGGATTGTCCCAAGGTTTATAAGAGTTTCTTCCAATGAGGAATTGAGCCAGGGCTTGAGCTGTCCACTCTCCAAGCGAACATTTTCGGAGGCTTGAGCCATTTCGTTTGAAAGTAGCTCAGGCGCTATTTTAGGCCCTATTCCTTTGAATGTGTTTAGAGATAATTTCACTTATTTTGCCTTGATTCTTGATTATGGTGTATATCTCCAAAGATAACCATTCATACCCATGCCAAATATTGAACCGTTCCAGCCGATAATTTGGTATTGGAAGTAGTCTGCTGGATAGGTTGGATCGTCAGCTTGCCAAACCAAACCGGAAACACCATCCCATTTGCTTAACTCATAAATGCCGCCTACGGAATGGTATACATAAATCTCACCGTCCAAGGTGGTAAGTCCATAAATATCTCCGCCAGTTCCGGCAGGATTAGCTTGCGCTCTCATTACCCACGCATTAACCCCGTTCCATTCAAGAAGGGCTCCCTCATTGCTTCCAGTCCCAACAAATATTTTGCCATCATGTTCTACAATACACCTACCGTAGACCTCATTTGAGTATTTACCGGCTACTACTCCCCAATTAAGGCCAGTGAATTGGAAAAGTCTTCCTCCAGTTCCAAGGAACACATAATATGTTGATCCGTAAAGGCTTCCTGAAAACGAAATAAGATTCATTATTGCATCTTGGTATTTTGCGGCAACCTGCACCCAAGCATAAGCTCCGTTCCATTTATATAGCTTCCCATCTTGTCCAGCCCCGTAAAGTTCGCCTAAATGGACACATATTTTTCTTACTAATGAACCTGGACTTGATTGAAACCAAGTATCTGTTCCATTCCATTGTAAAAGAATTCCACCTTCTACTATTCCAAATATTGTTGATTGAAATTCGACTAGGCCCCAAAGGGTCTGATTGGCAGTAATCGTGCTGGCAACCAGATCTAAATTATCTATTCCATCCCATTCGTAAAGATGGGCATAATGGAGTCCGCCACAATAGAGTTTTCCATTAAAAACACACGATGAAACAAGTCCATAACTAACCTGTTGAGATACTAGTTGCCAACCCAACGGGGCAAATACCCATCCCCAGGAGTCATAATATTCCGATCCGAATATATCCCCGGTCAGCAGTCGCCACTTATCTCCGGTGACGTTTATCCACCAGCGCCTTTGTGCCGCATCCGGGCCGGTCTGGTAGTATTTTTCCCCGGTGTAGGCACCCGTAAGAACATAATTCGGATTGTAAGCCCCTTCCCGATTATTTCCCTTCTGTAACCAACGGTTGGCATTCTCGGCAGTCACCCGGCAGGCTATGAGAGAACCGACCTCCCAAGCCCTAGCAGAAGTCCCGCCTTGCCCTCTTTCAACGGTCAAAGTGGGACCTACGAGGCCCGTCATCTTAACGATCTCCATGTGTCCTTCCTGGTCCACGATGCAGAGATAGAGCCAGCAGCTTGCCTTCCAGCCGGAAAGCAGGATAGTTACTTCTTCGGGATAGATGGTGATTGTTGTTTGTGAAGCGGTTATTGCTTCTTTGATATGGGCATAGAATTTGTTAGCATAAACGTGTTCCGTATTCAGAGCCAATTATACACCCGCAAACAATGTGAGTTATTTTGAAACCAAATCCCATACAGTTCCGGTTAAGTGCTTGTAAAACTGATTATTTACGGTGTTCAGGACTTCCTCTCCCGTGTAAAGGGCAGCAAGGCTCCCGTTCGGGTCTGACGTTACCGATCTCATCACCCCTTTTTGCATAAACGCATTCGCCGCGGTAGCCGTAAGCACCAGCTTTACGGATGCACCAGCCGCGAATGAATTCGATCCTGTCCTGGTTACTGTTAGGGTGTCACCAGTCCGAGCCGTGCAGGTCATATACTCCAAGGTGCTACCTGATTGGACAAGGATCTCGAATTTCTCTCCCCCGCCTGCGGTGATACTTGGGAAGAGAGTTCCCTCACCCGTTTTTAGAGCCAGGGAAGTAGATCCCCCACCGGCAGGAGAGGCAAGGGTTGTTTTTGCCTCATTGGTGAAAACGAATGCGTCAGCCATGAGTTTTATCCCCATCTAGGATGAAACAAGCAGTCCATCTCCCTATTCCCTTACCTGGAGATCCGTCTTCAGTCGCACACCATCTAACATCTCCAAGGTTTCTAACTTCTCTTGACACATCCGAGAGACGTAGGATCCACTTGTCTACTGGAAACACAAGTACAACTTTTTTCCCTTTTTGAACCTCAGTGATAGCCTTTCTAGCCCATGCGCTTGGACCATTACCAGGTCCACCAATAAATGGAGGATTTACATAGCTTGAATTGCCCCATTCTACATCTAAGCCATTGAATCCATCTGGACGAGGATATGGACATGGATCAAAATCAAACTTAAATTCATCATTCAGCTTAGAGAATAAATCAGGAGGCGTCAGCCAATAATGCTTACCATTCGTCATATCCAATTCCTCATGGCAACTCTCATTTCCTTCCTGACAGGCCCTTTTGTGGCCGGTATGATTGCATTATCTCGCTCAAGGCCATAGATGTTGCCCCATTTTTCCTCTTCTTGCTTGTCATACCAGGGCATCCCGCGGACTCCAAATAGCCTTGACAGAGCTCCTGCCTTGATCGCGTTCACATACGAACCAAGGAAATCCGGTAGGACTTGTGCTGTCTGAAGAGGGACACAGTAAACCCGGACCAGAAGGCCCAGGGTTGCTGCAACTGTTGGTGTTGGATGCAGAAAAAGAGTGTTGGGGTCAGAGGCGGAAATGTAATACCTGGTTGGCTGTTCTGCCTCAGAAAACATCCAGCCTCCACCGAAATTTGATTCCATTTCATCCTCGGTGGTTGGCTTCAGGAGCGCAAATTGGTCATCATCCGCCCCGGTTTCCTTGAAAAAGACCTGGTATACCGACTCAATATCCCCGTACAGTGAAAAAGCCACGGGGAGAGCCAGGGCATAGTCTTTATCGAGAGATGCGATTGTAATCCGGTCAAGCCATTCTTTCCAAATCAGGGTGTCTCGACAGAAATCAATGGCCGCATCCCTTACCGCCATTTCCAAGGCAGGCCCGGGAACTGCCGGGATGTGCGGGAGGATGTATGGCTCCCAATTCGTCAAGGATACAGTCATAATCCCCCCTTCCCGCTATAATCTTTTGGCATTTATTATCCCTTTGCCTGTCCTGCCCCGCATGCCTGTAGGAATTGTTGATAGTAATCCTTGCTCCTTGCCTCATTTCCAGGGAAATCACTGTCTTTCTGGTATGCCCTATAAAGAATCCAGTTGATTACGGCGCCCACATATCTCTCACTTACTCCAACCAGAGCACTCTCCCAAAGCCCACCAGCATCGTAAATCACCTTGTCTGGCACAGAAGCTACCTTAATTTCGACGTATGTGGTCCCATTCGATGGAGGACTCACAAAAAACACAGAAAGGCTCTCAGGAGCCCAATTCTTGATCACAGTGGTTGCCGTGGCCGTGATCCAGGCCCTTTGATAGACCGTGATAATCCTCGAATCTGTCTTGGTTATCCCTGGACCTGGCGTGATTCCATCAATCCCCATGTTCCTAACCACGTCGATCAGCCCGATCCGGCTAGATGGGATGGACTGTTTCACCCCGGCCGCCAACTTAATGGACTCGAATATCGTGTTCGCATCTGGGGCGAGAGAAACGACTTCCCTGCCTGCCAGGTTGTACCAATTCAAGAGGTTTTCTTTGGTCCAGTGCTCCGGGTTAGATTGGTCGTCCTGGAGGACTTCCAGGACCATATCTATTGCGTGACCAACTGTGACGTTTGCCATGCTTAGACCTTCTCAAATATGCGTGCCTTCAACTTGGCAAGCGTGATAAACCTGAGATTTTCAATGGAGTTCCGAGCGTCACCCCTTTCTCCGAAGGCGGCCAAAAGGTAATCCAGGATGGCTTTCTTGTCTTTCATGGCAAGAACCTTCTGATATTCGAAGTTTCCACTAAGAATCTTCCCTTTTCTCTCCTCTTCCATGGCAGCGGTATTGATTTCTTTCTTTTTCTCGTCGATCATTTGAACGGGGGGTTCGCCCGTGACTGCCTGTACCGCTTCCCGTCTTTCGGTGTCCTCTGCGATGGTCAGATCCTTCTCGATGATTGTCAACTCTTTTGCCAGTTTCGTGATCGTTTCGATTCTCTGTTTGGCATCAGAGATCCTTTTAGGGTTCTTGAGGGCAGCAAACCTTTGTTCAAGCTGTTCCCTGGTCGCTTCCATCCTGGATTCTGCAACATCGGTGTCGATATCAACAAAATCCTTCCGTTTTGCGAGCCTTTCTGTCCATCCATAGACCCGGCCCGTTCCAACTTGCCTTAGAAATTTTCCTGGTTCTGCTTGTGGCATGACCTTCCTCCCCTATGAGTAGCCGTTTAAGGTTAATGGGTGGGGTGCGGATTTGCCGGCCAATCACTCCGCACCCCGGCGCTGAAGTGGGGCTTACCTCAGCGCGTGTCAAAACGCCATGAATCCATGAGCCCACACGTCTCTGACCGAAAGGGCATCCGCGGCGCCTGCGTAAACCTGGTCGATTGAACCATTCGTGACAAACACGATACCCGTGTAGTTGTCAGGCCCGAGGTGGGCCGCCGCGACTGCACCTATGGAGGTAGCCAGGGCGTTTAGACTGGTTGCAGCCATGTACCCGGCCGCGCTTGCACCCAGAAGATGAGTCTGCGTCGCACTGGCATTCCCCATGTTCACCGTGGCCGCGGCTCCCGCTACCGTTGTTACCCGAAGGCCAACCTGCCGGAGACAGAAACCGAGGGAAACCTGGAAGATCTGGAGAATATCAGCGATTGCGAACCCGGTTGAAGCCAGGGCCACATCGACATCCGAGGTGTTCGTAAGCCCACCGTTTGCAATAAGATCAGCCGTGTCAACGGTCCTTTTGAATGGGGCAGTTCCAGGGGGATTATAAATCCCAGGAGAGTACCCGTCACCTTTGAATTTATATGTTGCCATTGAATTTTACCTCCTACCAATGGGATTGAATGTCAAAAAGCCCGGAAACCGTGAGCCCACATATCGAAAATGGCAGCATTCGCGCCGCCTGTGACGAAAGTGAGGTTAATGCTTCCGTTTGTTACCCAAACCAACCCGGTATAGGTCGTGTAGCCGAGCTGTGCATCAGCCACCAAGTTGATTTGAGTGGTTGCCGAGTTTAGATTGATTCCGTCCGTTGCCGTTCCGAGCAGGCCATCCGCATCAGCCCCCAAAAGATGAGTTTGGGTAGCTGAGAGACAACCCACATCAGCGACACATGCCGCTCCTTCTGCGGTTGTCACCCTGGAGCCAACGTGTCTCAAGCAGAAGCCAACAGAGACTTGGAAGACCTGTAGGATGTCAGCGGCAGCGAACCCGGTAGACGCAAGGGGGGTTGGCTTGTCAGATGTATTCGACAGCCCCCCATGCTCGATCAGGTCGGGGATATCAATATGCTTCCTGAAAGGAGCATAACCGGGGGGATAGTAACTCCCGGCACTGTATCCCTCGCCTTTGAATTTATATGTTGCCATTAAGGTTTACCTCCGAAGATTTTTACCTATGGACCTCAAGGGCAGGCCCATAGGTCTGGGGGTTAAATGCTGCCGTTGTAGCAATAGAAGTCAATGAGGGCTTCCGGCTTCAGGACTTCATACCCGAAGACATTCAGCCCACGAATCAAGGTCCCGAAGGTGCTTTCAGCCTTCAAAGACTCCATCTTGACCAACTGAGCGGCAAAGGTGGTTGCCACCTTCTGGCCGACGATGCAATGGAAGGCGGTTTCCCCGCCGGAATCCGTCTCGCTGGTGAGAAGATTGCTCTTGTAAAGGGTGAATTCAGCAATCATCCCAAGGCGACCATTCCGAAGGGGAGAAGTTGCATCCCCGGTAAGAGAGGCATCCTTGAGATCGGATTTCATCGTCATGCCGGCCATCCACTCGGGCATAACGAAATACCGGGATTTGGTCGGGATGTTCTGCTCCCCGAGAACCGTGGAGCAATCCACCATGAGATCCAGGATGTTGACCTTTGTGACTTCGAGCGGGGCTCCAGACACTCCCATGTCGATGTTGCCGGAGATCGCGCCAGCAGTGGCGCCGGTGTTGTCGGCATGAGCGTCAGCGTAGATGTCGCCAAGAACATCGGTGTCGATCTCGATTGCCATTTGCTGTCCAGCATCGTCGCTCCACTTGTTCATCAGAGGGATGTCGGACTGGTATTTGTCGATGTCGTCACAGATGATGTTGAAATACTTCGCATGATCAATGACGAGTTCTTCGTTTGGGCTTTCCGGCCTTTGGATGACAAGGGTTTGGCCCTTGACATAATCCCGGATTGTGATGTCGGGGATGGTTCGGATGATAACCTTGTCGCCAACATCTTTGATCTCGCCTTCATAATCCGTGTTTGAGATGTCCGCGAGCACGCAAGCTGCGTAAAACTTAACCAGCATCTTGGTGCTCCAAATTTCCGGGATGAACGTCCCGGAATACTGTGGGTGTCCACTTGCAGTTCCTACCATGGCTAAACTCCTTTCACGTTAAAAAGTGGTTTGGGCCATGGCGAAATGGAAATGCAAAAGGTTATCTTTTCTTCGCCAGGCCACGTTGATAAGCGTCAGTAATCTTCTCCAATTCAGCGTAACTGATACGCTTTGTTGCGTAATCCCTGCCTGCTTGTTCAACTTGCTCGGCAGTGACTTCTCCTTTATTTCTTGAGCTGGGAATAGGGGCATCTGACCCGGCAGCCGATGGAGTGGGTTGAACGGCATCACCTTTGCTTGGGCGTGTGCCATCGGAAGGGGTGGGTTTCCCGGTAGAAGCCTCGAAGTCCTTGAAGAATTCAAGGCATTTGTCAGGGTCTCTCTTGTCCACGAACGCCTGCAATTTCTGTTTCCTTGTGAATGGGTCCCTGGCTGAATCGTACCCATCGAGCCAGCTCAAAAATTCAGGATCGTTGTTCTTTTGCACCCATTCAGGGTTTTTCGCTGACAACCGGCTCTCGAAATCCTTCCATTCTCGATCGGCTTCCCTTTTTTCCCTTTCAGCCTCGGTCTCTTTGGTGGCTGCCAGCTTGCCTTTAAGCTCTTCGGCCTGTTTTAAGGCAAAATTCGCAGCATCAACCAGGTCTTTCATCTCGGGGCCGTATCCCTCGAAGTCCTCATACTTCAAAGTTTTTGGCTTTGGTGACTGGTCTTTCTCTCCTGTGTCACCTGCCAAATCCTTGCCGCCTTCCTTGGACTGCTGGTTGATCTCCCTGTGAAGATCAACAATCAGTTCGTTTTGGCGGGCAATGGTGGCACTTGACTGGTCCCGGATCTGGTTCAGTTCTCTCCTGAGTTGATCCATCTCCTTGTTGTACTTGCCCTGCAAAACTTTGTACTTGTGTTCCAGGGCTTCCTCTTCGCTTTCTTTTGCCTTTTCAGGCTCAACTTGAGGTTTCTCCACTTCCTCTTTTTCTGGAGTGGCAGGGGGCGTGGGTTTCTTCTCGTCAACAACAACGACTTCTCCCTTGGTAAGCTGGAGCTGTTTAACGAGAGCGTCCGCCTTTTCTTCCTGTTCTTGTACTGCCTGTGGTAATGCCATGATGTTTCTCCTTTTCCTTTGGCAGC
>JADDYB010000309.1_pt1 | contig 15129 bp, 14 predicted proteins | sample 8641941 | NCBI WGS metagenome assembly JADDYB01 (sample SAMN16275377, study PRJNA637457) | freshwater sediment metagenome | isolation source: Lake Kineret sediment | place: Israel: Lake Kineret | collected 2013
GTGGGGAATCTGAATGAATTCGCTTACAGTCTTCTTTCCAATACATAATGGGCTAGGGTGTAAAGGGCTTCTTTCTCTTTGGAGTCAGGAAAGAGATGGAGATAATTCTTGGCCCTTTCGACATACCCCTTCGCCTTTTCCCAAGTATATTGGATCCCCTGATATCGTTGAATAATCTCCACGACTCGGAAAAAGTTGTCCTTGGTAATGGGTTTAGACTCAACGGTCTCTCGAATAAAAGCTTCTTCCTTCTTATTACAATGATGGAGTGCGGAGATCAGGGGGAGGGTGATCTTACCATCTTGGAGGTCAATCCCAATCTTCTTTCCGAACTCCTCCTCATTAGATGTGTAATCGAGATGATCATCTATGAGTTGAAAGGCGATGCCGACATCCATCCCAAACTCGGATAGTGCCCTTTCCTTTTCTTCAGATACGTTTCCAAGAACGGCGCCAATCTGCGTGGCGGCTGAGATGAGAGAAGCTGTTTTACGAGTGATGATTGAGAGGTAGCCGTCCTCTGTCAAAGATAGGTCATTGGTTCGGATCAACTCTTCTAATTCTCCTTCAGCCATAATCGTGGTTGCCTTGGACATGATCTGGAGGATTTTCCAATTTCCACTCTGCACGAGAAGAGAAAAACATTTGGTAAAAAGATAGTCTCCGACCAAAACACTTGCCTCATTTCCCCATTTGGAATTAGCCGAGTCGATACCCCTTCGTAACTCAGCCCTATCCACGACATCATCATGGAGCAGGGTTGCTGTATGGATAAATTCAATGAGGCTGGCCATGGAGACATGAAGATTTCCATGGTACTCACACAATTTGGATGAGAGTAAGAGGAGTTTGGCTCGGTATCGTTTCCCACCACTAAGTAGAAGATATTCTCCAATCGCGGAAATAATGGGGACATCGGATTTGAGGTTATTTCGAAACTCTTGGTCCACTTTTTCTAAATCGTTCCCAATGCATTCGAGGACGATTTCCAAAGGAGAAGCCTTTTCTTTCGTGAACGGACGTGAACGATCTATATGGTCCATACTGAAAAATTATTATCCCATTCATGTATCATTGTCAAAATATTTTTCCGGGATTTTAAAAAAGTTTAGAAATCTCTGATTAAATAAAATAGATTATGAAACGATGACACCTATGACACCTGCCTGACACAGGCAGGGAAGCTTTAAAAACAGGGAAAATCTGCTCAGCCATTTTTTGAAATCCCTGCCTGCGCCTGCCTGCAGTAGGCAGGGTAGGCAGGTGCGTCATCAACTCTTTACCCCGTAGAAAGCTCCATTATTTATGGCGGGGATGAAGAAAAAAATGTCCATTCCTTAATTGAGGGTGGGGTTCAAAGCCCCGCCTTTTCTAAGGGGGTTTACTGAATCCCTTGAAGAATAAGAGGTTCCATCAGTTTTAGTTCTACTCCACTGGCTTTCATAGATTCGGCGAGGACAAATTTTGCCTCTTTCCCGAAACCGGGATGAACGAATTGCACTCTCTTTGGCTCCAACTTCCCCGCCCTCAGTGCCACGAATAGGTCGATGGTTCTCAAGGCTGGGAAGATCAAGTAGCATCTCCCCTTGAGGGGAAGTAGGTAAGAGGCGATGTCGATCATGTCTTCAAGCGTTCCTTTGATCTCATGGCGGGCGATTGCCTTTTCCACGGAGGGATTGATCCTACCGGTTTGATATTTTCGATAAGGTGGATTGGAGAGGACCACATCAAAAGAGTTCGGCGAAAAGGTCCCTTTTAACTCTCGAAAATCTTGCTTAAGAATTAATATGCGGTCTTCAAGATGGTTCAAGACCACATTTTTTTTTGCACATTCGGCCAATCCCTTTTGGATTTCAACGCCGACAAAAGAATGGGCTTTTGTGGTTTGGGACAACATTAAGGGCAGAATTCCACAGCCTGTTCCTAAATCAATCACCTTTTCATTTTTACGAATTTTAATAAATTGGTTTAGGAGAACTGCGTCAATGGAGAAGCGATAACCCTTTTTCTTCTGAATGACTTGGAGTTTCCCGTTGAAGAAGGGTTCTAATGTTTCGTCATGTGAAGGAAGGGGGAGCATAAACCAAGCTTCGAGATAAAATTAGATTCATTTTAATTAACATGGGGAGTGTTTGTATGTCAATCGGGCTTCTTTCCTGCCACTTGACAAAATATGTTACCCCTTCATTTTTTTCGAATTTATTAGTTAATAAGGTTAAAATTTGTTCAAAAATATATAAAATTTGAACAAAAACTATCCACCCCTCATTAGTAAGACTAGTAAATTCTTTTTTCCAATTACTAAGAATTTCCAATATTTTCGGCAATTATAGGGAGTTGTCTGAGGCTTGGTATGAATATTGCTTTATATTTTCCTTGACAAAGTAATGATAAGACGCTAATTTTTAAGAAAATTTTGTGTCAGTAAAGCTTATATGCCAGTTTTGTGAAAGGGAGGAGGAAATTATGAGAAGATTAACTGGTATCATTTTTACTGCGATTCTGATGTTCTCCTTCTGCTTTGTTCTTCCAGGATTGACACAGGAGACAAAGGAAACCAAGGAAACGGAAGGTGTGTATACTATTAAAAAAGGGGATACGCTCTGGGATATCTCTTCCAAGTTTTTAAAAGACCCCTTTCTTTGGCCAAAATTGTGGCAAAGAAACCCTTATATTACCAATCCTCATTGGATTTATCCAGGAAATCCGATCCGTCTTTCCACCATGGAGCCAATAAAGAAAGAGGAACCTAAGGCCGAACCCAAGAAGGTGGTGGAGGAAAAACCTAAAGAAGGTGTTAAAGAGCCAGAGGTTAAAAAGGTGGAACCCCCTCCAGTAGAAAAGAAACCAGAGGTCGTTGCTGAAGTGAAGCCTGTCAAGGTGGAGGAAAAACCCATCTACTTTCATGAGATTCGGGATGCGGGTTTTATGAGCGATCTGGAGTATCGTGGAATTGGCATTGTATTAGAGGGTAGAGACGGAAAGAACTACTATTCATGGGGCGATATCCTCTATCTGTCCTTCAAAACCTCGGAATCTGTTTTGATCGGAAATAAATATACGGTCTTTCGCGCTTCAAGAGAGGTCAAGCACCCCGTCTCCGGAAAAATAGTAGGGAGAAAGTATAACATCACGGGAAACATTCAAATTATCGATCAACAAGGCAATTTTTATACAGCAAAGGTCATCGAATCCTTCAATGTCATTGAGATAGGGGATTATGTCCAACCTTATTTGAAGGAAAAGATGGAGGGAGGAGTCATAGGAAAATAAGTCATCCTGCTCCAACTCTTATTTTCTGGGCTTTGGAGGTTTCCTTTTATCTCCCGAGCCTTTTTTTATCACCTGATCCAACTTCATCCGCCTGCGTAGGAGGCCACGCCTGCGTGCTGTAACGCCTGCCTGCACAAAGCGTTCTGGCGGAAGCAGGCACTTCGGCGTGAAAGTACAGCTTTAGCCGTGGGTCTCTATTTAACAAATTTTCTCTCATCACGGAATCTTCATGGCTGAAGAGATTTTTTACTGGTTGGCCTTAAGCCTCATCCCCGGTATCGGGAGCATCCTCATCCAACGGCTCTTGGACCAGTTCAAGACCCCAGAGGCTGTCTTTCGTGCTCCGATGAAGGAATTATTACAAATTGAAGGGTTGGGGAAAAAGGTAGCTTGCGAAATCCAAAAAGGCCCACTGGAAAGAGTGGTGGAAAGGGAGTACTCGTTATTAAAAGAGGTCGGAGGAAAGATAATTACTTTTAAGGACGATGATTATCCAAAGCGCTTGAAAGATATTTATGATCCTCCTGCATTGCTTTATGTTAGAGGAGAGTTAAGAAGGGAGGATGAGTTAGCCGTTGCCATTGTCGGAAGCCGAAAGACCTCTCCTTATGGGAGATGGATCACAGAGAAGATAGGTCAGGATCTTGCTCGTCATAGAGTGACTGTTGTCAGCGGAATGGCGAGGGGCATTGATTCAGTCGCTCATCAAGGTGCCCTTCAAGGAGGAGGGAGGACCATTGCGGTGCTCGGTTGCGGCGTGGATGTGATCTATCCCTCTGAGAATCGAAATCTCTTTTATCAAATCATCGAGCAAGGGGCGATCCTTTCCGAATTTCCGATGGGATCGCCTCCTGAAGGAGGGCATTTCCCGAGACGAAATCGAATCATCAGTGGTCTTTCCATGGGAGTGGTCATCGTTCAAGCCAGCTCTGAGAGTGGCTCCCTCATCACCGCGGGCTATGCATTGGAGCAGGGGAGAGAGGTCTTTGCTGTACCGGGGAATGTTGGAGCGGAAGGCAGTCGCGGCACGAATCAATTGATTAAAGATGGGGCAAAGATGGTGGAATCAAGCGAAGATATCCTCGAAGAGATACTCCCCCAATGGGGCAGAGAAAAAGAGGTGCCCCCAAAAGGCGAGACACCCGTTCCTGATCTCACCGAAGAGGAGGGGGTTCTCTACAAACTTTTAGAGGAGACTCCGTTGCATATCGACGCCATTATTCGGGAGAGTCAATTGGATCCAGGGAAAGTTTCTAGTCTGCTTTTGAATTTGGAATTAAAAGGGCTGATCTCCCAGTGGCCGGGTAAATGTTTCACTAAAAAAATGTGAAAAATGATGAATGATGAGTTATGAATAATGCATTGTTAAATGGGAAGAGAGGATTAGGGAATAGATGTCAAAAGGGTTGATCGTTGTGGAATCCCCTGCGAAGGTAAAGACCCTTCAAAAATTTTTAGGGGGAGACTACGTCATCAAAGCTTCCGTGGGTCATATTAAAGACCTTCCAGAAGGTGAACTGGGAGTGGATCTTCAAAAAGATTTTCTCCCCCAGTATGTCACCATTTCTGGAAAAGGAAAGATCATTCGGGAATTGAAGAAGGCCAGCAAGGGTGTGAAGAATATTTACCTCGGGCCAGATCCGGATCGGGAAGGAGAGGCGATTGCCTGGCACGTTGCTGAAGAGATTGGAAATAAGGATAAAAATATTTACCGAGTCCTCTTCAATGAGATAACCAAGAAAGCAGTTTCGGATGCTCTTCATCACCCCGGAAAATTACAACAATCAAAATATGAAGCCCAGCAGGCGAGGCGGATCTTAGATCGTTTGGTCGGTTATCAGGTTAGCCCTATTCTTTGGGAGAAGGTCCGGCGGGGGTTGAGCGCGGGTCGGGTACAATCCGTTGCCGTTCGAATTGTCTGTGAAAGAGAAAGGGAGATTCAAAATTTCGTCTCTGAAGAATATTGGAGCCTCACCGCAACTCTGAAAGGAAAAGATTCGCCGGTCTCCTTTGATGCGAGATTGACAAAATGGAAGGGAAAGAAGGTAAAAATGGCCAATGAGGCTGAAGCCTTGGCCATTAAGAAAGCCCTCGAGACCGTTTCCTATTTCGTTTCAAAGATTTCTCAACAAGAGAAGCAACGTCATCCTTTCCCTCCATTTATTACCAGCCGACTTCAACAAGAGGCTTATCGAAAGCTTAACTTCCCCGCCCAAAAGACCATGTGGATTGCTCAGAAGTTATATGAAGGAGTGGACCTCGGTGAAATGGGGATGGTTGGTTTGATCACTTACATGAGGACCGATTCGGTCCGGGTCTCTACAGAAGCCGTTCAACAGGTCAGGGGATGGATTAAGGATCGCTTTGGAGATTCTTTCCTTCCTTCTAAACCGAACGTCTATAAAAGTCGTAGAGGGGCCCAGGAAGCCCATGAGGCCATTCGGCCCACTTCGATTGAATTGGAACCTGATAAGGTGAAGGCTTATTTGGATAAAGATCAATGGGCTCTTTATAAATTGATTTGGGACCGGTTCGTTGCCTCTCAGATGCCTTCAGCAGTCTTTCTCCAAACCACCATCGAGATCAAAGCGGACGATGCCATTTTTATAGCGGTGGGCACGGTTCCTGTTTTTCAGGGTTTCATGGCCCTCTATGTGGAGGGAGAGGATAATCAAGAGAACGGAAATGGAGAAAAGAAACTACCCTCCTTATCGGAAGGGGAAATTCTGGAGCTATTGGGCCTCATTCCAAAACAGCATTTTACTCAACCCCCTTACCGATTTTCTGAAGCGACGTTGATTAAAGAATTGGAAGAGAAGGGAATTGGAAGACCTTCTACGTATGCAACCATTTTGGCCACGATCAAAGAAAAGGGATATGTCCGTTTAGAAAAAGGGAAGTTTTTCCCCACAGAATTAGGGTGTCTGGTGAATGATCTTCTCGTTGTCAATTTTCCTGATATTTTTGATATCGAATTCACTGCACAAATGGAAGATAATTTAGATAAGATTGAAGAGGGCGAAAGAGATTGGGTGGATACGTTGAAAGAATTCTACACCCCTTTTCAAAAGGATCTGGAGATGGCCAAGGTCTCCATGAGGGATGTGAAGAGAGAAAAGATTCCCACGGACGCCATCTGCGAACGATGTGGTTCAAAGATGGTGAAGCGATGGGGGAAAAGAGGCTATTTCTTGGCCTGTTCAAGTTATCCCAAATGCCGATATACGAGAGAAGTGGAAGGGAACGAAGAGAGTCAAGTGGAGACTGAAGCCCGGTGTGAAAAATGTGGGAACCCAATGGTCATCAAGAATGGAAAGTTCGGAAGGTTTCTGGCTTGCTCAAATTACCCGACTTGCAAATTCACCCGATCTTTAGATACCGGCGTCCGGTGTCCTCAGGAAGCATGTGACGGAGTGATTGTTGAAAGAAAGACCCGTAAGGGGAGGACGTTTTACAGCTGTACCAATTACCCCAGTTGTACTTACGCCTTATGGGATAAGCCCATTCCAGAGAAATGTCCCAAGTGCGGTTTCCCCTTCTTGATTGAGAAGCAAGGGAAGGGCGGAGTCATCAAACGATGTCATAAAAAAGAATGTGGATATCGTGCCTCAGAATAAATGGGTTCGATATCGACGCCTGCCCTCGATGATCTTTTTCTTTGTGAACCGATGCTGCATCCATTGGAAAGGAAAGTAGACGAATCGGTTGATGAAGGTGGGAGAGTAATCCCAGTGAAATCGTTTCCAAATAGAAGGAAACGCATAGAACTCCTTCCAGGCCCTTTTCCAACCCTCCCGGAGTCCCTCAGCGCTCATCTTCATTGGGAGGAAATAGGGGGCTGACTCCTCTGGCCTCTTTAACAACCACCATCGGTCTTGAACCAACCGCCCCTCATTTTTCACTCTTTGGTAAAAAGCCGTTTCGGGATAGGGTGTCAGGAGTGCAAAGACGGCAGAGAAGAGCTTGGTCTGGATGGCGAAGGCCACGGTCTCTTCAAAGACCGAAGGGTCATCCTCATCAAATCCAAAGACGAAAGACCCACAGATGGCAATGCCAAAGTGATGGAGGGACTCAATGATTTCCCGATACTCAGATGGATCGTTCTGAAATTTTCGAGATCTCCTCAGGTTTATTTTGGAAAGGGATTCAAAACCGATAAAAAGGGTTTTGCATCCGCTCTTGGCCAGCAATTCAATATGTTCGACCTTCTTCAATCCGGACAAAGAGGCCTGTCCAAACCATTTCTTCTTAAGGGGGATTAAGGCCTTGAGGAACTCTTTTGAGTAGGAGGGATCCCCGATGATATTATCGTCGTTGAACATCATCCACCGGTGAGGGAGGCGGCGCACCTCTTCCACCACATCCGAGATTGGCCTGAACCGATAAGTTTCTCCAAAAAATTTCTGGACCGTGCAGAACTCACAATGAAATGGACATCCTCGTGTGACTTGAACGACATCGAGATGGAAATATCCTTTTGAGGGGAGAATGTTTCGTCGAGGGATCGGGATTTTTGATAATTCTGTGTAACCCTCCTGGCGGTAAAAGGTCTTGAGATTTCTCGTCCTCACATCTTCAATGAGTTGAGGCCACACCTCTTCAGCCTCTCCAATGACAACGGAGTCAGCGTGTTCTTTGGCCTCCTCAGGAAGAGCTGTAGGATGAATTCCTCCGAGAACGACGGGGGTTCCCTTTTTTCGGTAGGCGTCAGCGATTTCGTAAGCCCTCAGGGCTGTTTTGGTTAAAACGGTGATCCCGACCAGGTCCACCTTCTTCAAAGCCTTATCCAAATTGATAGGGGTCAAGAGGTCATCCGTGAAAGAAATCGCTACATCGGGTGGAGAAAGAGCAGCTAGAAGAGGGAGGGCAAGGTTGGGGACGGGAGCATTTTCCTCAACCGCTGGGACGATGAATTCGATCTTCACGAAGATAATCGTAACAACCTTTGTAAGCAAATGTCAAAATCTGATTTTTCGCTCCCCTTTGCGAAAAATCCAGTATTATTTTGCAAATTGAAATGGGAAGGCGTAAAATAAACACCATGGATCCAATCGTCATCATCGGGGCAGGCCTGGCAGGGTGCGAGGCAGCTTGGCAGATCGCCAAGAGAGGAGGAAGGGTCATCCTGTATGAGATGAAACCGGAGGCCTATTCTCCAGCCCACCGCTCTCCCTTCTTCGCCGAATTGGTCTGCAGTAACTCTTTTAAATCAAAATCGATGGAGAATGCCTCGGGTGTTCTGAAAGAAGAGATGGGCCAATTGGAATCCCTTATCTTAAAAGTAGCTAAAGAGGCGAGAGTCCCAGCGGGAGATTCTTTAGCCGTGGATCGTGAGGTTTTCTCAAAAGGGGTCACTCAAATCTTGGAGAATGTTAAAAATGTGGAGGTGATCCGGAAGGAAGTCTCCTCCCTCCCGCAAAACGGGGTCACCATCATCGCGACAGGTCCTCTTACCTCCGATGCGTTGAGCCAGGAGATGCAGAAGGTGATGGGGACCCGCGGTCTTTTTTTTTACGATGCCATCTCACCCATCATCACCGCTGATTCGATCATTTTTGACAAGGCCTTCAAATCCTCCCGGTATGGAAAAGGAGGGGACGACTATATCAACTGCCCCATGGATGAGGAAGAATATTACCAATTTGTGGAAGCCCTGAACCAGGCGGAGAAAGTGCCGACTCGGCAGTTTGAAAAGAGGTATCTCTTCGAAGGTTGTCTTCCGATCGAAGAGATGGCATCCCGGGGTAAGGACACCCTTGCCTATGGGCCCCTCAAGCCGGTTGGCCTCGTTGATCCGAAGACGGGAAAGCAACCCTTTGCCGTGGTCCAACTGAGGCAGGAGGATCGGTTTGAAACGCTTTTCAACCTCGTGGGATTTCAAACTCGATTAAAGCAGGAAGAGCAAAAGAGGGTCTTTCAGATGATCCCCGGTTTGGAAAAAGCGGAATTCGTTCGATTGGGTTCTGTCCATCGAAATACGTTTATCGATTCCCCTCGGTTACTGGAAGAGTCCCTGCAGCTGAAGCATCGTCCGGGCCTCTTTGTTGCCGGACAGATCACAGGGGTAGAAGGATATATGGAGTCGACAGCAATGGGTCAGTTAGCTGGAATCAATGCCTATCGATATGCAAATGGGAAGGCAACCGTTGTCCCACCTCCTACGACCGCCATGGGTGCGTTAGTCCATTACATTACCCATTCCCTCGCCCATCCCTTTCAGCCCATGAACATCAATTTCGGTCTCTTTCCCCCTTTGCCCGGAAGGAGCAAAGGCAGAGCGAAGCGGCTTCTTCTGGCGAAGCGGGCATTCATGGAGATGGGAGAGTGGAAGAAGGAAGTTGAAAGGTAAGAAGTAGAATGGGAGATCCGAGTAAGGAACGCATGGGAGAGAGAAATTGTTTTCGTTGCGGAAAAGGGCTTCAACCTGGTAGCCTATTTTATATCGTCCACGTCAAGGTTTTTTCAGGTTTCGACGGAATTCTTACGGAACCGACAGAAGACATTGATCAGCAACTGAAACAATTGATTGATGAGGCGCAACATCTAGATCCGAAGGAGTTGGAGAAAGATGTCTATGAAGAGATCACGATGGTCGTTTGTAAAAGTTGCCGAGATCGGTTGGTGGATGAAATTCAGCATCCCTGGGAGGGTCCTTTTCGGATCCGAAGGGATCCGGACTCGATCCTTCATTGAAACAGCCCTCGGGTAATTTTTCTCAGCGAGCTCATTTTCTTTTTCCACCCCACCCCTTATGAAGATGAGGGGTCCTTAAAATTCACTTGACAAAAGATAAAAATTATGATTAGTTGGTTCAACTGAATCAATTGAAGTAGAAGAATGGAAAAGCAGACCCTTGCATTAAAGAAGCTGACCAACACACTCCTGAAGAACGGAACAAAGGAGATGACCGGCCGTTCCCGAGGGGTGAGGATTCGGCATGCTATCGAAAAAATTCTGGGGACGGAAAAGGGATCTCTCCGCATTGTCCTCGATTTCTCAGGAATGGGTTCCATCGATTTTTCCTGGGCGGATGAGGTCGTAGCCAAAATCATCTCCCGGTTGTGGAGTGGAGAATATGGGGAGAAGTTTCTCGTCTTGAAGAACCTCAATCCCTCCCAAGCGGAGAACATCGGTGTGGCCTTGGAAAGGAAAAAGTTGGCTGTTCTGACCACAGGGTCAGAAGGATGGCGAATCATCGGTTCTCTGAATAATTATTTAATTCACACCCTAAACCGGGTGATGAAGAAAAGGCAGTTGACTCTGAGGGAATTATCTGAAGAGGAAGGGATTGAGATGAACACGAGTGGCACCCGCCTTCTGAATCTTTATAAGAAGCGCCTGGTCGTGCGATCAGAAGGGGGGATGACGGGAAAGGAAGAGTCTCATCGGGGAAGACAATATATTTATCAATCCCTCCTTTCCTAGAAAGAGTTCGATGGCAGAACTGAGAAGAGAACCGGTGACAAGAATGTGGGTGGTGGTGACCAACGATCATCCGAAAGGTCCATCGGATTACCTTCCTTTCAAACCTCCCTATCGACGTCAAGAGGCGGAGGGGCCCTGTCCTTTCTGCCCCGGTAATGAAAAGATGACCCCCAAAGAGACTTTTTCTTTAAGACAGGATGGAGGAAAATGGTCTGTCCGAGTCATCCCTAATAAATTCCCCTTCTTTCATATCGAAGGGGAATTCGATCGAAGGCCGGAAGGAATGTACGATATCATGGAAGCGATTGGTGCTCATGAGATCGTCGTGGAGGCCCCTGAGCACCAACAGAACCTCGCCACCATGGAGCCCAAGCAGATTGAGAAAATCCTCTGGGCATATAAGGAGAGGCTGATCGACTTGGAGAAAGATCGTCGATTTCAACAGTTTCTCATTCTAAAAAATTATCCTGGGATCTTCAATCGCCATCCCCATTCCCATATCATGGCTATGCCGGTCATTCCGAAGAGAATTGACGAAGAAATTTGGGGGACGTTGGATTACTATCAACGTAAGGAGCGCTGTATTTTCTGTGACATCCTCAAAGAAGAAATCTCTATGAAGAAAAGAGTGATTTTTGAAACGGTCCATTTTTTAATCTTCTCTCCCTTTGCCTCACGCTTCCCTTTTGAGACTTGGATCGTCCCGAAGGTTCACTGCCCTGATTTTCATCGCGTCACGGAAGAGGAATTGGGAGATCTTTCCATTGGAATTCAATCGCTGTTCCATTGTTTCTACAAACTCCTTTCTGATCCACCCTACAGTCTGACTTTCCATACTTCCCCTATTCAGAGCCAATTCCACCGGCCAGAATACCACTGGCATATCGAGACCCGATTACGGATTGGATTACGAGAAGGATTTGAATGGGGAACGGGGTTCTTTGTCAATCCCACCCCTCCTGAAGAGGCAGCGAATTTTTTAAGAGGGGTTGGATAAACAGTGAAGAGTTCAGAGTGATGAGTTAAGAGTTTAAATAAATGACTTTCGATTTGAAAAGACCGAATCCGTTCAAAGGGCGACCTTTTGAAGCCAGAAGGAAGAGAAAGAAGTGGATTCTTCTTTCAGGGTCTTTTCTTGTTAGCCTTTTTCTTCTGATCTACTTTTTTATACTCCCGACACCCTTTTCACCCCCTCCTGCTGCTCCTCCCGAACCCAGTCCTCCTGCCACCCAGGAATTCCAACTCCATACCATTGAAGGGGATGTGAAAGAGCGAAGTACCCTTTTCAAATCCTTATCGGAGAAGAACATTCCTCTTCGATGGATTGACCTGATTATCTCGAAATTGAAACCTTATGTGAATTTTAAAAAGATCAAAGGGGGAACTTATCATCTCATCACAGATGTGAAGGGGGAATTGGTAAAGTTTATTTATGAAGCAGGTCCCACAGAGATTTATGAGATTGAAAAGGGTTCCGAAGGATATGTCGCTCAAAGGAAGAAAATCGCCCTCGAAATACGTCTTGCGAAGGTGATAGGAGAAATTCGCTCCTCTCTCTTCGAAGCGATGGATACCGTTGGAGAACAGGATTCGTTGACCCTTGCCTTTGCCGAGGTCCTGGCCTGGGAGATCGATTTCTATAAGGACGTCCGGGAAGGGGATCGATTCAAAGTGGTGGTGGAAAAAGTCTATAAAGGAGATCAATTCATCCAATATGGAACCCTCCATGCTGTCGAATATCAGAAGGGAGAAAAGGTCATCCGAGGGATTCGTTATAAAAATGGGTATTACAATGACAGAGGGGTTTCCTTGAAAAAAGCCTTTCTGAAAGCGCCGTTGCGTTTCAACCGGATCAGTTCCAAATTCAGTCGGGCAAGGGTTCATCCAATCTTGGGAGGGGTTCGCCCTCATTTTGGTGTGGATTATGCGGCGCCCCCTGGAACACCTATATGGGCGGTGGCAGATGGAACGGTGAACTCTTGCGGATGGAACAGCGGATTCGGGAACCAGGTCATCCTCCGTCATGCGAATGGATACACCACCTGCTATGGTCATCTTTCTAGTTTTGGACCCGGGATCAGAAAGGGAGCAAGAGTGAAACAACAACAGATCATCGGATATGTGGGATCTACCGGTCTCTCCACCGGTCCCCATCTGGACTACCGATTACTGAAGGATGGACAATTTCGGAATCCTTTAAAAGAAACTTTCATACCGGGTGTTCCTATTGAAAAGATAGAGATGGAGATGTTTGGAAAGAAAAGGGACGAAATGTTGGCCTGGCTTGAAGGGGAGTCGCCTTATTCGAAAAAAATTGAGGAGGGAGAGAATAAAAATTGAGTGGGTAGGACGAGGGAAATATGGGACAGAAAAAAAAGATTCTTATTGTGGATGATGAGCGGGATATTGTTAAGGGATTAATGATCCGGCTTCAAGGAGCTGGATATGATGTCGTCACTGCCTTTGATGGGGCTCAGGGTGTTTTTATGGCCCACAAGGAAAAACCGGATCTCATCATCCTCGATATCCGAATGCCAGCCGGGAATGGGTTCAGCGTTGCACAAAGATTAAAACGCTCCATCCATACCTTTACCATTCCCGTTATCTTTCTGACAGGGAGTCCGGAGAAGAACGCAGAGGACAAGGCCATGGCACTCGGAGCTCGTTTTTATATTAAAAAACCTTATGACCCGGAGGAATTAATAGATGCGATCAAGAGGGCCTTGGAAGAAAACGCTACCTCCCCCTTAAATTTAGAAGATATTGATTAGAAAGCCATGTTAAAAGAAGATTTTGTCATTCAATCTAATATCCGGCGAATGTTGATTCGTACCAACGTCGATTATTCCAGGATGGATTTCGGGACGGTCAAGGGAGTGGTTTACATCCGAGGGGTTTTCCAAATCTCTCGTCTTTATACCGATGGGGACGAAGAGGAGGAAATCGAATTTACCGCAAAGACGCTTTATTCATTTGAAAAGAAGATCAGGAGTCTTCCTGGAGTGACTGATGTCATTTTTCAGTTCTCCAATTGGAGAAAAGAAAAAGGTCAATGGGTCCCGATCAAAGGGAAGAAGAAGGAAGAAGAAAAAGATGATGATCAGAACAAGACGGAATCCAATTTATAAGCGCATTTTAGGTGAGATTGGAAGGGAGGTTCAGATTCATCCTCGTTATGCAGACCTACAGAATCAGTTCGCTCTCCTCTTGATGGTTGAGGGAGAGATGGAGCAGGCAGAGAACCATTTTTTAGGGGCGCTTCGTCTGAACCCAAGATATCGAGAGGCTATCCTCAATTTGGGTTTTTTGTATATTGAGATGAGGCGATGGAAGGAAGCGGAGGAGATTTTCCTGTCCGAGGCAAAAAGACATCCGAGGGATGGGTTCCTTCATCATGTGTTAGGAATTTTATATCTCCAAGCAGGAAGGGAGAAAGAAGCCGCTGCTCGAATTCATAAATCAATCCTTCACCATTCTTATTACCGAGACTATTATAAAAAAAGAGGGGTATGGCAGAGAGGTGCGGTGCACCTCAATCAGAAAACAGAAAGGACCTTAAAAAAGATCCATTTGAATCACCACTACGCCCAATTCCACAACTTCGTCGGTCTCTATCTGGCTAAAAAAGGGAAATCCACACAGGCGGTTAAAGAACTACGAAAGGCCGCAAGGCTGAAACCCGATGAATTTATTTTTCATGCCAACCTCGGAACCGTCTATACCTATCAAGGAGCCTACCCAAAGGCCATTCAGGAATTTCAAAAGGCTCTGAAGATTAACCCCTCTTATGGCATGGGATATGCCAACCTCAGTTATGTCTATGGTTTAATGTCCCGTACTCAGGAAGCCCTTCGCTCCATGAAAAAGGCGGTTCAGATGAACCCTTGGTATGCAGATCTTCATTATAACTTGGCCCTTCTTTACAGTGATCGAAAACGGTATGAGGAAGCCGTCTTTGAATTGAAAAAGGCCCTTCGCGTCAATCCCAATTACCTTTTTGCAAGGATCAATTTGGGTGTTCTTTATGAGGATCAGAAAAGATGGAAAGAGGCAAAAAGGGAATATCGAAAGATCCTCCGGATCACACCCGATGATGAACACATTCGAAAGCGTTTGGAAAAAATCTCCTGATCGAGAGGAGGAAAAACGATGCCCTCTCCCAGTTCGGGAAAAACACCTGGGGTTCAATCCATCCTGATCATTCATCAAGGCGCTCTGGGCGATTTCATTCTGGCCTTGCCTGCCCTCGAGACCCTTCGGAAGGCCTTTCCACAGGCCAAATCGGTCATGATGGGATATCCGAGGATTCTGGAGTTGGTGGAGAACCGATTCTATGCCGAGGAAATCCTCTCCATCGACCAAAAAGGGATGGCTACTTTTTTTGTTCGGGAAGGATCCCTGGACTTCACACTCTCTCAATTTTTTAAAACC
>JADDYB010000310.1_pt1 | contig 15125 bp, 14 predicted proteins | sample 8641941 | NCBI WGS metagenome assembly JADDYB01 (sample SAMN16275377, study PRJNA637457) | freshwater sediment metagenome | isolation source: Lake Kineret sediment | place: Israel: Lake Kineret | collected 2013
GGATTTACAGCTCCGCCAACTAAGTAAAATGCAGCCGGATCAAAGGCGGTCCCAGACTGCGCGGCCGAATTATTTTTTAAAGCGAAAGAGGAGGCGGCTATCTGCTCATTTGGTTCAAATGGGATTACGAATGGAGGGTTGCCTGGCGCCGGCGGAAACCCGCCAAAGTAAACGCCGAACTCAATATTCGCCACGCCATCAGATCCAATTGCATACTCGATATCAAAAATTCCTGGCCTTAAAATTTGAATCCTTGAGCCGCCGGCGTCATCAATATAATTAAAATATTGAGGGGCCATTCCGCTAAATGCGCTTGGTGGGGTTAGGCTGCTGGCTGAAAATCTACAAATCGAAGTGTTTGCAGTTCCGCTTCCGGCAATGCCAAGCAAAGTAATCTGCGCATCATCGGCGCCCTCGTTCGCAGTTTTATTTTGAAAATTGCTCGTCATGAGCTTGGGTCTCTTAGGTCTAAATAAATTAAAGGCGGATGTTATAACGGAACGAAACGATTGTCCCAAGGTTGCCGCCATTGATGGCGATCTGGTGGGCGCCACCGGGGATGCTGGTAGGTCGGGAGACTCGGGGGAATTGCTGCGTGACAAGACCGACATCCGTGGGGGGTGGCAAGATTGCCGGTGGGACAATGTCAGTCGCCAGGCGGAAGGTCGCGTCCGTAAACGGCGCCCCGGTTCCATTTTGAATAATTTCTACCGAGTCCGCGTAGTTAGGAATGTTGCTGACAATCGGAACGGCAAGGTCGGTCAGCTGCTGGTAGTCGGTAAAATGAACAGGGAGCGCCGGCGTCGAATTGTAAAGCGGCAGCACTCTACCCGTTAAAATAGAATCGTGAACAATCGCAGGGCCAACAATCGATGGTGGAGGAGCAATTTGACTCCCTGTCTCGATGATGGAATAGTAGGGGCTCGGAAGCAATACCGAGATGGTGGCCGCCCTGGTGTAGACGGCCGTTGTTTGACCAACGTCCATCTGAATCAACTCCTCAGGCCCAGCCACCGTATATGCAAGCTGGCCGATGAATGGAGACCTCGGCCTACCAAACTGAACAATTTGAGACTGAGAAAGCGGCGTCGCCACCTCACCATCGGCCAACTTCCTGGTCACAGTAAGACCAGAAATGGTGGCCAAAACCCACATCACGCTATCTGTTTTTAAGGCCCACGTTGTTAAATCTAATCTCTCCGTCCTTGGGACAAGGAGAGTTTCAATATTATCATCCCCTGTCGTAATCGGATAAATTCCAAAAACCTGCTTGCCCTTCGATAAAGCACAAAGGTCCATGCTCACACACGGCGTAATCGCCGTGATGCCCGTAGGGAGAACTGGACCGTAGTTTATCGTGGCCATACAAAAAACTCCCCCTGGCCGCCAGCTTTAGAGGCTGGCGGCCAGGGGATAGAATCAGGCGATCGAACCGATGCCGCACTGCGCAGCATCGCCAAACAGGCCGATGTAGATGTCCTGGTTGATGTCCGCCAGCGAGCGCCCGGTGATACGAAGGGTGTTACCGTTCGTGTCACCGAAGGTCCGCCACGACACCGCAAGCGGGTGATCCGTGCGGTTGAAGATGTCCGACAGCACGCGGTAGCCGTTCGCACCGGTGAAGCCAGCGCCCTCACCGTTGGAGATCAGCTGCGGCTCGGACGAGACCTGCACCGTCGCAACCTCAAAGCGAGTATTGGTCGCGGACGTGGCAAGCGTCGAGCCAATGCCGAACATGTACACAAAGCGGGTCTTGAACGCACCAGCGCGGAGCGCCTCGATGTTCGCTTCCCAGTCCGCACCAGGAGCAATGTTGCGGACCGCAAAGCTCAGGATCTGATAGCCACAGGCAAAGCCCGTAACATCGCAACCCGGGAGACCGGCGTTACCGCTGGTCGCCAGAAGCTCCTGCATACAGGTCTGAGCATACTGCATGGGGTCATAGCAAACCTGACCACCAGGAGTCATCATCCCGCCGTTAGGAGCGGGGCGGGGCGGAGGGACCGCAGGCCCGCTGCCGTTCGTGGTCGCCATCGCGGTGGCGCCAAAGTTGCCGGGACGCGAAATAAACGCGCCCTGATTCATGTTGCCACCGAACTGGCCTCTGTTTCTACCGTACATAAGTAACCTGTTACTTTCGTTAGGAATGGAAGGGGTGGGTGTTTTACGTCCCTGATTCACTTCGCTTTAGAAACTGATGCTCGCGAAACAAACCCCCCGTGGGAACCGGGGCCACCGGGCCGGAGATCATCACGCTCCAAGCCGTCGTCGAGGACTCGACATTCGGCGCCCCGCAGTGGGGGCGCCGGGGAATCACATCTTCTTCGCCTGCTCCATCGCGAGGCGCGAAGCAAAGCCGGAAAGAGCACCAGCGCCAACGGCGCCAAGCGTCCCGCCCATATTACCGGCAAGGCCCGTCACGGAGACGCCCCAGGCGGCAGCACCGACAATGGCGTCGATGTCCACGCCAAACAGCTTCTCATTGCCGCTGCCATCCTTGCCCAGATAGCCCATAAGGAAACCCGTACCGGCGGCCGAACCCACGGTAAGCAGGTCGGAGGTCAGCGCCTCGGTCGCCGCGGCCATCTTCTCGCGGTCACGCGCCATCTTGGTCTTCATGCGGCTGATGTACTCAGCCATCTCCGCCTTGGAGACCTCAGAAAGATTCGCCTTTGTAATTGCAGTTGCCATGATTATTCCTGAATGGATTGATGCGAAGTTACGCGTGACGCGCGATTGTTAAAGGTTGAATGGCCAGTCTTGGCCAAGCGAGAATAATTATACATCAAGTATTTTAAGATACACAAGGGGGTTTTAATAAAAATTGACCAAAACCATTGAGGAAGGCGTGGGCCCCCGGAATAAAGCGCGGCGCTTGATTTTGGAGAAAAAATGTGTCATTAGGCGAACATGTGGATCAGTAACCCACCGCGCGAGCTGCCAGAATTCTACGACGACCCCCCCGCCGACCTCCGGATGCTGGTCGGGCAAAACCACATCGGCCTGGCCGAAATCCGCATCCAGAAGCAAATGGGGCGGGGAAAGTACAAAAAAATATCCAACATCAGGGTCCAAGACCGACCAGGACCAGGCAGCATCCCCACCCTCGATGTCGATGACATCACCGTCAACATCATGCGGGAGATTGCCGCAGAAATTGAAGAGAGCGACGACCCCGGCAGATATCAAATCCTGCTCGTCATGGGCTGCCCGCCAGGCCAGCGACAAAAAGTTCGGGCCATGCACATCGACCTAAACCCCGATGACAACGGCGCCAGGGCCGTAAAAACAGTCGATGAAGGCGACCTGATCGAAATGATGCAGTCCTACATTGGGGAATTGCATCAGCAAAACGTGGCGCAGAACGAGGCTCTAACAACGGTTATTGAGCCGCTTGTGCGCGAGAACAAGGAGATGATGCGTATCGTCACCGACGCGCAAAAGAAGATTGCGGAAGTCGAAGCTATGCGCCTGGAGCACCAGCTTCGCGAACGAGAGATGGACGAAGATCGAAAATTCCGCGAAGAAAAAGATCGGCGCGATCACGAGCGCAAAATGGCGCTCATCGAGCAAGTCAAAAAATCTGGAGCGCTCGAATCTATGGTCGCCATGTTCCAGAATTACGTGGCCAAAAATGTGGTTGGGGGACAACCAATTGAGACGCAGGTAACACAAGAACAGCCAGTTAAAGCTGACATTCCTCGCAGGGCGCACACTTCACACGCCACAAGAAGTGTAAACCCTGGCCCTAATTTTAATCATGCAAATAATGCTCAGGCGCCTAGGCAAAACACCCATCGCGCAGAAAATGCGCAGCCTGCTAGGCCCACGGCTTTTATCGCGCCGATCTCACAACCACCACCACCAGCCGCCATTCCATCCATAGTAGATGACGACCCTGGCCAAGCTGCATCCATTATCAGCGATTTCTTAAACCACGTTCAGCAATCGATGGATAGTGGTAGTGGTGAGGTCATCGAAACAAAAGCCGCCGACTTGCCTATCGATCCATTTGAGCATGAAACACAAACCGATGTCATTGATGACGAGGTGTCCGCAGAGGCCGAAACTTCAAACTTTGGCGAGGGGCCACTATTTGAAGCCGCACAGCTTTTAAAGTTTTCGATTACCGAAAACAATCAGTGGCGCGTAGTCTTTAAAACCCTGGACGACCGCCAGGCTGAAATTTTTGAAGATATCTTTGCCGCTCAAACGGATGCGCAAATTAGCCAGCTCGTCGCCCAATTAAAGACGACAAGCTGGGCTAATTTGTTAAAGCTGAAAGCAATGCTTGACGGGGCCCAGAAGCAATTCGTCGGAACGCTGCTCCAGGCCCTATCGAGCTAATCAGCGCTTCTTACGAGACATCAACAAAAGCACAGCAACTGCGCCCGCGCCAAGCAACAGCGGCATCATATTCGATGATGCTGCTGGGGCTGGCTCGGGCGCAGGCACGCCTGGAGATGGAGGGCGCGGAGCGGGCGGCATCGGGCGAGGCGCATCCTCAGGAACCTGGCCACCACTACCTTCGGGGTCAGGTGTTGGAATTGGCGGAAGCGGGGGTGTTGGCGTGGGGGAGGCGCCGCCTGTTCCTACACCGCCACCCGGAGGAACCGGTGTTCCTGGGAATGTGGCCTGGCCACCGGGCGCGGGAGCCGGAGGCATGGGAGGAACCGGTGTTCCTGGAAATGCCGGCTGGCCACCGGGCGCAGGAGCCGGAGGCATGGGAGGAACCGGTGTTCCTGGAAATGTGGCCTGACCACCCGGCGCAGGGGCTGGTGGGGGGGCAGGGGGCAAATCAGGAGGAATCGGAATCGGCTCGCCAAAATCTAACGATTCGCTGAAAATTTCAGAAGACCACTTGCTTACCAAGCGCTGGACTTGATTAAAAGCGGCAAGTGTATTTTCGTCGGCATTCGATAAAAATTGATCGAGCTGCTCTTGCGTAGCGCCCATTGGCCACCCCATTTGGGGGTACAGCTGATTCAAGACCTGGCCTGCAATTTGAAGAGTCATGCCCGGCGGGGGCATTTTTCCAAGGTAGATAGCGCCAGCCGCAATGATGGCCTGATACACCTGATCATCGGGCAACAATTCGGAATCTTCTCCGCCTGGCTCCGGCGGCGGAGGCGGCGTCAGAACGAATTGCAGCCCGGCGCCAGCGCCACCAGGAACCGTGCCGCTGGGCCCCGCAAGGCCGCCCCCAGTCAAACCGCGACCGGGAGCCGATTGGGCTTCAGCGTTATCAATCCCGCTTACAGCGATGGCCAAAAGCTCTTGATAGCGGCGAAGCCAGTGGCGAACCGCATCGACAAAGAGCTGCTCAATAAATATTTTTGTTGAGTTGTCAAAATATTTATCAACAACGCCGTAAGCGTCATTCAAATACCGCAGCCAAACCCCCCTTGCATCAGCAAGCGCATTGTTGATATCATCTTTTAATTGCCATGGAATTAAAGACTTCTCAGCCAAAACCGCTTGCCGCATCGGCTCGGACTCAGTAATGATCTTCTCATAAAAATCTTGAATGCGCCAGCTTGGAGGCGTGCCGGTTGTAGGGTCGCCCCCGCCCCACGTCAAATCAGTGACAGCGGGAAATGGGGTTAAGATCAGCTCACTATCTTTAAACGCCTTGTTGTTAAACGGCTGATTGATGACGACGACCGAGTCCACGGTCTGGCCAAGCGGGGGAACATTTTGCCCCTCAAACGTAATAGACTGAAACGACCTTTGATCGGAGGCAGAGGGGAAAAACTTTTCTTTAAAATCTAAACGATATTGAAAGGGAATATTCAACCCAGAAATGCCTGGGCCAAGTCTAAAAGGAAGGGTTGATTCAAAAGTTGGAAATTGCTTAGCCATGCTGAAAGATATTATCGCTCATTGGCGATCTATTTTCAGCTAAAAATCGGATCACAATTTAGCTCGCAGAAATGGTGGATCGGCCATGTGAATCCGCCATGAAAAAACTTCAAGGCAATTGCCATGCCATGCCACTGAGCCGTGCGTGAATTTCGCAGTTGAGCTGGGTGGGGGTGTTTTCCTGAATGGGCCCAGGATGCCACCTGGATCGATTTTACCAACTCAAGGCTACCACCCCCAATCCCACACCTCTCCGGAACCTTGCAACGCTGTTTCCATTCGCCTGGTGAGGTGGCGGGGGTGTGGGGGGGTGACCTCCAACCCAGGAGGGGGAGATCAGGGGACCCCGCCGGCCAGGGGTCCTCACGCGCGTTGCAAGGGGCGATGCAACGGTATTCTACCTGGTTTCTTCCTCTTCACCAAGGGGGTCGCGCGCATTCCTTATCGCGTACGCGCTGACCGGCGGGATGAATAAGAGTTTTTCAAGGCGGCGAAAATTAGAACGGCGTTCTGCGAGGTCGGTTTTTTGGCACGGATAATGTAGATAGATATTCAACCGTCGTGCCAAGATAAAATCATTGAGAAAAAATGCGCAGATGTAGGCAATGTAGCACATCGGGGCCTCAAAATTTAAAATGCTCATAAGATTAAGATTACGGCGTAAAAACGAAGTAAACCACTCCCGATGTAGATCCATTGACTACATCAGTGGTGTTTCCGGTTGTTCCGCCTCCCAGCCGTTGTTATGGCCATTTTATATGGTTCATCAATCTTATCAATTTTTGGCCATGCAATCACAACGTGAGTAATGAAGTTACTTTTTTTCATACTAAACACGGTTATCCACAGAACCGTTGCATCTCAACGCCCATGCCAAAAAAATCATCAAATTACAGTAAAGGAAACCCCCGATGTAGCACATGTAGGCCCAGATGTAGCACATGTAGCACATCGGGTGTGTAAACACGGTTTATTCTCTCAAAAGCCGCGCGCAATCAGCGCAAGCGGAAACACTCCTGATGTAGTCAACTTGACTTACATCAGGAGCCCGACAAGCCCGCTAAGTAATAGATTTTATTAATATTATTTTTTGCGCCCAGCGATGAGAAGAAAAATTAAAAATGTAACACAAATCTTGGCCTAAGTATTGCTAGCCATTTTCATGGAACAAAAAAGCCGCCCTCCAGGGGCGGCTTTTGCCTTGCTTGTTTTGGCGGTCAATCCTAGTTGATCGACTGGCACTCCCCTGCATGGACGCAAAGCGAGGCCTCATCATTGGCGATCGACCGTGCTAGCTCAGGGCCAACGTGCCGCTCGTCGGCCGTCTTGGGGGTCTCGCCGTGAAGGATTTCTAGCCCTTCCACATATCTTGCTTTTTTATTTTTAACAAAGAGCTCAAGCCCTGCGGCTTTGATCATCCTGTTTAGAGTGATGGCCGAAAAGTATCTGCGCGGGTATATTTCACGAATCATCGCTCGTAATAAAGATACCAAAATCTTTGAGTCTTTTCTCCTTACAAGTCTAGGATGAGCTTCGATGACTTCCAAGACGGGGTTGTTGTCATTGCTTTCAATCACTGCCTTATGATCCATGCGTTCACTTCACTCTCGCTCAGGCATCACAGCCTGGTAAGATTCATCTCTGATATCGTGTTGGAGAACTTCAAGCCCGGCTATATATCTCTTCTTATTTATGATGATGATTTCAAGCCCCGCGGCTCTGATCATGCTATTTAATGCGATGTGTGAAAAGTATCTCCGGGGGTATATTTGCTGAACCATTCCCCGCAACAAAGACGCTAAAATCTTCGAGTTTTCATTTCTCACAAGCCTTGGGTTGGTCTCGATGGCCTCTATGACAGGGTTGTTGTCATCCTTCCACCTGGAGATGGTCTTGCGCTGGGTGGCTGGAGGGATGAAGATGCCGTTGCGGGCGTAGAGCCTCGTGGCGCCTTCCAGGGCCCAGTTGAGGATGCCAGGCATCTCGGACTTGAGCTTGCCCGACAGGCCGGTATCCATCGTATCGCTTGTAAATATTTTTTCACACAAAATGATAAGCAACCGGTTGATGACGCCGTCCGAGGTGTCTTCGACTTCCGGGAGATGGTTGGTCGCGAAGATGTGTTTGCAGGTTGGGATGTACTTATATGGCCTGGCGTACTTCTCGTTGATGGTGACGGGGTCCGTGCCGCCAGACACCAGCGCTTTGAAGCCTGCGTCTGCAAACTGTTGGTTCTGCGAAATTTCCGAGACGACGTTGACCATCTTTCCGACCAGCACGGCCAGGGCGCGCTCATCGTCCATTTTGTGGATACCAAGGGCGGCGACGTTTTCTCCGCCCACAAGGTTTTGAAGCGTTTCCAAAATCTTGCTCTTACCTGTATTGGACGGCCCAAACAGAATCATGGCGCGCTTATAGGCGGCATGGGGCATGAGGCAGTAGCCGAAAAATTCTTGCAGGGCATTGACGGCGGTCTGGTCGTCAAACCACTCCGACAAGGCGCGCTCCCAACGGGGGGCTTTGGCGTCGGGGTCGTAGGCGGTGGCGACTTCGTGGTCAAGGAAGTCAGACGGCCGATGGGGCCGCAGGCTCATGTCCCTGATGTCGATGACCCCGTTTTTTACAGGGATTTCGTAATGCTGAAGATTGTTCCATTTAACTTCGTATCGAATAACGAGATCCTGAATATATTCAGCAATTCGCATTCTTCTTTCTTTACTTGTCCCCTCCATCGTATCAAATCGGAGGGCGAGGCCGCGCAGGGTTCGCTCACTGATAGCTCGCCAGCACGTCCCGTCGTACATGTGAATTTTGTTAGAGACGGTAACGACGCACGGGTATTTTCTTAAGATGTTTGCTGCAACTGCGGTGTCGGGAAGCTCTTCGGTGCCTTGCGGGATGTTTAAATATTTAATTTTATCGCTGCCACCACCGGAAGAAGAATCCGATTTCGGAATGGGTGGGGAGATGACATAGTCAGGCTGGTGGCTGTCGCTGCCAGCTTCCCAAGGCTCGTGGTCGTAGGCATCGATCTCAGGGATGCACTCAGGATAGGCCTCGACCGAATCTCGGTTTAAAAAAAGTAGGTTGCCAAACTCCCCCCGGGCACGCTCGTATGCCCGCTCCATCTTTTTTCTCAATTCTTCTTCAGTCCACGGCGGCTCGCACTTTAAATTCCACCGCAGCAGCAGGGGCCAGAAATCTTCTTTATACAGACCAAAGTCATGGCCGATGCCTGCGACATAATAGGTGTGAGCATCGCCACCTTGGCCTTCGACGGCGGGATGGACCCGATCGAGGTAGCTTTCACATCGAACAATTCTCTGATTGCGATCGACGTGTAGATTATCGTTTCTGTCGTAGGACGATTTTTTAATCTGGTTATTTGTCTTGTCGATTTCAAGACCAAGCCCCTCGACGACATCACGCCATGGATACACATGTCCCGCCTGGCCAATCAGTTGAACTAAAAAAGGGTCCTTCTTGTGATGGAAGAACCCCGGAACCCTCATGACCCTGGGGAGGTCGCAGATTTTGGGATCTGCGTTATATTTTTGGGCGATAGCCTTTTGGATGCCCGGAAATGACTCAAACGGGACATCATCACTGATGATCCAATATGCGTGTTGGCCTCTGGAAGATTGGATTAAGATGCTTGGCTCGACAGGGAACTTGGGCAGGTCCCCTTCGTCGCAGTCACAAAACAGCGCTCTTACTCTGACGATGTTCTCAGCTTTTCTTCCTTGGAGGTCAGTTTGATTGACCGTTATGTAAATTCCACTAAGCTGATTGTTCAGGCTTGATAGCCTGGACAGCACCTCGTCGGGCGCCCCGTGAATGATTTTCGGTGGAACTTTTGTAGGGGTTTCTCGGTCTGGGAACGTTTGAAAAGTTTGCTTTGGCTCTCCTTTATTAACTTGGTTTAGAATCTCAACGAATCGTTTGAAGTCGTGAATGTTCACAGGAGGTCTCGGAGGTAGATGGTGGTTGAGAAACTAAATGGCTGAGCGCATGAGAAGGTCCTGCTCTTGGGCCTTTTCCTGCTCGCTCAAAAACTGGTCTTGATCTTGTCGGTCGCCGTCGCTGGCAGCATTATTTTGTTGCTCTTCGGAATATTCTTGCTCTTCAGATTTTGTTTTCATGAATTCAGATTGATAAGTTTTAAATTCATCACTGGCTGCAAACTCCGGCCACCGCCCAAACATCTCTTTAAATCTGACACTAACCCATCGGGGGTTATATTTTTTCTCGATGCAGACCTGGCAGAATTTATGAAATTCTTGCTCGGGGTCTTTGCTTAATACCTCTGCCTTTTCGTATTCAATAAACTCCGGCGGCTTTTCTAAATCCCTTGGCCACCTTCCAAACTCATCTTTAAATCTTACCGCAACCCACCCTGCCTTGTATCCATTCCGAATAGCCGTCATGCACAGATTTCGATAAACGACCTGGGGGTTGCGGAGTGTAATCTCTTCCAAGTCCACATCCTCAACCACGACCTTGGCTTCAATTTTTGGAAACTCATATCCACACTCAGGGCAGACGGTCGTTTTTTGTTCGACAAACAAAAGGCACTGGGGGCATGGGAATGGGACGTTTAATTGCTCCTGGGCCTTCCCCCCCTTACTCCTCCGCCTCACGCCGTTTAAATTATAATCCTCATCCTCGGTCACCTTTCCATGTCGAACGGTACACCCGGCATGATCCAAGACAATAGCAAATCGCTTGCTCTCATCAGGCCTCATGACTCTCCCTATCATTTGGCGGTACAGTGAGCGAGACGCGGTGGGTCGCGCCAGGGTCACACATTCTAGCCCAGGGAGGTCCCAGCCTTCTGTTAGGATGCCTACGTTGGTTACGACCATCAGGCGACCCTCAGCCAAATCATTCAGGATTTTTTCCCTGTCTGCATCATTAGACTTGGCATCAAGGTGGGCCGCCGGAATCCCCGCAGCCATAAACTGTTCGGCCACAGCCTTACTGTGTCTTACATTAACGCAAAATACGACTGTCTTTGCGCCGCTGGCTTTTGATTGCCACTGCCGAACAATGTCTCCTTTTAAAATTACCTCGCGCATCAATTCATCAAGCGCATCCTCATCGAATTCCGCCCCTCGCATTTGCACGCCATCAAGCTCTACATGGCTTGCGCAAAACACCCGAGGCTCAACTAGATATCCATTATCACAAAGCTGCCTCGTGCTGGTCGATACAACAAGGTCTTCGTAAAGCTCACCGAGCCCACGCCCATCGGCCCGATAGGGGGTGGCCGTGAGTCCGATGACCGGGGGATTGTTTGCCTCTCTATAAAAATCAATAATCTTCCGATAGCTTCGGCTTACGGACCGGTGGCATTCATCAATAAAAATAACGTCTGCGTGGGGCCAAACTTTTCTCCGAATCAGCGTTTGAATGCTTGCAACTTGAACCGGCTTCCCCGGATCATATCGCTTATCATCAGCCTTAATAACGCTGTAGGGTACCCCCCAGCGCGCAAGCTTCTCACAGCACTGATCAATCAATTCTTTTCTGTGAGCAAGGAAAAGCGCCTGCTTATCTTTGGCAAGCATCGAATGAATCATCGATGATGCCACAACCGTTTTCCCCGCCCCCGTTGGTAAAACTAAAATAATCTTTCTTATGTCATTCCTTATTAAGTTTCTTAACCTTTGGATCGATTGTGTCTGATAGTGGCGTAACTCCACGGTGCCTCCTCAGGGGCGCGCATCATACACGGGTCCACCATCACCGTCAACGAGAGCTTGACTTGCGCAGATCCTTGGTATAAGTTCCTGCCCCATGTCCTCTGTCATCAGCATCGACAATCTGGATCAGAAATCAAAAGATAGCTTAAAGAAAATTTTAGCCGTCCAGGGAGGGTCGGACTTAAAAGATGAAGAATTAGAAATGGTCATCAACTTCTGTAGAGCTACAAAACTGAATCCATTCTTGGGGCAGGTTTGGGTACAAAAGCGGTGGGTTAAAAAGTTAAATAAAGAAGTTGCAACTGTTCAAACAAAAATTGATGGCTTGCGCGCCATTGCCCACAACCATGGACTGTGCGGCATCGAGCCGACACAGTGGTCTGGAACCGGCGATAGTTTAAAAGCTACGGTTTGTGTACTTAAAAAGCTGAGCAATGCCCCGGGGGATATTGCTCGATTCTACGGCGAAGCCAAATTTTCGGAGTATGCTCAGCGCGACAGGGATAACAACATCACCGCGATGTGGCTCGATCGGCCCGAGATCATGCTTGAAAAATGCGCCGAAGCCAAAGCCTTAAGGCGCGGATTCTCCGTACTGTCGTCGGTGGAAGCGGAAGATGAGCCGGCCGAAGAGCCATCGGCAGTCAGGATTGCTCCTGCCCATGCAGCCCATAGAATTTCTCCTGAGCCAAAGCCTCATCGCCTTGAGGAAGCTTCGGCTACAACCAAAGCCATTACTCATGATGCTGAATATGAAGAAGTTAGAGACTTCAAAAGAGAAGCCTCTGAGCTTTTGAAAAAGTACAACAATGAAATGGCAAAAGATGATCCACTGTCTTTCAAGCGGGCCATGGAAAAGTTTCACGGGATCATTGTTGAAGGAATGACAGATTCCGATTACGAAATGCTTGCAAAATACCTTCGCAATGTTGTTGGTGAGCTATGAACCAAAAGAAATTTTTAAACTTCATCATCATGATCATTGCTTTTCTAGCCGCTTCGCAGGCACTTGCGCTTTGTTATGATCAACAGCCACCACCCATCCGTAAGCCTAAAGACACTCATCACTCGCGCTGCTCTGGAGAAATTTGCCGAATCAGAGCCGCTTGGGGACTTGAGTTCGCGCGAGCACGTCCTGATGGCTGTCCGTGTGGCGCTTGATTATGCTTTTGATTTAACTCTCGATCGGGTTATCGAAGAAATGCGAGAGCACTACCGATTGTTCATAGAAGATTATATGAGCGATGGCAGTAGTAATTTAGAAGAAAAAACAAGAATTTACGCAGAAGGCATAGAAGATGCAATCGAAGTTATTTCAGATTTGAAAAAATATAAAATGTCAAGCTTGTAATTAAAGTCTTGGCATGTAAGCATTATCAGACTGCGACCCCATGGTCGTAGATTGACGAATAAGATTTGGCTTTTGCCAAAACACCACTCGCCAGATACGATCTATGATTTCAAAAATATTATTCATGGTACAGCTGTTTTTCATTGGCGCAGACCCGAAGGGCTCCGCGGTGCTGGCAGCGAATTTCATTGATAGACCTGAAATAGCTTCGGGTTTAATTGAAATCTGCAAAAGAGAAAGCCGATGCAAGCCAATTAAGATTCACGCCATTGACAGCTGGGCAGCATCCCGCGTTTATGATAAGCAGGTTGGCAGGGGCGTGCTAAATCCTGCTTGTCAGCACAAAGCGCAGGGCTGGTCAACAAGGGGTGCGTTTGGTTTAATAGCTGCATATCACACGCACTATCTTCCACCCATCCCCTGTGTCCCACCGCAGGTGTTTGACGTGCCGCTGGTTTCAGCCATTGTTGCCGCAAAAAAATACGAGCGACTTTGTTTAAAAGTCGCTCGTAACTCTTGGTGTCCTGATTATATCAAGCCAGCAGAAGAAGACCAGGCATAGCCCTCTTAGGGGATACCGGCCACTGATGCGATGCGCTCGTTGATCAGTGGCCAGTTTATATTTTTGAAAAAGCCTTCAAGGTATTCATCCATGGTGCCTGGTAGATAGGCATGTTCCCATCCATCGATGACGAAGATGTTGCCGAGGCTGATGAGTGGGCCGATTTCATGACTGTTGATGCGCGTCATTAAAAATCGCCCCTCATCCATATCTTTTCCAAATGTAGCCCACCCAGGTCCTGGTATTTTGGTCAGATCGACCATCGACTGCATCCAGCCCTCGACATCGCCATCGATGGCTTCCATGAGGTAGGGCTGCTCAAATGGGTTGGATATACCGCCGGGGTAAAGTTGTTCGAAGTAAATTTCGTGCAGCCTCATTCCGTTGAAATCGAATGGGCTCCGACTGGCGTCCGCGGCGAGTTGCATTTTATCGGCAGGGCTCCTGCTTAGCCATTCATTGGTTCGATCTACATATTTGTAGTAGAGGCCGAGGTGTCGATTGATGATGCTCATATCCATTCCTGGGAGAGCATCAAAATTTTGAAATTCAAATGTCTTTGCCGCGTACATAATCAAGATACCTTTTTATCGTAGTAATTAGATGCAGACTTTAAGTAGTCCGTTGGATCGATCATTTTTGCAGGCTTTGGCCTATCCTCACACCACACAGCGTTGGTCTTCACGCCCTTTTCATACTTCTCGAAATGAAGCATGGTGCTGCCCTGGGGGTAGACTCCGAGCCTCGCAATTGGCTGTCCTTTTTTAACCTTGCTGCCGACCTCAAGCTTAAACTCTTTCCATGAGTTTGGTGCGATGGCTCCGTAGAGCAAGACGGGGCCCCTGTCGGTTTGAAGTAGTAGGGCTTTCGATGTGGGGCCGCCCCAGCCTTGCGTGGCAGCGATGGTGCCGTTCTCCATGGCGACCAGGACATCTCCTTCATCTCCGGCAAGGTCGATGCCGCCATGTGTCCTGTAGCAGTTATAATCTTCGGAGTATGGCCTGCTGGCACCGAAAGCATTTGCTGGCCGGTAAGTGCGATCAGGTACCTGCTGGGCATATTTGTTGATGATTGGCCACGCGGGCTTCCCAGAAGAGCCGCCTTTAGATCCTGTAGCTGCCAGTAGCAGCACCGCCCCTCCTAATAATGCAAGCGTTATCGGGTCCATTACGCTTTCACTCCTAAGGCTTTAAGCACACCTGCAGCTCCAATTTTTTTATAGTGTGACATATCGATGGTTTGATACATAAATGAGTTTGGAATTCCAGATGCTTTCAGCGCCGCTTCAAGCCGCTGCCGAACCTCTTGGCTTCGCTCTTTGTTCTCGTTCCAATCTGTCATGTATTGGCTGGCGGCCATGCTTCTCCTGACAGCAAGCCAATTTTGCTTATCTTCTGGCATGGAGCGCCAGTCACTGTTGTCAATTTTTCTTAAAATGAAGTCGAGCAACATAACGGTGCTGTGGACGGGATCGAAGACTAGGTATGGGTCGGAGTTGTCATAGACGCCCCCGCGAACGGCGAGGGCGGTGGCGGGGAGGAACCCGTACCACCCTCCGCTACCAAACCCATACCTACACACATCATCGTTCCAAGGGTTGTTGACATATCTCCAACCTTTGGAAACGTTAGTTTCCCACAGGCTC
>JADDYB010000311.1_pt1 | contig 15119 bp, 18 predicted proteins | sample 8641941 | NCBI WGS metagenome assembly JADDYB01 (sample SAMN16275377, study PRJNA637457) | freshwater sediment metagenome | isolation source: Lake Kineret sediment | place: Israel: Lake Kineret | collected 2013
CGCTTTGTTGCGGGCAAGACGGCCCGTGACGTATCTCCACCTAATATGGCGATCAGCCGGCTGCACACGGATGGGCGTACCCTCTACTCGTATGCGATGCCGATCGCCAAGCGCGAGCGCGTCAAGATCGTGCAAAAGGGGCGTATCCCGTTGACCGCACGCTTTCAGCTCGTGAACTATGAAGATGCTCCGACGGTCACCACGCGCGCGCACGTCCGCGCTTGCGAGGTCATGCTGTCAACCTACACATACGAATGCACGCGCGTTGAAGCTAGCGCGCTCCGCTAGAGCCCAGCTTCAACCCAACGGCGAAGGCCCAAACCATGCGCAAGCCGACAAAAGCGGAACTAGAGACCGAAAACGCGCGATTGCAACGCGAGGTAGACACCTACATGCTGCTTTTCAGTGACCTCGTGAACGGGAACGCGATCCTAGCAAGCGATAACGGTGTGCATATGCTGGTCACGCGCCTAGGCAGCGCGTCCGGTGGCTACTGTGCGCGTTGGGGCGCGTCAATTACCACTCGTCGCCATGTAGTTGTGGATACATTCGAGCACGCCCGATCCGTTATCCGTGCCGCGTCCCAATACGCCAGCGAGACAACACCAGACAAGCAAGCCGAGACATTCGCCGCAAGCCGCTTGGCTTGCGACGCGCAGGAAATTCAACTACGCATCATGCAAGACGTTCGAGATCGAAACCTCAGCTATCAGCAAGCCGCTTTCCATCTTCCCGCGAACCTTGGACCGTACCACAAGGTCCGTTTCCCGCAAAAGTAGCGTCCGCGCTTCGGCGCGGCTTGCTGGCGAGGTCGCGCTTCGCCAGTGAACCAAGCCGAATCACGTCAACAGAGCCATGGGAGCAACTATGTCACTACAAAACAGAATCACTCAAGTTGCTGAAGCGCTCAATAAGCACATTACCAATGATATATTGGCATATACAATAGCCGAGGCTGCCAGTTGCTATTGGGATGAAGCTACGGCCGATGATTTCTGCCTGCAATCCTTCGACGGACAAAGCGCGATATTCGGCAGTAGCAATCGCCTAGTCTGGACACCCGCAGCGGGATTCAGGCCGGATTGCAGCTATTGCACCCAACGATTTCTAGAGCAGTGCGATTTCCTAGGACGCCTGCCTACAGCCGCGCTTGTTATCAAGCACGACCGCGTGGATTGAAACCAAATCGCGTCAACGAAACCTCCGAATGGAGCCATCCCATGCCCAAGCCCACCAAGAAAGCCAAGCCGCAACCGAAGTACCGTTACCTCGTACCGGAACACGGGAGCTATCCAGTTGAAAAGTATCGCTCGTTCAACACTGCCGAAGCGGCCGACGCGTATGCAGTCGCAATGTCGCTGGCTAACAATGATGGCGGGATTGGCCGATCCATTCCAGTGCAGCGATACAAGCGTACAAGCACGCGCGCGGGTTTCCCGCGCTGGCACCGCGCTCAATTGATCGCAGTGCGCGCAACGATTCTGTCACCATCACGTTAAACAGACCGATCGAAAGGGAAAAGAACCATGGCACACAATATCGAAACTATGCTGGCCGTCGGAGAACGCCCCTGGCACGGCCTCGGCGAACTCCTCAAGACCCCACCCGCGACCGTGGCGGAGGCCATTCGGCTCGCGGGCCTCGCGTGGGAAATCAAGCTGGAACAGTGCTACCTCGCCGATGGAACGCCCGTCGAGCGCAAAGCCGTTGTCCGCGTGACGGATAGAGCACTCCTCGGCACGGTAGGCATGGATTGGCACGCAATCCAGAACGCAAAGGCATTCGAGCCATTCGAGCCTTTCCTACAAGCAAAGGTGGCCACAATCGAAGCGGCTGGCGCGCTCAAGAGCGGCCGTCGTGTGTGGATGCTCGCCAAACTGAATCAACCGGACAGCGTGATCGTGTCGAAGGCTGATGACCGCGTGGCGAAGTACCTCTTGGTTGCGGTTGGCCACGATGGGACGCTCACTTTCCGTATCGGCTACACTCCGACACGCGTCGTGTGCTGGAATACGCTTTCCGTCGCGCTGGCGGAAGGGGAAAACACGTTTATCAGCATTCGTCACACGTCCGGCGCCGCCAAGGCCATCACAGCCTTGACCGGGACGATCGCGCAAATCGACGCGCGTTTCGAGAAGGTGGCCGAAGTGTTCCGCGCTTTGGCCGGCGTCTCGATTCGAGGTGAAAAGCAGCTACGGCAATACATCGATACGGTTTTCCCACCGCCACCGTCCAAGAAAGAAGAAGAAGCTGCGCCCGACGGCGCGCAGCTCTTGGCCGGTTTGTTGAACGGCAAGACGCACGATGCCGCGCGCTTGCCCTCACCCTTCAGCCCCGAGGGCAGGACCATGACCACGGAAACCAAGCGGCGCGTCTATGAAGAGATCGCGCGTCTGTTCGAATTCGGTAAGGGCAACCGCTCGCCCGGAGTCGCGGGCACCGCTTGGGCCGCATACAACGCGGTCACGCAATACAACACTTGGGAACGCGGACGCAACGCGGACAACCGCATGAACAACGTGTGGCTCGACCAATCGGGACCGATCGCGCGCGCCCTACCGGCCGCAGTAACGACGTTCTTATCCTAGCCTTCGCGCCGTTCTCCGGCGCGATGATGCTGGAAGGTCCACACCTTCCAGCTCCATCAAGCCGGATAACCAAACAACACACAACGATCTTCCACCCACTAGCAGAGAGTGTACGCATGCAAGCAACATACAGCCCGTCAGATAACAAGCTTCGTATCTATCCCGATAGTCGGCTTGATGAAGACACATACAAGCGCGTCCGCGAGGTCGGCTACGCTTGGGCGCCACAACAAAAACTGTTTGTATGTCCGCGCTGGACACCACAAGCGGAAGATCTCGCCATTGAATTGGCCGGCGAGATCGAGGACGAAGATGTTTCGCCCGAGGAACGCGCTACTGTGCGCGCGGCGCGCTTCGCCGAGTACCACGCGCGGCGCGCGCAGGACGCCGAACGCGCACAAGACGCGGTTTCGGCTATCGCTGATAACATCCCGTTAGGCCAACCGATCCTAGTCGGGCACCACTCCGAGCGCCATGCGCGCAAGGATGCCGAGCGGATCGAAAACGGAATGCGTAAGGCGGTGCGATTGTGGGAAACCTCGGCCTATTGGAAGGCACGTGCGATCGCGTGCAAAGCACATGCGCGCTACGTGGAATTGCCCGATGTACGCGCTCGACGGATCAAGAAACTGGAAGCGGAGGAACGCAAGTATGCCAAGGCACTGGAAAATGCCGAAAAGTTTGACAGGGCTTGGCGCCGCTTGGACGAGGTTGGATTTTTGAAGAAAAAGAACGGGGAAGAATCGACACCCGTAGAGCGCGCGGCATATCTCGCCAGTTGTGATTGGCAGGTCGCGCGCCTATCATCCTCGGACATTCGCGACGGCAAGATCACTGCACAAGAGGCGCGCGATCAAGCGCTTGCGAAGCACGGCGCATGGATCGTTGATAGCAAGCGCTGGCTCGATCACATCCACAACCGACTCGCGTATGAACGTGAAATGCTGGCCGGACGTGGTGGGCTCGTGGCCGATAGATTCGATTTGCAACCGGGCGGTCAAGTCTTGCTGCGCGGGAGCTGGTACATCATCACGAAGATCAACCGCACCGACGACGCGATCCGAAGCGTGACCGTACTCGGGCACTACGCCCGCACTATCCAGATCGAGGACGTGGCGGACTACCGCGCTCCGGCCGAAGGAGTCGCCGAGAAAGTGGAAGCCGCAACCAAGCTCGCGCCCATGTGCAACTATCCGGGCGAAGGCTTCAAGCGCTTGACGCGCGCCGAATGGGATCAACATAAACAGATCTCGGACATTCGCCACGCCATCAAGCACCAGGCGACCGAGCAACATGGAGCGCACCGCACACGCGCGACCCACGGGCCGAATTGGACTACAGTAGCGGTGTACGTGACCGACATGAAACGTGTAGACCCACCCGCGCCGACGAACGCGCCCAGTGAACCGCCACGAATCGAAACCCTTCCGCGCGAGCCGCGCTTGCCGCGCGACCTCGTGCCCGTCGATCCGGCGCAAGCCAACGTCGCCGCGCTCAAGCAAGCGCTCAAGACCGGAGTTCAGATTGTGACGGCGCCGCAGCTCTTTCCAACACCGCACGATCTCGTGCTCGAAATGCTGGGCGCGGCGGCACTAGAGCGCGGTATGACGGTGCTTGAGCCCAGCGCTGGCACGGGCAATATTGCCAAAGCCCTACACGCCGCCGATCTCGATCTGCACATCGATATGGTCGAGATCAACCACGATTTGTGCAAGGGCCTGGAAGCGGCGGGCTTCGAGCGCAGTGCCGTTACGTGTGCGGATTTTCTCACAATCGAGCCGCCCTTTTGCCCGGATGCCGCGCGCGGCTTCGATCGCATACTCGCGAACCCACCTTTCGAGCGCGGTGCAGATATCGCACACATCAAACACGCGCTCCGCTTCCTAGGGCCAGGTGGGCGACTCGTGGCGATTTGCGCGGACGGCCCACGCCAGAAAGAGCAGTTGCAACCGTTGGCCACAACATGGAAATCACTACCTGAAAACACGTTCGCCGCACAAGGAACGTACGTCCGCACCGCGATGATCGTTATCGATGCACCCTGAACCTAGATCACTATGGGCCACACACAACTACAAACACTGCGCGATTCTGCTTACTGGCGCAATTGCCCAGCGTGCAATACCCCGCACCTTCAATCAAGCAAAGCGCACGTCGGTGTTTGCGGTCAGTGTCGCAATCAAGCACTGATACAGCTCCTACAATGTAACCGCACAAGGATCGAAAATGGACAAGGACGCAACAATCAACGCAAGGATCCCGGCCGCGCTTCGCGCCGAGGTTGACGGCCACGCAAAACGGCTTGGCTGGAAACCCGCGCGAATCGTCCGCGAGGCCCTAGAACATTACCTATCAATATTGAGCCTGGGAAGCACAAAGCACACAACACCACCACCACCTAACAAGGATTGCCAATGATCCACTACCGCGCTTTCATTGTCCGTGGCTACGACGATCGCTTTCAATTGATCGGCTTCCCCACGTTCGACGAGCTGCTTCGCTCACTACCCTGCCGGCAAGGATTCATCGATGCGCGTGGCAATACGCCGCGAGAGTGGCCGCAGGGCACACTGTTATCAGACTGCGCGACTCGGGAAAGCGCTTGCGTGTTGCTCCCGGCAGACGCCGCGCGCCTGTCCACTATGCCATGGCCGGATACACTCCCGCAAAAGTGCGAGGCGTGGATTCTCTAGCTGTAACGCGATAGATGCCGGAAGTCGAAGGGGGTAACGTCCTCTAGATCGGCCTTGGCGCGATCCGCATCGCAGTCGTTCCAACCGTCTTCCCACAAACCGACCTCGCGTTGCTGCGATTGCTGTCGAGCGGTGGATTGCTTCGCCTTGTTGGCGAATTCGACAACGATACGGTAGGGATTCGCAGGCTTTGGCGCCTTCGAATCCCACCGTGCACGCGCCGCCCAGCCTTCGGCATAGGCGTCGCCGACCTCGTGCGTGTGATGGGCTTTGCGACGGCCCATCAACCCGCCGCTTGCGCCGCTTTCTCTGCTGCGCGCTTGGCCTGTAGCGCTTCGGCCGCCTCTGCCCAGAATTGCGCGCCGGCCTCGGGCACCAAGCGCTCGAACAGGTAGTCGTAGCGGCCATACACGAGGAAATCAGCCACGAGTGGTGGCTTGCCGTTATTCTGCTCGATCGCTTCCTTGAGAAACTCCCGGGCGTCCAATACATACTGTGCAACGTCGTCGGGGGAAAGCGGCTCAGTCTCGGCGTCGCCCTCGATCGAGGTGCGCAGCTCGCGAACTGCCTCGATGAACGGTCCAAAGAATTCCTCATCCGTCGTGTTGCCGAAGTGCTCGCGCATTTTCTCGATCGGCAACGAGCGGAAAATGTCGATCTCCTTTGGCGCCGCGGGCGTTGCCTTACGGCCGCGCTTGCGCTCGGGGGCCGGTGCAGGCGCGGCCGTGGGTACGGGCACAGCTACGGGTGCGGGCGCGGGTGCGGGCGCGGACGCAACGGGCGCCGCCTCGGGCGCGACTGGCTTGAACATCCGCGCCGCCAAGGCATCGCGAGCTGCTTCCGAGGGGGACGTGGGAACCACGGGCTCGGCGGCGTGTGTGGCCGCGCTCGGGGCTGGCGCCTCGACCGTTGGCGCGAGCGCCTTTCGGACTTCCAGCACACGCATATCCCGCTGTGCGCTCACAGCGGTGGCGTTGGCGCGTGCCGTTTCGGCTTGTGCCTTTCGCGAGATCGCCTGCGAAATTTGAGCGACGGCCGTGCCTCCACGCTCGACTACGGTTTGCAGGATGCCCGACCAATCGATCCCACCGCCACGCCCTTCTAGATTCGTGGACGCCTCGCGGAAGCGCAATGTCATGTCGAGTAAGCCACCCATCAACCCAATGATCTTCTCGTTGATCGGCGATGCGTTTGAATCCTTCAAGCGCTCGGCGAGATCGCGCTGCAAGGAAAGCATCTTCTCGGGCGTGAGCACGGAGCTTTGCGCGTTCGCGAGCTGTGTCTTGAGGTAATCGAGCAAGCCCATCATCATTGGATCCGGGCCTCGATTCGCTTGGCTTTCGCGAATGGTGCTGGTCAGGGCCGTGACCTGGGCCGCGAAGTCGGCGCGAAGTGTGGAGATTTCACGGTCGCGTGCCGTATCGCGATCGCGCTCGGCCAAACGCCGTTCGAGATCCGCCACGCGTGGATCTTCCTTCGGCGTCGCCGTCACGCGCTCGGTGAACTCACGCATTTGCGCGGTGAGATCTGCGATCTGACGCTCTTGCGCTGCACGCAGGGCCGCGATCTCTTCGCGACGAGCACGCTCGCGATCCTCCTCGCGTGCTTTCGCCAGCTCTGCGGCCAGCGCATCGTTGCGCGCACGAAGCTCGATCAATTCGGGCGACACGGCCGGCGCGAACGGCGCAGGGGGCGGTGCTGTTGCAGGTGCGGCCGTCGCGGATTGAGGTGGCAACGCTGCCGGCAAGGTCAAATCCGGCAACGGTTGCGTCGGATCCCAACGCACGATTCGTCCGTCGGGCAAGGTGAGCACGCGAAACTTGGGGTGGTACAGGAATCCATTGCCCAAGTTTTCGATGTCGGCAGACACGGGCACGGGCGCGAGAGGTACCGTGGGCGCGGGCGCGGGGCGTGCCGGGCTCGCGGTCGGGGTCGTGGGCGCGGCACTGATGCCACCCGGCCGATCGATACGGTTCGGATCGGGCGTGCCCGGCTCGCCGCCGACGCCGAGGCGGATTTGCCACGTTTCCTTCACCGACGATTCTTGATCTGTGACCTCGAAGCGGTAGGTACCAGGGCCGCCCTTGGCGTGCTTGCGCGTGTCGGGCAGGTCGTCTTGCAGGGCGATGATCTCGTTGATCGTCATGTCCGAGGCGTGGTTCACCACAAGCTGATCTTTGCCTGGCTTGCGAACGCCGGCACTGTCCACGAGCAGCCTGTACACCACGACCACGGGTTTGCTCATGCCCTTGAGGACAGTGAGGTCCGGTTGAGACTTAACGGAGGTATCGACAACCTGAATCTGGTTACCCATTCTGTGTGCTCCTTTGCAGCGCATTCACCACAAGCACGCGCAGGAGTCAAATTTGACAACAAGCCACGCAACAGATAATCGCGAAAATCATGGCAACTGACGACACTGGCTGGCGCGCCCCCAACGTAATTCAAACACCAACAGGCAATGCAAAGGGCATTGTCACACCAACAACAGGGCTCGAAGAGAAACCCTGTTTCACATGCCGATCCTGGGAGAAAGACACGCAGAAGCTAACGCAGTTCTTGCGTAGCAAGGGCTTGCAGCCGGACGCCGAGGGCAGATACGAGACGCCAATCGTGCGCGACTTCAACGGACGAAGGTCGCTCAAGATCGATCCACGCGATTTCGGCTATTGTCGCCGGCAGTGCATGCCAACGCACATGCAAGCGAGCTGTGCTGACTGGGATGCGGTTCGCACGCGATCTGAATTGCAGGGGAAGATCACGTGAATTGGTCGACGTTCGCGGTATTGTGCTGCCTGTCGGCCTCAATCCACTGGACGATCGCACGTTCGGCGATCATGCGCTGGTTCTGGAACGCGCAATGGTTACCTCATGGCATACGCGCCTTGCTCGAATGCCCCGCATGCTCGGGGTTCTGGATCGGTATTGGGCTTGGATTCGTCGCGGGATTGCAGCCGTTAGTCTTGGGCCACACGATCTTGAACGTAGTTGCAGCCGGTGTGCTATCGCAATTGGGTACGCCGATCGTCGAAGCCGTTTTGCTGTGGGGCTTGGATCGATCATCTATCCATTAGTGGCGTGTCACCATCGGTCAATTGCGCGTCCACATACGCTAGTGCAGCTTCGAGCTGCGCTTTCAGGCCCATCAACATATGCAACGGCAACGGTTGCGTGCTCCATTGCATGAGCCCGGTGGTTGGATGCTGCGCGCGGATCTTCAAGAACGTGCCGTACACCACGGGCTCGGCCACGCGAACACCATCCTGACCGAAGTTGAGCGCGGCTAAACGCACAGTCTGACCGCAACACGGACAGCTAACGTGGTATGCCGGCAACGGTGTACCCTTTCCGCATGATTGACAGGCATCTTACCATCCAGTAGACTCCGATCCGTCTGGCACTTGTTCTTCGGGCTGAGACAACACACGGTAGGCTCTGGGCCTGGTTCCGAAAGGGGTCGGGCCCTTAGTCTTTCTGGCTACAGCAAAATGTGTCGACATCGAGCGCGCGCATGCTCAAGGGCTCTTGATAGAATGATCGTACAGGTTCACGCTCGGCACGTGTTTCGCGCAATGTGAACCACCGCAATGGAGGCAAACCGCGATCGCGGTATCACCACAACGGCGTGTATCGCGATCGGTACGTTTCTGGGAACAGGTAGCGCGCGGATCGGCAGGTGGGCACAATCGCGAGCGCTGGCACTTCGACTCATTACATTTCATTGGGTTGATCTCCGGTGGCGACATCCTCACTCAACTCGGGTGCGGTGACAAGTGGAATTTTGCCACCGTAGACAATTCGACCATCACGATACACGCAAGCAGCGTGCGCGTACTCCTGCATAGGCGGTGTGCTGCCCATGTCCGAGAGTGGAATCACGTGCAGGACAGCCGCGGAGCCCGAGCTGTCGAAGACGAGCAGAAGGTTGCCGCCGTCTACAGCCGGCGAGGCTTGGAAGCCTCGACATAGCAGGTCCATCTCCACGAGCAGACGCGCGCAGCGAGCGAAGGTCAACGGGTTGTGGGCGCGGCTCATGAAGTCGGTCACGGTCACGCTACCGGCCTGGGCTAGACGCTGGCAGGGCTCGGAACAATACGCAGGCCCGCGCTTGGCTATAGCTACGCCACACTGCCTACAGGTGCGACCGCTGGGGGCTTCCTCGGTGTCCGTAGGAATATCCGAAGGCGGGGGCGGTGTCAAGTCTGCCGGCGCGTACTCGCGCAGCCAATAACGTGTGACCGGCCGACCGAGTGCGAATTCACGCTTGCGCATTACATGCGCAGCGAGCTCGAACGTCGTGATCATTTCTTCGATCGCATTAGAGAGAAGATCGGTAGGTAAACGTAAAGCGGTGAGCAACTCGGTACGTGTACGACCTTCATCCCTGGCTTCTTGTAGTTCAATACGCAACCGGACCTTGACCGTATCGATATTGATCCTTGTTCCTCGTATACTGCTCGTTTTCATGGGTGCCGTCCTTATCTCTAGAAAATCGTTCAGGAAAATGAATTCTTTGCATGTCCTACATCTGCATACAACTCGTTTATCTAATCGAAATCGTTCAAATTTGACATTAACTATCAGTGAAAGACTCTGAAGGAGGGGGGCCTCCTATTCCTTCTAAATAAATTACATACTAGCATAGAGATGGGGGTTAAGTAATTTACGTGTAGATATGAGGAGGCCCCCCACCCTAGCCCTGTTTCAGTGCTACTTATGCACGAAACTGAATGATTTCAAGGCACTACAAAAACTGTAGTCAGGTGTAGGGCATGCAAAGAATTCACTTTCCTTAGTGAAATCAATCATCTAAGGATCGCACGCTGTTTTGGGGCTTCACGAGGATGTAGATCACGAGGCCCTTGTGCTTCACGACCTGAAGCCGCTCGCACTCTCGGAAGGTCGTCAACACTCGGTCTAGCTCGGGCCCGTGCATGGCCGCCTGGCGTAGCAGCTCGGCCCTGGAGAGCCCTTTCGCCCCGGCCCGCTGTAGCAGAGACTGCACGCGGGTGAGCTGCGGATTCTCGCCCATCGTGAGCAGCGAGAACTGCTGTTTGACCGATTCCAGGCACCACCACACAAACTGGATCGCGTGCGCGACCGCGAGCGGCCCCACAACGTAGTTGTAGGGATAATCGATCGATGCTTGATACAAAGCTGCTACACGCAGCACGTGATCGCCCGCGCGCTGACCGCTTGGTTTCAAGTGCTCGGGCAGCTCCGCGATGAACAGTTTCCATTCTTTGCTGTACTGCCAATCGCGTTTGTACTGTTTCGCCTCTTCGGAGAATTGCAACGCTTCGACAAGCGAAGGTGCGAGCAAGCGTTCGTAGTTTTGACGTAGATCATCGAAATGCTCGGGGTGCTCGACCGCGTTTGCCATTTCCATGTCGTCGGGCTTCTCTTGGTAACCGATTAGGTAACGCGCCATCTTGCCGGCTTCCCAATCGTATTTGGTCGTATGCTGACGAATCAAGCTGGGCGTCGATGCACCTAGGATCGTGATCGATGGACGTTCGATTTTCACTGACTTCGCGATTTTCAAACGCTGAATCGGTTGTTGGTCAAAGATCAACTCCCAGAATTGGGGCGCGTGTTGCCAGTAGCTGGCGCGCCCGCCTGCATGCAGATCGCTCCATTCGTAGAGGACCATCAACCTATTCGGATCCTCCTCAAGCGCGCACGCAATGCCCTCGGGCGTGCAAGCCTCGGGGTACCAAATACGGTGATCGAGCTTGGTGCGCGCATAGCAGGGTTGCACGACCTTGAGGGCGCGTTTGATCGCGGCGGTTTTTCGCGTGCCCGACTCGCCAACCACGAGGAAAAAGTCATGCAGCGGGATCGCCTCACCATCTACAATGCAATTGTGGTTGCTCGCGAGCGCGGTCGACACGAGCGCGAGCGCGGACATCACATGATACATTGGTGGCGCATCGGTACACTGGAGCGCATACGCGAGGTAATCACGGATCCAACCATGCGGCGGTATGTACGAGCGGACGATCTCTAGATCCCAGACGGGATGAGGGCTCGGCATCTAAACTCCAGGGGTGAGAACGGTATCGTCACCATGCCCCCATGTCGACGCGCCTGTCAACAATCAACCGTCATGTTTTTTTTTCTTGACGGCTTAGATCAAGGTGCAGTATCGTCCGCGTACCGTACCGTTTTAGCCCCAACCCGTTGCCCCGGAGCAGTTGTTCCTCTCTCGGTGTACATGGCGCGGAGCCCTGCCTTGCCAACTGTGTGAACTTTGCCAAACCCTTGCGAATTGCCAAAAATCGGCTCCGTCTGGTGCCGTAACTCCTGTCGCCCGAAGGGCTACGACCACGCTGGCGCCATGGTCATCGTCTACGGTGTGTTTCGAAGCCCCGCGGATACCACGATTCGCTATCGCCGCCCGGACGGCTGGACAGCGTGCGGGCTCGCTTGGTTCCACGCTCGTTTTGAGCGTACCACCATCACCAATCTACCCACCTTTGCGAGGAGATCCAAGTGACCGACGAGATCCGTACGACTCGACATCTATTCCTAGGCGGCGTCGCCTACAGGGCGACCGAGAACGATATTCGTGCGGCCGTCGAGGCCGAAGGTATCGCGGTAAGCGGTGTGCGCCTAGGGATCGATCACGACACCGGCCGCTCGCGCGGCTTCGCATTTGTTGATGTGGATGACGCACGTCCGCTCGCTGATCTGATCACGATGTTGACCGGCGTCCTGATCTGCGACCGCGCCTGTCGAGTGGAAATGGTGAACGAGAAGCCCCCGCGATCCGATCGTGCATCGTACGGCCATCGTCCCATACAGGGCGCGCGGGTGCCCGAGCCTCGAAACGATGTTGATTCACGCCAACAGCGCCGACGCAAAGAGCGCTACGAACGTCCCTGGCGCGATGGCGATTAGCGAAAGCGAGCTTGCGGTGGACCAAAAAGCGTTTGCGGGTCACGTGGCTGAGGCAGTTTTCGAAACGGCGCCCGTGCGTCCAATGCTGGGCTTCGTGGTGATTTGCAGCGAAGCCGGGCTGGACGTGCAAGGGATCCTGGCACTAGACATCGGTCTAGGTGCCGTGGAATTGCGCGCAATGGAGCTAGCGATCTGTGACGTGATTCGCGCGCAGCTCGATAAGGCTCCGGGCTTGGTGCCCATTGGTCGCAACACGAGCGTTCCGTCATGATCTTTAATTGAGGATGTATTCATGGATCGCGATGGTAAATTTCAGGATTTCTACTTTGGAGCAAAGTCATGACTTCAACGGAACACAAAGAACGGATCAGTGCGGTAGTGCTAGATCAATTACTTCCAGCCATTGATGCCTACGCCGCCGCGTGCGTTGCCGAGGCACTGACCGAGTCGCACTGGCTCCCAGTGGCGGATCACGTGCGCATGATCAAAGCCGGAGGGAAGATCATCTGGCGCGACACGGACGGCACGCCGATGCCGGAACACGTGGACGTTGAGATACTCACGGTTCGGCGGTCTGACGCGCAGTCGAAGCGCGACAGCATGACAGCAACCAAGGACATGGAGATTGTGCAGAAATGAAGACGACGATGACGGATAGGTTTCTGCCTGTCTTCGGATGGAAGTTTTCGGCAGGCTCCTTGTTTGATCGTGCTGTGATGGCGTTCGCAATATCAGAAGCCAGGCTCGCCGTTGCCGAAGCCCTTGCCCCGCGCGACCCATCGCCGGAGCTGGCGGCGGCAGAAGAGGATGTTGCAGATCTAGCTAGCACCGGGCCATCGCCTGCGTGCAAAGTGGTACTCGACGAGCTGGCCCGCCTACGCGCCGCAGTAGCGCTGGCAAATACTGCGGTGCAGACAACCCCAACACCAAGCGACGCGATCAAAGGATGATTGTATGTCCCTCGTAAACGAACCTGTACTGTCAAAGCGTCAGAATTTCCGCCTCTGGCAAAGTGGAGCGTTCGGCAACAAGCTGCGGGCGTGGCCGACGATTACGGATTGGGAGGAGAGCAATTACTATGGCCCGGTCGTACTGCGTGTGCTGACGCGTGAATGTGGTGGCCCTTGCGCTTTCGATATTCCGCGGTTCGCTGTGCGCGACACACGTCACAGTATCAAGTTTCGTGATTACCCCGACGACGCTATTATGGTTAACGAGATGGCGCCGAATCATTTTGTTCGACTCCAAGGTGAATACGCGAATGAGATTCTCGCGGGGCACGCAGGATATTTTTTCCATTCGCGATTGGCCGGGGTCATGCCAGCGGCACTACGCGTTTGCGGCGCGCACGCCTTCGGACTCGCTGCCGATCTCATGATCCGCGAAGCGATGGCGCCTGCATCGTATGAAGACTGGCGCATGTTGCTCGATCAATATCCCAATCACGTCCTCGAAGTTTCTATCTTCGATCGTTGTCTCGGGGATATTCCCGGCCGGAACGCGCTCGTGTGGGAGGTTCGAAGGTATTGATCATGTCCCTTGCAGTAATCTATTGGTGCTGCACCGCCTGCCACAAGACAGGTAGTGGGGCCGACTCGATTGAAGCGCTCGAAGTGGAGCACGCGCTCGCGGCCGATTGCAACGGCCGCTTGGTGAAAACTCAAGCGCCTCGGCGGGCGATAGCGGTTTGTCAACAGTGTGGAAAGCAATTAGAGAAGGAATCACTATGGCCTACGTGAAATTAGCCTCAGACCACTTCGCCGGCATCGGCACGCGTGTTTGGAGTGAAGATCAAGAGGCAATCTTCAACTGGTTCGAAAAGGGCTCGGGCAACCTCGCCATTCGCGCGCGCGCCGGTTGTGGCAAGACCACGACCTTGATCGAGGGCGTGAACCGTGCGCCTGAGTCCCGTATTCGCATGGCTGCATTCAACAAAGCCATTGCCGCCGAACTACAAGACCGCATCACTAACTCGCGCGCTCGCGCGCAAACGCTGCACGCCCTGGGCATGAGCTTTTGCATGCAGCACATTTCCGGATGCAAGGTCGATACCTCGCACGCTCGCGCGCGCGAGTTAGCCGAGCGTGCCGCGCGCGAGATCGCGCACGGGCAAAAGGTGCGCATCGAGGGGAGTACCGTCAACGACATCGCGGAGCTGCATACGAAGATGCGCGAGATTCTTGTCGACCCCAACGAGCAGTTGCAGGTGTTGAAAGCCGACCCCGCGCGCAGCGAGGAGCTTGCCGCGTACGTTACCAAATTGCAGACGTTTGCCATCTCCTTTATCGCGGACGCCGCCGAGGGGGAGTTTTGGACGCTCTCGAAAATGGTAGAGGCCGGACTGCGCGCGGTCGCGCTCGCGAAAGAGCCAACGACGCAGATCGATTTCGCAGACATGATTTTTTTGCCATTGGTAAACAAATGGGCGCATCCTGTTTGCAACCTAATGGTGATCGACGAATGCCAAGACATGAATCAAGCGCAGCTTCGGCTTGCACTCGCTGTGACTTCGCCTTGGGGACGCATTTGTATCTGCGGTGACGACAAGCAGGCGATCTACAAATTTCGAGGTGCCGACTCGGGCAGTCTCGATCGTCTTAAGCAAGAACTGCATGCCGCAGAATTGGGACTCAAAACCACCTATCGTTGTGCGCACGCAGTAGTGAATCTAGCAAGAGCATTCGTGTCCGATTTCCAAGCGGCCGACGACAATGCTTCGGGCGAGGTTCGCGAGCTGGAAGGACTTGAAGACGTTGTGAAGCGCGCGCGGCCAGGTGATTTCGTGCTCGGGCGTAGCAACCGCGATGTCGTTGCCGCTTGTCGCTCGCTCATTCGGCAGGGGCGCAGCGCCTACGTCAAGGGCGCCGAGTTCGCGCGCGAGGCATTGAAGTTGCTCGATAGGCTAACGCGTGACGGCCGCGTGCGGTGTATTAGA
>JADDYB010000312.1_pt1 | contig 15099 bp, 17 predicted proteins | sample 8641941 | NCBI WGS metagenome assembly JADDYB01 (sample SAMN16275377, study PRJNA637457) | freshwater sediment metagenome | isolation source: Lake Kineret sediment | place: Israel: Lake Kineret | collected 2013
TATGGTCGGCGTCGAGGCCATGAGCTATGTTGAGAAGATTGATGTGTTGGAGATGCTGATCGGTATCCTTCAGGATCATGAGAGGAAGCTGGATGAAATAGCTTCACGGCTTGAGGCCCTGCTTCCAGAAAAGTGGTAACTAGGCGGATTCTAGCCAGTCGATCCATATTTGGGCCCACTCATCGGTGTCCTGCTCATAAATGTAATCATCGTGCAGTGTCTTCACCTCCCTTTAGCGGCTTCCAACTATGCACTGGTCGTAGTAGATGTCCGCCCAGGTCTTGCTGCCGAAGTTGTTGGCTTTTAGGATAGGTACCAGATGGTGAAGTCATCACCGCCCGTTATTCCGGCGATGCTCATATCATAGGTGTTGTAGAGGCTGTTTACTCTACCCAGCTGCACATTCTGAGCCGCATTATTCTTCTTCAGCTTGTACACGTCGGTGCCAAAGTATATTGTGTGGCTGAGGCCCAGCCTGCTCCCTATGCCCACGTCGAGGATGTCGCCCGCGTTGTCGCCGGTGATGGTGGTCACGGTGACGCTCAGCACCTCACTGTAGGCCACGTTCCCCACCTGATCCAAGCCTCCGCTGAACACGAACTGCTCGTAGTCCCTGCGTCCCTCGCTGTTTATGCCCACAACGTCTATGGTGAAAGCGGATATTGATACATCTGCGTCGGTGATGTTGATGAGTATGTTTCTAGGCACATCGGGTTGGACCGCTATGACGCATGAGATGGGCGCGGCGGCTGTGAGGTCGGCGGCTGCGACGACGTGATTATTATCTTCGTCCAGAACATCAATGAAGTAATCCATCTGGGGTTCCGGCTCAGGTGGGTTCAGCATGTCAGAGTATAGCTGGCTCCAGGTGATTACCTCCATACCTCTATCATGAATGAGGTCAACGATGTTAGTCATATCGGCCTCAGTGTAGCCGCTGCTGAGGTGCTGGAACCAGAGGTAAACCGCCCCATTGGTGTTTGCGGCTTTTACTGCGGTGACGTCCCCCGCGTAGCTGTCTGAGCCTGTGCCGAATTCCACGAAGGGCAGGGATAGGGTTTTCTTGGCCCCCACGGAGTAGCCGCATGAGATGTGAAAGTAGTCGGCCAGAAGGTCGTTCACATACACATCGTCGAGGTTCCTGTTTGCATTACTGAAGTAGGCTGAACGCTTGAAGCCGTTATTCATCAGCCACTGCTTCACTCTCAGCGCGTAGTCGAGGATCTCGGCCTCGCTCAGCGGCCTCGGCGTGGCGGCCTCATCGAAGCTGCGCTCATAGGTGATGATGTCCCAGCCCGAGTTGTAGAGATTGGTGAGATTGCCGATGTAGGTCCCGCCGAGGCTGAGTGCCTCTCCGGGTATGCTGTAGGCCGTGGCTATCACGCCCTTGTACCCATATCGAACCATCGATGTGTAGCCCCACAGCCACTGATTCGGGTAGGGACCATCCATGCACATTACTACAGCTCCGCTAGGGTACAGGCGGTGGCGCGGGTATGCCGCGAGTTCATCTACGCTGATATTCCAGGCGTTTGTGTTCGCGTTGAACTTGAACCGTATCTCGTCTATCTCGCTCATGTTGACGGCGTTTGCGATCACGTAGTTGTTCCAGGGCATCATATGGAAGCTCCAGCCGGCGTCTGAGCCGTTGAGCTCGTCGCCGCAGTAGCTCCACCTGAACTGCCGCACCACATTATGCACATCCTCACACTCGAGCAGGATTGTGAGCCCCGTTCCGGTGGGGAACTCTCCCTCGCCCTTCAGCCAGAAGCCGATGTTACAGCCCTCCAGGTTCAGAACGGGGCTGAAGGTCTTGGTGAACCTAAGCCGCTCCGCGCCCGCGCCTCCAGGCGTTCCCTTCAGACTGGCAGTGGGCTCCACCCAGTCAGTTGTGTCGTATACGCCGGTCCCATACCCTATTGTCCAGCCGGAGTCCATCCCGTGGATGAGCCAGCTATCCGCGTTCTGCAGGACCTCGTTCTCAAGGCGGTCAATCTTCACTCCGGCATCAGGATAGAAACGGTTAACGTAGACGTTGTTGGCGTCGTTGCCGCCTCGATTGTCCACCACGTTCCAGCCCCTCATGTGCTGGATATAGGTGTCCACACGGCAGTTCGAGCATGTGATGAGCTCCACGGCGGTCTGGTAGCCGAGGAGCTGGTTATCCTTGTTGCCGTCAATCATGCCGTTCCCGTGGATTACCATGTTCTCCGCGTTGTAGGCCCTGAAAAGCACCGCGCCATCAGTCTTATTGGCGTGCAGCCATACTACAGCCCCAGCTTGGATCTCGACCTCAGTGTTACTGTAGATGATCTTTGGCGTGTTCATAACGACGGTATGGTTGCCCTCCTTGAGAACGATCTTGCCGCCCGTGACCTGGCAAGCTATAGATGTGCTGTTGAAAACAAGATCCCAGATGGCCCCCGCATTGAAGACGGCCCCATTGGTGCCGTTTACGCTTACATAGTCGGTGCCATTCCAGTAGATTATGAATGTAGGCGCAACTAGGCCGCCACCAGCATCAGGTCCCGCAGAGGGCCAGGTGGTCCGTGGTACACCTCCGAGGGTTAATGTATCTGTCACGGTAACATTCTCAAAGGTTACATCATCTGTTGTCTGCACATTCTGGTTCATATCAAATAATTCGTTGGCTCCCTGTCCGGTGTTCACCGTAACAAAGGTTACTGCGCTGCCTGTGAGCACGTTCTGATCCATGTCATAGAGCTCGTTATTACCCTGCCCCGTGTTCACGACGTTGAATAGACCGATGGGGCTCTGAACCTGAACGGTGCCATTGATGTAATCGATAACGTAAACCGTGTTTGTCTGAGTCCTGTTAGCTACAGCCGCCCAGACTACTCCGACAAGCATAACCCCCAAGATCATGAAGGGGAGAAGAATCTTAGCCTGATCCCGCGTAAATCCCATACATGATTCTTGGTACTCAGCATTATAAAAGTATACACCATTAAATACCAGTTAATGTTAGATTTACCCATGAAGAATTACGCCCCAATCCTTCTTCTTCTCCTTCTAATCCCTACAGCCTCAGCCTTCAGCTACACCAGCCACGGCTTCAACTACATCACCCCCACCGGGGGAACCCTGCTCTACGGGCTAGACTACACGGCGACAAGCTGGAACATCACCGGAAACAGGTTCACCTGGGGAGAGACAGTTTACGGGGGAACGGACATTGGTACCATTGGCTTTGATCCCTCAGTCGGGGCACTTATGAACGTCACGAACCTTGAGCAGCTTGTCCTGAACTACACGGTGACGGCTATCGGGGTCAGGACGCAGAGAATCTATTACCGTGGACTCGGTGCCCCGGATAGCGTCGACGGCGGGACCTCAGCTACGGCTGGAACCGTGACAACCGTAACCACCAACGGGAACGCCACGGTGGGGATCGTGTGGTCAGCTCCTGCCCCGCCCGCTGGAGGAGGTGCAGGCTTCAGCGTGCTCATCATACCTATAGTCATTATGGCTACGTTGACGATGGCGGTTCTAAGCCGTAGAAGGTAGCCCTTACCGGCTGATCATGGCCCCAAAGGCGACACTGATCAATATAGTCCAAGTCTGTATGTCTCTTATGGTGAGCCCCATCAACATGTCGGCGGTGACTAGCCCCTCAGCTTCAGCCAGAAAAAGCATCCAGCTCAGTGATATACCCACACAAACCATCGCCCCGAACCTCATGTGGCTGTACGATTGGAGAACCCCATATATGCTGACGATCAGAAGCATCCCGGCTGGGGCGAGCGTGAATATCTCGTTGCTGGTCGCCGCGTCCAGGCCGAGGGCGGCGGGGTTCCTCAGTATGACGAACCCTATTGCCACGAACATAAGCAGTGTGGCATAGGTTTCAAGCCCCATCTTCCGGCCCATTACGTTAACGCCCCCAGTAGACTAGTTACGTATTGATACACAGTGCTTATAATGAAGCTGAAGACTCCAAGGAAGTAGCTTATCAGGCTCGCCACAGTGTTAAAGTCATTTATAAGCACTTGTATCTCCCCGCCTGATGTCGTGTTAGCCCTCTCAGGTATGCTCATAATCCATCGCAAGAAGATGTAAAGAGGCAGAACAGGGGCCCAGACATTCCAGCCTATCCAGTCCCATAGATTTCCCATCCACGCGAAGTAACCGGATACGCCATCCATGATGTCTCGCCCGAACTGTATAAAGTCCAGCACCGTACCCAGCACCAGGCCGAACCAGTATGTCAGGGTGTTGAAGGCTACGGCTATGAACTGGAACTGCTGCCCCACCAGTGTAACTATGTTCGTGAGGCTTGTTGAGAAGAAGGTGCTTATGCCGTTGATGAAGGTGGTTATCTGGGTGACGAATCCAGTGATGCCGAACAATGCGAAGAGGCTATCCAGCAGGTCGGCCAGAGGGTTCCAGTCGAAGACGCTGAACACGAAGGCAGCGGCATATATCTCCACATCCGTGACACCATAATCATCCGTGGCCGTGACTACGACATCGGCGTTCCCCTCATCGGCGGCTGCGCTTATGCCAAACAGGAAGCATATCTCGTCTGTGTTAGCGTCAACATTCACCCGAATCGAGTCCGTGGTGTTCAACGTGCATACTGCGTCAGGATCAGCTACCTCACTAAAAACGCCAGTCGCCTGCGTCCACCGGAGTGTGAAAGTGTTGTTTGAGGCTATGGTCACGGCTATGTCGATGGTAGTGAGGTCAGCCACCAAATCCACATCTGAGACTGTTACGTTGAACCAGCCCTGGTTCGTGGCGTCGAAGAGTGTATCACAGACATAGCTATCGATGGTGGGCGGATAATCGGCATAAACTCTGAATAGGGCATCTGTGGCCCCTTGGACAGTCCATGCACCATTAGCGTACCGCCCCTCGCTCCCGCCATAGACATTTAGGGTGCTGCGAAGCTGAACATAGTCCGTCGTGTTCATAACGCCCACTCCAGGCATCTGCACAGCGATAACATAGTGCTCTCCAGGCTGCATACCGTACCTCTGCCCAGCCGGGAATGTGAAGGTGGTATAGGCGAAGGCCCCTGTGAGCGTGGATACGTCGAAGTTTGAGCTTGTCGCTAGGGCGGGTCCCGTGGGTACGCTGCTTGTGCCGTAGACGCCAGCGTGGGCATACAACACCGCAACTGCGTTCCCCGTAGGGGTACCGATCTTACGCATGTAGAACTGTGCGCTTGTGAGGTTAACCTCTGTACCCACATTCACGAAGCTCTGATACCACGCGCTATACAGGGGTGAGGCTGAGGGATGGAGATCCTGCAAGTTCCGCGTGTAATCACTAGCCCCTGTGTTACTAGCGATCAACGTGGGATCTATTTCTACGTGCGCCCCGAGGGGCACACTGTCCCTCCGCATCCTGAACCAGAAGAACCCATCCTGAACCCCGTGGTTGAAAACTATACCGGGGATGCTTACAGCGTCGCTCCAATCCCAGACTATGCTGTGATTCTCATAGTCCAATTCGTATTGAAATTGACCCAGCCGCGTGACATAATCCTTTACCACTTTGCTTATGGCGAAGGTGAGGCGATAGTTCCCCGCGTGGCTCGCATCGAATATCAGCGTCAGCTTAACCCGATTAGGCTCAGGGTAGTCGCGTACCACACGGAGATCAGATTTGACGCTGACCCACTGTCCCCCATTGTACCACTCCAGATCCCAGTCGCTGTACTTGTTGAACTTAACCCAGAAGCCGGACCAATCAAACTCTGGCTGAGGCACCTCAGCTACGGGACCCGCCGATGCGGGTATGGTAAAGAATGGTACCATTAACAACAGAACAATGAATGGTACCATTAGCCTCATGTGGCCCAAATGTTCACCTCCACAGGCGCATCCCGCTTAGGCTGCCTCGCGCCCTGAGCCACACTCATGGCTTCGGGATAGCTCGATGCCTGCACCCGGACGCTCTCCTTGCCGCCCCGAGGATAGGTGAAGACGACGCGGAAGCCACGGTTAGCACCAATGTAGAAACGCAGAGCACCTAGCTTCTGGTCCTCCTGCCCCTTCTTCTCTTTGAGGGTTAGTATGCGTTTCTGCTTTTGTTCCTGTTCCTCATCCTGCTCCTGTTCTTGTTCTTGGCCCTCATCCTGTTTCTGTTCTTGTTCTGGTTCCTGCTCCTGGTCAGGTTCCTGCTCCGGCTCCTGTTTAGTATCTTCATCTGGAATTATGTCAGGTATGGGTTCAACTATAGGGATAGTATCTTCATCTTCTTTTTCCTCCATGTCCTCAGCTGCTTTATCAAGGGTTTCAATGATATTGCCCGGTATCTCCCGGCTCTCCCTCAGACGCTCTATCTCATTCTCAACTTCTTTAGTTACCTCCCCTGTTTCCCCTGAACCTGCCTGATTTAGACTCTCAAGGAGGACAGATAACGCGGCGGGGGAGAACTGGCTTAAATCCGTGTTAAGGATTACCTCTTTAACCAGCTCCGGATCTGATTTAATCTTCTTGATTAACGTGATGAGCTCAGGCTCATAGGCTGCCCCAGCGGTGTAGATGCTGGCCCCCTCTTTCTCCCAGAACTTTAGCATCTCGTTGATCCGTTTCAGAACCTTCGCCTGGTCTGTGGGTGAGAGATCTAGGAGCGCGTTAGGGCTATCCGGGTCAATGTCGAAGAGGAGGGCCACGCCGTCATCTACATCACGCATGGCCTTAGCTGCCTTGAGAACCCCCTCTCGCGCGTTATCAGGGTCAATAAGATCCTTTACACCGAGGCCTTTTCTCCAGTCTGTTTTCTTCCCTAGAGCTGTGAGTAAATCGTCTGCCTTCGATGCCTGGTCCAGCAGCTTTTCTTCAGGTATTATTTTCTTTAACTCTTCTATGTCTGCGGCTATTTTCCTCAAGTCTTTTACATTGGAGACACCGAGTTTCTTCAGCTTGCCGTACTCATCTATGTACTGGAGTATCTGTTCACCGTTTTCGCTGATCTCAGCAGCGTTACCTTTGATAAGGATCCTGCCCAGGATGCGTCCCTTCACCGTTCTGCCTAGTGTTGACAGGGTCTTGATTATCACGTAGTCTGCTGGGGAGGGAATCAGTATGGCCCCCATGAACTCTATTGATTGCTGTGCCTTGGTTTTAGGCGGTGACAGCCCCCAGGATATGGGGAAAGTAAAGTCCTTCAAGGCACCTTTAACGCCAGACGTACCGGCTAAGGCTAACCGTGAGAACAGCTCCTCAGCGTTCTTGGGTGCGTACTTGTATGGGTCTTTGTATCGTCCACCTGACGCTAAGAAGCTGTTTATCTCAGCTTCAGAGGCGAACCCTGTATGTGACTCAAAGAAGTCTGAGCCTGCTTGGAGTGTGTCAAGTATTGGTTTAATGACTTGTGTTCTGAGGTCTATCTGGTACTGTTTCTTTGCTTCTGCTGCGACTATTCGGGGGTCTAGCCCGGGCGGGGTGGGTGAACCTATTTTGATTGAGGTTGTAGGCAGAGGGGTTGGCGGCTTTTCCTCAGTGCCCAGAACCCATGTGCTACGTGCCTTGGCGCGTTCCCCTGTCTCACGTATCTGGGCTTCTTTCTGTGTCTCAAACCCTGCTTTACCTTTCTGAACCTTAGCAGCTGACTCCCTACTAGCCTTGGCTGACTCAGCGGCTGCTTGTTTAGCCTGAAGCTGTCTCTCCCTCTCCTGCCGCTCCCTTATGCGCCTCTGTCTCTCGGCCTCCTCCTTCATTCGCTGAACATCACTCAATCTGACAGCCTCCTAACCTTAACCCGGCTCGGCTCGCCCCCATTCTGCATGAAGGCTGCCGTAATCGCCTCGGTGAAGGTGCCCGCCTGAACGCTCCTAATCTCCTTTCTCTCGCCGTAGTACAGAGTCACCTTGAAGCCGCTACGCGCGGAGAGGTGGGTGAAACTGTCGCCGATCACAGGCTTCTTGCCCTTGCCCCTAACATAGTGATCAACGAACTTGCCGCTGCGCGTGTGCCCCGAAACGGGGTGGCGGTAGGGCGTCTTCCTCATCTGCGTTTCTTCCCCCGTGTAAGTGAATCTATGAAGCCCCGAACCATCTTCTCACCTTTAAGCGGGCTCCACCGCATGAGGCTCCGCCTGATGAGGTCAATGTCCCGGCATGTTCGGCGTAGCATGGTTAAGAATAATATAGCTAAACTATTTAAGTTAACTATTGAATGGGCGTCTATGCCGGGTCCAGGGTCCCGGTCGCATTAGCCCGCTCCCCTAAGCCCTAGGCGGCTACTTGCCGCGTGAGCCTAGATATGCAAGCGCGGCGATGAGCGCTATGAGGGGCAGGAAGTCCAGCATCGTGTCAACGGCATCAGTGATGGCCGCCACATGTGCGCTCATCGCGGGAACCGCGCTGACGATCACAAGGGCAAACGCAACCACGACGAGGATGAACACGGGGTTGCTGGTTATCTTGCTAGCTACACCAGATATTTTCTTTCACCTGCCTCCAGGCACTGATTAGAATTAGAGTTACTGGGTATAAAAGTTTAACCTAAACCTCAGTCCATCGGGGCGCAGAGTATACCGTGATCAGTAGAAGGCAGAGGCATATAACCCGATGTAGAGGATTAAACCACGGGTAGTTAATGTGGGGGTGCAAGTATATGAGATAAGAGAGCTTTATCTGGGTGAGAAGGTAGCTCACCGCGAAGCCCAGCCCCAAGTAGCGCAGATCCGTGAATCTGAACTTGCCCCTGAGCCATAAGGCTGGAAGTAGACGCATAAGCTGAGGGATGCGGTCATACCAGTAACCCAGAGTCAGAGGGAGAGGCCACCATACCCTTATCTCAGCAATGTGGTAGAAGGTTTCCCAATAAAACGAGTTAAGGTACACCACCAGAAAAGCCAGGCAGATAGCTTCACGAAACCTGAATCTCTCTGAGAGGAAGAGGGTGGAGCCCACTATAAATAAGACGTATTGAAGCATCAGCTCCCATGTGAAGAAGCCGATCTGAGGACTGAACACTATGATAACTAGGCTTAGAACCCAGCCGCCCATACTGAACAGCATTTTAAGTATCCCCTCATATCGGTCCAGAAAGGAACCATACTCATATATGAATATCCAAACAAGGATTTGGAAGATGAGGGCCCGATTCACCCAGACATAATCAATCAATTTCTAGGGCCTTCTTGGTGTGCTGCTCTATCACGAACCAGGGCACAGGCTTCTCAAGGTAGACCTCGAAGCAGCCAAAGAAACTCTCAAATACCGTGACCTTCATATTGTAGAGCTCACCCAGACGCTCCGCTATACCCTGTAATTCTTCAAGGGAAAATTTGCGGTTAGGGTTAACGATGTAGTGTGTGGTTCGGTCCTTGGGGTACAGCCATTTAAGTGCTATCTCAAATCCAAGAGGTATGGGCTGATTGCTTACGGGCAACCTCTCTTGCTTCTTCTCCATTCTGCGCCTCACCCGCTCATGGTTGTAGCTGCCCATAAATAGGAGTTTATCTCTGGAACTATAAATATTTATACCAAGATTGTTATAATTGTTATATATGAGTAGGCTTTGCCATGACCGAGGAATCCGCCCCCACGTCTTCGACAAGATACCGACAACAGGAGACACGGCCCTAGACCTCGGCTTCGGATTCGGCGAGTTCGGCATAATGGTTCGAGCCCGCAACCACAACCTAAAACGCTTCGTAGGGGTTGACATCTGGCCTCCCTACTGCGAAAACATGGAGAAAATGAAGGTCTATGATGAGGTGGTGTGTGCCGATGCCGTGGCCTACATGGAGGAGCTAGATTGGAGGCCCGACTTCTGCCTATGCACGGAAGTAGCCGAACATATCCAGAGGTACCCCAAAGATCTAGGGGGTAGACTCCTAGACTTGATCTATGAGAAATGTGATAGAGCGCTTGTAGCGACTCCTCTAGATTGGGTCCCCGTGGAGGCCGGGTTCGATGGCAACCCTGCCAGTGAACACGTAAGCACCTACAAGGTTAAGGACTTCACAGATAGAGGATATAAGATCAAGATCGTTGACAACGTGGCCCTACCACACATGTTTCAACTACCATACAGGATCATAGCTAAGATTCTAGGACGCCATGTTTACCGACACATATTCGCATGGAAAGATGTTTAATGAAGGTAACACGTTTTGAGGCCGCCCTATTAAGCATCGGAGCCATAATGGGTATTCTGCTTCTCATTGATCTCTATATTTTATTGTTTTGTAAGGTGAGGTGGCCGTGAAAACGTGGCGCACAAGAACCAGAAAAATAATCACCGAAGCCAGTGACCACTACCTATTTGCAATTCAAGGCAATAAAACGGTGCTGAAAATTAGCCGCTACCTATATTATGTGGTTATGATCTTCTACATATTATATAGAACTAAAATGGGTCGAAGTGGTCAACCATGAAAACAGTATCCATATTATCCCCGATGAAAGCCCCACAGCTCCCCTTCATCCCTATTGAAGTTCTAGTCTCTATAGAGCCCGGGGTCGCCAAGGCCAGAAACAGCCTCGCAAACCAAGCATCAGGCGACATCATAGTTATGCTAGATGAGGACGCAACCATTCAAAACGAAAAAGTGTGGACCCTTATTCTCAGCCTCAATAAAGGAGAGTTCATAATGGCTATGGGTCGAGGGCATCCGATAACAAGGTTCTTCGCCATACATAAAACAGACTTTAACCAGGTAGGCGGCTTCGATCCATCTCTCCAGAACGGGGAGGACTACGACTTCTATCTTAGAGCCACAAAGATGGGGTTAAAGTCCATAATCCTAGATAAAGAGGATATCGGGCATGTTGAACATTCAAGGGGCTTCAGTTTAAGGGTACCCTGGGACGCGGGTAAGATACGGGCTAGACACCCGGAGATACTTGAGGCAAAATGGTTTATGAAGCCCAACCCACTGGTATTCTTCACACAGTTAATCAGCATCACCTATCATGGTCTAAGGAAGTGTATGGGGAAACTATAACCATATATATTATAACAATCTTGGTATAATTGTTATGAAGGCGCAGCGGTCTATAAGCCTCGACAAAGATCTAGATAAATACTTCAAGGATAACCCCACATGGAACGCGAGCGCAATAATAAACAACCTAGTACGGGAATGGAAAAATAAGAATGAGTCTACCCGGTAAGAAGAAGGAGGTTCGACGCCTCAACCTCACTGATCATAGGTACACGCCCCTCAACGTGGAGAGCGAATCGGAGAGGATCATCTACTGCAAGAAGCATGAGAACACGCTGCCCCGATTCTTCAAGCTGGGCCCCGGATTCACCGGCCCCAAAGACACGATGTTTCTCACTGTGGAGGGGAACCCGCTGGTCGCCTACGTCAAGGAGGGCAAGCCGGTTAAGGAGCCGCTTGTAGCTTTCCTGAAGCTCATCTGGGGCGAAGATGTGTACATGAAGCTGAAGGATACCACGCGCAAGACCCTTGAGGATGGGGGCGTGGGCGTAACCGTGGAGGTAGTGCCCTACATACCGGAGGACAACGACCTGGCGGTGAAGAAGGCTTTTGATGAGATCAAGGCCGAAGGCATACTATATGACGCCGACCTGGATAACTTGGCTAAGTTCGGGGAGTCGCGGGAGGCGAAGGATAAGATTCAGAGGTTCTTCGAGGTTCTTCCCTGGCTGCTGGCCGGTATGGGGTTGACGTTTCTGTTAAACAGTATGAACATCATAAAGGTGTAGCCAGATGAGCAAAGAACAGAAAAAAGATGAGACACCACAGGCTTCGATGGTGCCCCAACTCGGCTCCGCACCTAAAACACTTGCACGGGGCGAGTTCGATGAAAGGAAACTAAGTTACCTGGTTCCACCTGAGAAGATGCCCACCAGTTTCAAGCCGATTCACTATGCTTTGACTCGTAGGGATGTGGTGATATATAAAAAGCGTTTATGGGATGCGGTGTGCGACAATTACCTGACTCTCGTTGACAGCATTGAGGGCAGAGGCCAGAACAACATCATACGGGCTGAAAACGCCATGAAGGGGATCTCCGTCCCATTACAGGAGGCCCCGGAGAAACCGGGGATACTGAAGAGGATATTCGACAAGGAAGCCGTCGAGGATTATGAACGGTACAAAGAGCGTAAGGATCTGGGGTTAGAGCCATGAGCTTTGAAGATACCCAGTATCGGGATAAGCCAGATATGAGTTATATCTGGCTTAAACATCTGGATCGGGTGAACCTGATGAGCGGCGATGAAGAGGGGACATATAAGGCGTTTGTCAGACAACAGTTCAGGCTTCTACCGGGGCACCTTCAGAACTGGGTTCTAGAACAGAAAGACCTTTTCAAGAAGTCTGTTAAGAAGTTCATATACCAGAAGACATGCGGCACCAACATTGGAAGCGAAGCTGATCCCACACTCATAGATGACTTAAAGCCCGTTAAGCGGCTGAATGACGGCACAATAGACTGGAATGATCCCAACATATACAGCCCAAAACCCATGATGGTAGAAGAGATCGATTATGAGAACTTTAATGCCCTCATATTGGCTGCCGCTGAACGGGCTGGCCTCTCATGGAAAACAGACCAAGTAAACGCCGAATATGGCTTGTATCCTGAAAAAGAGGGCCTTGACTTGGGCACACCCACACCTATAGATGATCCAAAAAAAAACGATCCCCCCGAGCGAAACCCCTTACACCATACATGCTGGATAAACTACAAAGGGCAGCCAAAAAGAGTAATGAATTGGCGCGGGTACGCCGTGGGCATAAACGATAATGAGAAACCTTGGTTCTTCAATGAGATCGCTATAAGGCAAACCAAGCAGAAGCCCCTAGTATTTCTAGTTACCGCGCAGCAGGGCGAAGGCAAAACATACGCAGCCATACGGCTCGCCGAAATATTTGATAAAAAGTTTGACCCCGATAAGCAGATAGTAATGGACCGGAGAAACATACTAAAACTGGTATCAGGTAGAGGAGGGCTAAAGCGGAACCAAGCAATAATCATAGATGAGTCACAGTGGGGTGCCTCAGCCCGAGAGTGGGGCCAGAAAGAGCAAATAAAACTGATGAAGTTCATCGCAGCAGCCCGGTTCAAGGGCTACATGATATTCATTGTCTCCCTACACCAATCTATGCTTGACAACATCATACGCCTCAGAATCATAAACTATCACATCCACATGGAGGAACGAGGCCGCGCCACAGTCTACAAGCCCAGCCATCAGCGATTTGACGAACAACGATACCCCTGGAAAATGGGCATTTTAGTTCTCCAGCTTCCCGACTATGATACCTGTGATCACACGACTTGCCTCACATGCGACAATGCAGAAACTTGCATGACTATAAGAGCTCGTTACGAGAGAAACAAAACCAGATTCATAGAGTCAGAATCAGAGAAAGATGCCGTGGAAGAAAGACAGCAAGCAGCCCTTGAGATGGGAGACAAAGAATTAGCCGAACTATGTGTACCTCATGTGAAGACCAGAATAAACACAAACACCAAAGGCTTCTATATTACAGGAGACATAAGATTGACTCTCTTTGAAGAGCATGGGCTAGAGATACCGGAAAAAAAGGCAGTTCGAGTAAGAGCTTTCCTCATGAGGTTGGCCCCGCCCCGACTATTGGCGTAGACACCAATACACATGCTCCCCCCTCCCTATCTATACTATACTATTAACCCCCCGTTTTTGCCGCGTTTTTTCCCCAAAAAGCCGTTGTTTTACACTTGTAGCAAATTGTAAAGTTAATATAGGTGGGTATAAGAGTTTATACTATGTCAGAACTTCCGGCAGCGCGAGATGTAAAAAGGAGAATAGAAAGCCTGCATGAAGAGTCTTACCGAAATGCGTTAAAGTTTGCGTGGCTCGGATTATGCAGGGCTTCAGAGATTGTAGGAATAGCCTACACATCAGACAAGGGGACCACTGCACGCGGCCCTACTGGGGATAGTATTGAAGTCACTGAGACTAGGATAAATGGTGAAAAGATCTCTGTCGTGATATTCACTGTTAAGACAAGTAAACGCGGGGGCCTGCCTCGAAGCGTGGCCTATCCATTAGATAAGATGTATGAGCCCTGGGCAGTGGATGTCTATGAATATTTTAAGCAGTTTTCCCCTAGCCAAAATGTGTTTAATTTCACTCGCCAAAAACTCTGGCAAATTGCACGACAAGCCTTCACAGGTTTAAGCTACCCTATAGAGGAGTATCAGCGGGTGATAGGGGAAGGCGAGTTAAAAGAGGGCATGAAGATCATAGAGGAGGACGGAAATGATTACCTGGTTAAAGTGGAGAAGCATAAACGGATCATGGGGGCCCATGCGATACGCCACATTAGAGCTGTAGACCTCATGAATATTCACAGTTTTAGTATCCAGGAACTTAGTGTAATAGGTGGCTGGACCTTGCGAAGCATGACTGGGGCAAGTGGGGCCATAAGCCGGTATGCACACTTAGACTGGCAAAGTTATTTTCCTAAGCTTTTGATTAGGAGGGATTTTAAATGAGTTTAATGAAAGAGAAAATGGATTATTTAACTAGGGTTTGGGGGATAGAGTTTGTTCCTAAAAAGAAACATAATTATGATATAAAATGTGAGCTGTGTGAAAGAAAGATTTTTCTTGAAATTAGTGGGACTACTATTGTTAGACCTCACAAAGCCGAGTATCACCATGACCAGAATCGTGTTTTACATCTCTATTGTTATGAGTGTCATAAACGGATTCATGATTGGGGGGTCATACAAAAATGGTTGAAGAAAATAAATAAAACAGTTGATGATTTACCTGATTCAATTGGTCTTAACCCAATATGGAAGTTTGTGTCCACTGGTTGATACTAAATTAGGATTTCTTACCTGGCCACGGATCATCGTCTTCAGGGAACTCGTTTTCAAAGTAGGCATGGTTCTCCCGGTTATCGGAGAAAACGATGCAACTTGATTCTCCTTCGTAGCCCCAGACATTTACATCGTCTGGGATGTTCTTCATGAACTCCTTGAGTTCCTTTACGGTTCTAGGTCTTCTCATCCTCTTTGCCATCCCTTAACTGGATTCTGCCCGTGTAGATGCCCCAGGTATAGAATACTGCTACAGCTAGGAAGAACCAGAACACTATGTTATCGGGGCCCACCACGGGGTTACTCAGCATCATCCTCTCTCCA
>JADDYB010000313.1_pt1 | contig 15056 bp, 18 predicted proteins | sample 8641941 | NCBI WGS metagenome assembly JADDYB01 (sample SAMN16275377, study PRJNA637457) | freshwater sediment metagenome | isolation source: Lake Kineret sediment | place: Israel: Lake Kineret | collected 2013
ACAGATAAATGCCCGCGTAACCACCTATGGAGACAAAACCCTGGAAGAACTCTTCCCCAAGGTCGAGGGAGAGACAGCAGAGAAAAAGGTAAAAGCCGGCAGAAGATAATATATCAATTTTTTTTTTCGGTTTAATTTTTTGGTTTTCTCTCACCATTTTAAGCAAAATAAAAAGAGAGAAGAAAATTACTAGAGCTTATAGATGATACTGGCTGTGCCAAACGGCGTTGAGTTTCTCGCAGACGTTAACGATTTCCCGTTTTTCCAGAGTTCAACAGTAATATCATGTTTCGTGGAACCGTCTTCCTTGATGAAGGTTGCCGAGACGTTTCCTGTCTCATTGGTGATTTCATACAATCTAGTACCGGAATTTCTTACTTTTTGCATTACACCATTCGCGCCATACGTCCCGGAAAAACCACCGATATAACTGACTTTGACAAATACACCGGTCACCGGGATAGTAACCTGTGTTGTTGGTTTAACTGTCAGATTGGTAGAGAGCGTCTGTTGGGTACTGGTTCCTGTCGGTTTGGTAGTCGTCTGTGTCGTAGATGGCTGACTTGTACAACCACTTATTAGTACAATTCCTACAAGGGTTAAAATTACAAAGATCACTACCCATTTTCTGGTCATAAAGATCCCTCTCCTGAATATAAGTGCAGCGATACCCGAGGGGTGTCCCGCAGATTCTGTCTGTTGCTCGTCATGATATACCTCATTACACTTGTTTGGAAATATATAAGCGATAAATGAGCGAAATACTTTGTTGTTACAGATCGGGTTTTTCGCATCGGGCAAAGGGTTAAAAAAATCAAACCCTCTATCAGGAATTACCCTTTTTTCACGCTCGTTATGAGCGCTTCTCTTAAATCTTTGAAAGGGACATTGTATTTTTTTGCGAGCAGAACCAGTGCTGCCGCCGGGAGAAGATTACCATCAAACCGCTCTTTGATGATCCGGTTCATTTCAGAAACGACTTCGGTTTCCTGCATACCCTGCGCTTGTGCAATCCTGCCAATCAGTTCCTGCGATGGATCATTGCGCTCAAAGATTGAAGAAGTAGGTTTGAATCCAACGGGAATGATAATCTCCGTGATATCAAAGCGGGGAGAGAAGACGCCATTCACCTGACCGAGAAGCCCGTCTTCTTCAGCCCGCTGGAGAAGCAGGTTCGCCTGCTCAGTACTCATCCACTTTCGGTCAAGCGCGTAATAATAGACCAGCTCGTTCTTTCTCATCCCGGTTTTCCGGGTGTGTTTGAAGGGTGCTGCGACCGTGGTTCGGATCGTCACTTTGAGGCACCCAGAAGGATATTTTTCAGGTCCAGCGCATCCAGTCCCTCGCCCCGCCCTTCCTTTGCAATATCAATGTCGGTCCTTGATACCTGGTCGGTCAGTCTGATATAGAAGACGTCATTTGCAATCGGAACTTTTCCACCACCGCGAAGTGCAAGCGCGAGCAAAGAGACCTGCATATCAACCGCTTCCGTGATCACACCCGGACGCAATACATCCGGCGTAATGTCCCCAAATGTCGCCCGGTCGATCGCAATCTTCACCTTTGTCTTTACCTTCACCAGTTCCTTTCCGGTCGTCTTGGTGGATTCCGCACTATCCAGACCAGCAATATACTTCAGTGTTTCGTTAAACGGCATTCCCATTGCAAATGACAGGTCCACCCGCTGAGGGAAACGATAATAGATCCTTCGCATAGTTAGACTATGTGCAGGTCTTAAAGAAAAAAGATTGCTGAATACTGGTTTTAACCATTCTTCAAGTGACCGGGAGATATTATTTTTACTCTGCCGCATCCTTAACGGGGAAAATGCAGGTAAATCTCAAAAAAATGATCTTAAAAAAAGTCTGGTCTTGGAGGTATTTTTAGGTTATTTGAGTAACACCGCGTTGATAACGCCGTCCTGACCCGGGCGGCTCATGATACGGGCATTTCCCATCTCAGTCTTGATGATCGCGCCTTTCGTCAGAAGATTTCGCCGCACGTAGTTCGGGTTCGCCCCATTCTCAACAACACTCGCGATTTTAACCTTTTTGCATTCGCCGTTTGTAAGATTGGTCACATTTGCAAAGCTTGCACGGAGCGCACGGACTTTCTGGTTTGCACCGGTAGTACGGATATTCCTTCTCCGGTCTTCACCGATATGGGTATCTGCGGGTGCGAGCCCGATCTCCGTTCTCCGCTTCATCTGTGCCGGGCGGCGCCTGCCACCAGTCACTTTTCGTACTGATTCTCCTTGCCACTGCATAGTATCACTCTCAATAATATTTCTACGGAAACCTGTCCCGAAGATGGTGCTCTATATATTCCCTTCAGAATTATTTATAGTATTTCCCGTTTGCTTGTAGTTTCCCTGCCCGACCCCAAGGGGTTAGCGAGGGGTATTTTTTTTAAATACCCGGGGAATGCCTGACAAAAAAATCAGGAGATCTTTTCTCTAGCAGAAGTATTCGATTTTTCAAATTTTTTACGAGAGAATTGTATCAAGAAGTGCCGTAATACCATCACCGGTTTTAAGGTTGGTTCTGAATACAGGCATTTGGGGATTGTACCGACGGATGTCTGATTCCATCCGCTCGATGTTTGCTCCAACAAAGGGGGCGAGATCAACCTTGTTGATCACCCCGATCGTGCAGTCACGGAACATCATCGGATGCTTGTTTACCACGTCATCGCCTTCCGTTGAACTCACAATAACAATTCTCTTTTCTGCCCCAAGACGGAAATCTGTCGGACAGACCATATTGCCCACGTTCTCAATAAAGAGGATATCGATATCATTGAGCGGCAGGTGTTCGATCGCGTGTTCTACAAGGTGTGCATCAAGATGACATTCCTTGCCGGTATTTGCATTGAACGCCGGAATACCCAGCGCCACGATCCGCTTGAAATCATCGTCACCAAACACATCTCCGGCAATGGCACCTGCACGCAACCCCCTTTTTTTAAGCAGGGGGACAAGACGCTCAATGAGTGCAGTTTTTCCTGAACCGATGGCTCCAAGCAGGTCAAATGCCCGGACGCCATGGTCTTTTAAGAGTTTTGCATTATTGTCTGCAAGGGTGTTGTTGACGTCGTAAATATCTTTCTCAATCCTGACGTCGATGTGATGCATAGTACAAGGTACGAGCGTACACTGTTTATACCTTGACCCACAAATTCTCCTGTAATGGTACAAGGCGAGTGCATATTATATCCCTGCTACTTCAACGCGGCTTATTCACGTCGTCAGGGGCGAAGGGTGGCACGGAGCCGCGGGGCGAAGGCACCGGTAATCAGTGATCTCGAGCGCGCATTAAAACGCGCCAATGTGACGTTCAGGATTGAGGAACACCACCACCCTGCACACTGGATGCGGCGGGAGGGGCGTATTGTTGCAGAATGGCACGAAGGCAAAGAGGCGCTCATCAAAAAAGTTGCACAGAGACTCGAGGTGAAACGGTGAACGGTTCGTATGACCTGCATACCCACTCCCTGCTTTCCGATGGTGAGATGCTCCCCATCGAATTAATCCGCCGGATGTCAGTGCTTGGGTACACATCGGTTGCTATTACTGATCATGTTGATGCATCCAATACCACCTCTGTTATTGGATCTCTCGTTCAGGTACGGGATTCTGCAAAAATTTATGGAGTAAGATTGCTCTGCGGTGTTGAGATTACTCATGTTCCCCCTTCGCAGATAGCAGATCTTGCAAAAACAGCAAAAACTGCCGGGGCAGACATTGTTGTCGTGCATGGAGAAACACCGGTTGAGCCGGTGGCTGCGGGCACAAATCATGCAGCGTGCGGATGTAAGTACGTGAATGTGCTTGCACACCCGGGACTCATCGCCCTTGAAGATGCACTTCATGCTGCAAAGAACGGTATTGCCCTTGAGATCACGTCGCGGGGCGGGCATAACCGGACAAATGGTCATGTGGCTCAGGTAGCGCGCGAAGCAGCATGCCAGCTCGTTGTAAACTCAGATGCGCATGCCCCTCATGACCTGCTGGACGAGCGCGCGAAATTTGTGGTTGCAAAAGGGGCCGGACTTACTGATGCTGAGTGTAAACAGGTTATATCTTTAAATATCGACCAGTTTCTTGGTTCCTGAAATTTCTATTTATACCTTTTCTCAATATTTAAATACTAGTGCGTCTTTCATATATAGATTACTAAATTATTTCAGTACCATCGTATCCTGGTGGGTGTTGTGTGAAAGTTGTTGGTCGAGCGATGAGCACCATTGGCAATCGGATGCTCATTATTCAGTGCGATGCCGCACAGCTTCCTCCATTGTACAGCGAAGTGACCGATCGTCGGATGAAACCTGTGGGAAAGATTCTGGACCTCTTTGGCAATGTCAAAGCACCCTACGCAGCTGTTCTCTGCCGGGAAAAATGTACTGTCCAGCCAAATGAAAAGATCTTCGCAAAATGATGACAGAACACCCGGGATACCCCGGTTTGAAAAAGAAAAGAAAAAATAAAAAATTGGTGATTGTGGATGCAGGAAATTGAAAAATTAAAAGTCCTTCAGAGTGAACGGGAAGCTCTCAAATTACGCACGAAGGGTAAAGAGACCGAGAAGAAAGCTGAAAATCATACCGAAACGGTCTGCCCGGAGTGCGGGGGCAGACAGCTTGTCCATGACTATGAACGGGCAGAACTGGTCTGTCAGGGTTGCGGACTTGTCATTGACGGGGACTTCATTGACCGTGGTCCTGAATGGCGTGCATTCGACCATGACCAGCGTATGAAGCGCTCACGTGTCGGGGCTCCTATGACATTTACAATCCACGACAAAGGTCTTTCAACGATGATTGACTGGCGCAACCGGGACTCGTATGGCAGGGCAATCTCATCGAAAAACCGTGCACAGCTCTACCGGCTTCGCAAATGGCAGCGCCGTATCCGGGTCAGTAATGCCACTGAGCGCAATCTTGCATTCGCCCTTTCAGAACTTGATCGTATGGCGTCTGCACTCGGTCTCCCGAGAAACGTCCGTGAGACTGCAGCGGTTGTTTACCGTGATGCAGTGGACAAGAACCTGATCCGCGGACGGAGCATTGAAGGTGTTGCAGCAGCAGCACTCTATGCAGCATGCCGCCAGTGCAATGTACCCCGTACTCTTGATGAAATTGCAGAAGTATCCCGTGTATCCAGAAAAGAGATCGGCAGGACATACCGGTTCATCTCCCGGGAACTCGGGCTCAAACTTCTCCCGACTTCGCCCATTGATTACGTACCGCGCTTCTGCTCCGGGCTTTCACTCAAGGGTGAGGTGCAGAGCCGCGCCGTGGAGATCCTGCGTCAGGCAGGAGAACGAGAATTAACAAGCGGCAGAGGCCCAACCGGCGTTGCTGCAGCAGCAATTTATATCTCATCTATCCTTGGCGGTGAACGGCGCACCCAGCGTGAAGTGGCTGAAGTGGCAGGAGTCACAGAAGTCACTATAAGGAACAGATATAAGGAACTGGCAGAAAAGTTAGATATCGAGATTATTCTCTGATATCATTTCATTTTTGGGCTCGTAGATCAGGGGTAGATCGTTACGTTCGCAACGTAAAGGCCGCGGGTTCAATTCCCGCCGGGTCCATGATTTTTTTATTTTTGCATTTACGTTATTAAAAAATCAAAAAAGAAAAGTTACTTTTTATTCATTATTTCAACTTCACTTTCAAGGGTGGCTCTGAGTCGTGTCACCGCCTCATTGAGATCATTTGTTGTTGTCAGGGTGAACTGGTTATCGGTTTTCGGGTCATGGTAGGTTACGATATATTCAATAAGTCCGTCTTTTCCTTTTTTTAATTCAATGATGAGTTTTGCCATTGCCATACACTCCATTACGATGGTTGTAAGGGATTAAATAATTAATTTTTGTTCCTTTGAGTATTTTTTTTGTGTCCGCTGCTGAATTTTTCCCTTTCCTGCTGTCTTTTTCACAACGACAACAACCAAAACCGATATAAGACCCGGCTGAACAATAATGATGATATTAATTATATTATCACCCAGCTCAACAATCGAAGGGAGACTATGGTCGGCTTAAATAATACCAGAAAATCATGCATTCTTTTGCTGTTTGCTGCACTGCTGTTCGTAATGCCTTCAGCTGCAATCAACACTGCCATTTATGGTGACACCGCAGGTTTCAATCCTGATCTCCATAAGGATACCTTCACTATTGTATATTCTCTCCCGGGTTCCCTGGGAACGGATCTCGACACCAACGTTACGAAATATACAGACCCTTCTGTTGATGTTATCTTTATGGGGGGTGAGGATACGTTCAGTCCTGCAACAGCATCACTGCTCGAACAAGCCATTGCATCCGGGAAGATTTTCGTGGTGAGCAATAAAAATTACCGGAAGTTTGATGCCAGTCTGCCCGCTACCAGCAAAGGCTCCGCACCAGATGGACAGTACCTTTTCGTCACCAATCCAAATACAACGCTTGCGAAAACAATTTTTAGTAGTTTACGTACAAACTTCACGAACACTGACCCATTTTCCAAGCGTTCACCTGCCGAAGCAAAAGATGGTTCAGTTACCCTTCTGAGTTATGATAACGGCGATCCTGCCCTGCTCTACTGGCAGTTCGGGAACGGGTATGTTATTGAATGGACACCCGTATCAAACAGCAGATATCTGAACAGCACGGAAGCTGACCTTGTCAATCAACGTCTGATAACGTTTCTTGTGAACGAAAAGGTGCCCAGAACAACTGTTATAACACCCGTTGCTACACCATCGAATGTAGGTAGCGTCTCGGTTTATTCATCCCCCCTTGGGGCCAGTGTCTTAATCGATGGGAGATACTATGGGACCACACCGGCAAACCTGACAGAAATCCAGCCGGGTAACCATATCATCAGGTTGACATTGAGTGGATATTACGACTATGAAGGAACGATCTATGTGATCGCCGGTCAGACAACGCATGCATACGGGACTCTACCCCCCTTAAACCAGGTCATCTCACCAAATACTGTTACTCCGGTAGCAACGCCGATTGTTGTTGCGGTACCGGTGACCGCAGAACCCACGCCAAAACAGGGTGCTTTTGAAAACCCGGGTGTGATAGCGGCCATAATCGGGGTTATTACTGCAACTATTGGAGCAATCGCTACGATTTTTTCCCATATATCCAAGGCTAAAAAAGATTGAACGTTGTATCCTAAAGAATAAAATCCCCCCTTATTTTAACGACCGCAGGTAATGTACATGGGTAAACTACCAGTTTAGTACCTACTTTTTTCTTAGAACTCGCTCAGGATACGTCCCTCATAACACTTCTGGGGGATTCGGCAAAGCCTCAGCTCCCGCCGTTGGGCGACCCCCATAATGCGATAGAACTGCGTATTCTTTTTTTTACAGCATCGAGTATGTCGGAAAAAATGAGATACTGTATTACAATTTATTTTAGTTCAGTTGTATCAATCGATTTTTACATCGCAGTGTGATATTTATTTTTGGTGTTTTATAAGCGGTTTACCCATGTACATCTATGATTCTGACCTGACAATTTCCAAAAAAGAACAGTAACAACTATATGGAATCCGCAGAAAAACAGTATACCGCAACCTTTTATTCGAAGGGCTCGTAGATCAGGGGTAGATCGTCACGTTTGCAACGTGAAGGCCACGGGTTCAAATCCCGTCGAGTCCACTCGTTTTTACCGTTTTAAAAAAAAATCAATCGATCCAGTCGAGCGATACCCGGGGTTTTTCCTGCTCTTCTTTGTGCTGTAGCTTCTCTTTTACTTTTTTTACTGCAACTGTTGCCGGCGACGGATTTTTCTCAAACTGCCCGTAGTCCATATAATCACGAGAGATCCGGTCTTCATTACCGATGATAATCTCCTTGATTGGTGTTACCTGCTCTTCAATTTTTACAGATAATGACGAACTCTCAGCCTGATGTAAATCATATTCTTTCGGGGAGGGATTTTCCGGCACATGAACCGGCTCCTGTAAGATCAGGGGGGGTGGAGCAACTTTCCTGAACTCCAGAGAAGCTGGTGTGGTACCAGGAGCCTCATGTGAATTTCCTGACCGGTACAAAAGGAAGTCTACGAACTCTTCAACTTCTTTTCGCTTTTCAGGAGACAATCTGTCCAGTTTACTCTCAAAAGATTCCATGCGATGTTCCAAAGAGGTATCTGATAATGAAATATCTTTCTTTACACATATTTATAGTCGATAACCGGTTTTATCCCTATGTTCTGCCCGTCAATGCGATCGTTTCAGACTATTTCATATTTTCGGAGTAACAGACCACTCCCTGCATACAGGGATACCAATACCAGAATGATTGCACACCACCAGAGGATAAAACCGGTATCCCCTGAAACCAGCGCATTCCAGAATTTCGTGATAAAAAACGCTATCCCGAGGGTTATGACGATCAATCCACCATAAATAATGACGATCGCGCCGAAGCCCTGAGCGACCATAGCATCCATATTCACTAGTGGGTAATCGGTCTATATGAACTCCGCCGTTCCGATACGATCGGCTTTTAGCATCTTATTCAAGATACTCTGCCAACAGCTCGTCATAAAGGCGTACGGCATTATCTTTGGTCGGGGGAACTGACGGAAATCCCTTATACTTCATAGCAAGAGGGATATCCTGCATCAGGTTGAGCTGGTACTGACTTTTCGAATAAAACCAGCCCATCTTTTCGTAATAATAGGAAAGGTATTCCTGTTCAGGTTGTCCCGGTGTCGGAATAAAGAGCCCATGACGCTTCTTGAGTTCCGCAAGTTCCATCATTGAAGAATAACCCGAGCGGCAGATGACAAACTTCGCCCGGTTCATGAGGCGTATTTTTTCCTCCGTAGTTGCATAGGAAATAAGCGTGCATCTGTCAGAAACTGATCGTGTCGTTGTTTTTTGCGGGCTGCCCAGCAATGCTATCGTGGATCCATCAAGATCAGACAGCATGGGGATGAGGATCTCCTCAAGACGTGTTCTCTGAGGTTCCGGGCCGGATATCAGGACAAGGTAGTCAAGATCCTGTTCAACATCCATTTTCGGGGTGCTTGAGAGAATTCCTGAAAAAAATACCTTTGAATCGGTCAGCCCATGTACCGGACGGGATAGTTTTCCTGCAATGGATGTCGCCCCCGGGGGGTTATCGGGAACGATGACCCGGGAAAAATTTTCAAACAGGAAGTGATTTGCAAGGATTGCGGAAAGTTCTATAGGCCAGAACAGGAGAGGGAAGTGATAGTGGAGCTGGTGAGTGATAAAGATCGTGGGAATTTTTAACGAATACACCCCGACACGGTTATCACTGATGATAAGATCATAATGGTTTTTTTCAAGAATGCGTTGCAGGTTCCGGCGTTCCTCTGCCAGGGCTCTTGACATTCTTGGCAGGGATGCGATGAACTTCGGGATAAAGAAACGACTCGTGCTGTAAGGTGAGGGGTAATCGTTAAACTCGATGAAGCTGCATTCAGGGAATTCATGCCGGAGCACGGTGAGTGCGTTGCCGCACGCCGCGATGGTGACATCGTGATAATGATCAAGAAGGGTTCTGATAATAGGGATATCCCTCGTGGCATGACCTAGACCCCAGCTGAGCGGAGAGAGCAATACGCGAGCCATCTATCATCCCATTAATTATTCTTAGCTGTATTCCTGCTTTTAGTATTGAATGATTCGGATTTGAAATTACCGGGAGTGCGCCACAAATACCCGGCTGTGTCACCATTATTTTATTAATTATTCTATCAAATGAGTGTTAATCATTCAGGAGGGTTCGTATCAACCCGCTGGTAAGACTTCTACGATTCGGGGAATATGGGTTATTGTCCATCATTGTCGGATTGTTCGGCGCTTTTCTTGGATCCTCCACTGTAGATATCTCTCTTGTCTGGCTTGTCGTTTTTATCATAGCCTCATCTGCGTTCGGATTTGTGGTAAACGATATTTCAGACCGTGAACTGGACGCACAAACGCCTTTTCCCAGAAATCCGCTTGCAGACGGTTCTATGTCATTGAGTTCTGCGGTTCTTGTGAGCGCTGTACTTCTTCTTATCACCCTTGTGAGTATGGCGCTCCTGCCGGCAAAGCTGCTCTGGATAGAAGTCCTGATCCTTTTTATGTTTGTCACGTACTCATTCCTCATTGAGACAAAAAACATTGCCGGACTTGACCTTGTCTACCATGCAATCCTCCCAATGCTCTGCGGAATGCTCGGGTACCTCCTGTATCACCCGTTCGATCGAATGGGCATCATCTTTTTTTCTCTCCTGGCAATATTTGGTATCATCAGTGAACTCCTCAATGAAATCCGGGATATTGAAAAGGATCGGAATAAACGCAGAAATTCGGTCATGATTATTGGAGAACGGGCAGCATTCAAGTGGACTATTGCACTCATGGTTCTTGCGTTGATACTCTGCGCCTTCCTCGTCTCAGTAGAAATGGGTTATTTCTGGTTGCTCCCGTTATTCCCCTTCGGGCTAATCCTCATTAAACCGGTGTTCAGGGCGATGAATGATGCGGGCTACAGGACAACATTCGTTGAGGAAATGAATACCCGGACAATAAAAGTTGCCGGTATCTCACTTCTGGTCTATTGTGCACTCCGGTTTTTCGGATTCATGTGATAAAATCAAAAAGATGTACCTGTGTATTAAAAGGAATTATTCCCACCGGTGCTGGTACCCGCGTTTCTCTACCGGTTGATCATCAATTATGACGATTTTTTCTTTAATTGTTGTACCGATAACAGTATAGGAAACGCCATCAACCGGATGCCGTTGTGGGGGCAGGGTAAAAATCAGTTCATAGTCCCCTCCGCCATAGAGAGCAAGTTCTCGAGCCTGCTTTGCCGGAATTCCTGCAGGGACGGGTAGTTTTGTTGAATCAAGGGAAAATCCACATTCATTAACACTGAGCAGATCATAGAGTGAAAGCGCAATCCCGTCACTGTCATCCATCATCGCACTAACACCTGCCCTGCCAAGAAGCTGACCTGTCTCCACCCGGGGTTGTGGTTCAAAGAGTGCTTTCTGATACTGGTGATGCCCATCCAGGTACGCCTGTGCCTGACCAGGGATCCCGGTGATACAGACACAGTCTCCCGGTTGTGCACCGGTACGACGCACAATATGAGACTTGTCGACAAGCCCGAGTCCGGTAGTCACGACGGTGAGCTCGCAATGCCGGTCTATATCCCCGCCAATAATCGCAGCACCGAACCTTGTGCAACAATCCTGTGCACCCTGCATGACTCCGGCCAGATTCTGCCATATATCAAGCCCGACGGCAATGAGGAGATATTTTGGCTCTGCGCCCATGCTCGCAATATCGGAGAGCGTGACCGCTGCACTCATCCAGCCTATCTGCCAGTCGCTCATACCTTCAACAAAGTCAGTAGTACGGTGGAGCATGTCCGTTGTCACTACCATAATCTGATCACCACAGGGTACTTCAGCACAATCATCCAGGCATTTCTCTTTTCCGACAATTCCCATCACGACTTTTAAGAGTTCACGGTCATCCACTCTTGCGCACCTCCTTACCCCGTTCGCTCTTATACTCTTTGAAGATGTGCTCGATCATTTCAGATTTTTTCTCCCGTTCGTGCTGAGCCTGCTTTTCCTGCCAGTGTATAAGAGCAGCTTCAAGCGTTTCCTTCCCACAGAGCCCTCGCTTTCCTCGTACCTGAACACCGGCGTCCTTATCTGAAATAAGAGGGAGCCCCCATCCCCGGAACACCGGAAGCATCTGGGGATCACTTTCTGCAAGCACCGCGGCACCGGTAACAACCGCTTTTATCCGGATTCCCGCGAGATCCTTAACCACACTCCTTCCCCAGCCATCAAGCCGGGTCACAAAGATAATGTCTCCTTCTTCTATCCCAACATCCTCAGTCAACCGGCGAAGCCCCTCTTTTGTCAGAGCTTCCATCACTTTGACCGGCAGGACGTCACCATCCATTGAAAGCTCGGCAAACTGTTTGATGCGCACGAGGCGTTTGGAAAGATTCCGGTTATGCCGCTCTTCCTTGCGCAGCCGTTTTTTTAAGCTCTGGACAATGGCATCTTTTTTTATCACTTCTGAATCCTTTGCAAGCTGTGCATCCTGTGACGTGTGGATCTTCCGTATACGAGCCTGGAGCCTCTGGATTTCATAATCCTTTTCCTTGACTTCTTCCTGCAGCTCTCCAACAAACGTACGCAAGCGCTTGACCATCCCGTCAAGTACCCTTACTTTTTCATCGTGTTTTACTTCCACAGGAACAGTGGGTGCATCGATTGCCCGTGCCGGTGTTACAGAATTCATATCACCAATAACCTGATCCAATGACTGCCCTCTGATAACCCGTGCCCGGACTTCGTCAAGATCATGACCCGGGGGAATTCGCTTCAGTAAGTTCTGGAACTTATGCCGGTACTGGCGATATGCGTCAAGTGCGGCAGAAAGTGCATCACGTTCATGATCGTTTCCATAGGGAAAAGCTTCGGTAAGTTCTACCTTTGTTTCAACACTCACATCCTGTTTCGGGGTATAAGCAACAGCAGAAAACGCCCGACGGATCTTCTCTACAGAGTAGGGCATTTCCTGCACATCTGATGCAATTATGAGGGGTTTTCCTACACGGTAGAGGGATTCAACAACATCTCCCATGTTCATCTGCCGGGAACTTGCACAATGAAGCAGGTTACCATCGAGATCGAGCGCTGCGACTGCTGTTGTCGTACCGGGATCAATACCAACAATCAGGTACCGCGGTTTACCCGAGAGTGGACGGAACCGGATCCGCTCAAGGCGTTTGCCACTGATCCGAACCTGAACATCGGCACCACGGTACGTTGTGACCGGGACCTGATCTCGTGTCGCAAAGACCCGGAATGCCACCCTGCTGCACCCGCCAAAGGCCCGGGTCTCTTTCTTTTCGTAGCGGAGCCCTGCTGCAACAAGAGCCATCTCGATTTCTCTCCCTTTCAACTGTACAGCCCCATGAATCTTTCGCACGTAGCGGTTCTGGCTCCACCCGCCTTTTCCCAGGGACCGGTGCCTGCTTACCACAACCTCGCTTTCATTCTCAAACGCGATGACCTCTGCTCCTGCACCAAGAGAGGCCACATGTGCAGCGGTGCGGGCTTCAGCAAACGGATCAAACCGGTTGAAGCTGATGTTGTACCGGGCAGCAACCTTACCAAGCGTCTCCTTGCGTTCCCCACCCGTTACCTGGACAAGCCTTGTTTGCGGGGGCAGTTTTTGTAAGAAGAAGAAAAGTTCATGCTGGTCAGCGGCGATCTCCTGGAGGCTGTCCACCGCAAGGATGTCCGGTTGTTCCTCGTTGAGCATCCGGAAAAGCCGGAACATCGAGACCTCAGACTCACTCTCGATGGTCTGTCCCTCCATCCGCACAAGGGCATACATCGGTCGCCGGGACCGTGACCTCACCGAACCTTTGATGATATCAATACCAAAGACCCTTAATCGATCACGCATCGCATTGCATCCCCGCGATCATACTGCACGTTGTATTTCCGTTTAAAAAACGTGAGGATATTATCAATGTCACGCTCCAGCATTGACGCAGCATTCGGGTGAGTGGTGCCTACCCACTGGGGCCAGTCAATGATAACGCATCTTCCCTCCTCCATGAGGATGTTATATTCTGAAAGGTCAGCGTGGATAATTCCTTCGTGATATGCAATACCTGCATTGGTGAGGATCTCATCAAGCACGTCTTCTGGCTCTTCAACGCGGCAATGATTGAGATTTGGACCGGTAATCAATGCCATCACAACCGTGTGACGGTTCTGTCCGATGGGCAGCGGGACACTGACTTTCGGGTGCAGGGCTGTCAGGGCCTGGTATTCCCGTTCGGCCGATCTCCGGGATGCAATCAGCCAGGGACAGTGCCCTTCCTCAGGCATGTAATCGCGGTTGAGCCGTGCTGATGAGAATGAACGCTGCCCGACCCGGTGAAACTTGATAGCAACCGGGCCAAGCCCCAGAGCTTCATATACTACAGACTCCTTTCCCTCGCCAATCTTCGATCCGAGTGCCGATATCGTCCCGTTCCGGGTGAGGGTCATAAGCGCAAGCGTGTCGTAACCACCAAAAACAAGGGCATATCCATCGTAGGGCACGGGATTGAACCGGACCATCCCCCATTCGATCAGACGGGCGAGGCGGTAGTTAACTTCGGATTCTGAAAGCTTGGTTGCTGTTTTGAGCTGGTCCAGCGGCACCCATGCGTAGCGTTTCATCCCGCGTTCAAGCGCGTTGAGGATGGATTTTTCATATTTGTTCAGGGTGCGGATATGCTCCGCGGCGACGACCATAATCGTTAGAGTGGTTATGTGTAAGACTATAAAATCACATCTTTAAATGTCATGTAAAAAAAACAATCAACGCAACCTTAAACATCTTTTATCGTCCAGATAAAAAATGGATTTGACGAATGCAGTGCAACAAGTGCAGGAGAAACGCGGTACTTTTCCAGGAATACTCCGGGCAGCACCTTTGCAAACAACATTTTGAAGCTGATGTTGAGGCAAAAGCAAAACATGAAATTCGCAGGCATCAGTGGTTGATACCCGGCGATCATATCGCGGTTGCACTCTCCGGGGACCAAAGGAGCAGCGCACTCCTGTATTTTTTGAAAAAACTTACATCAGATCGCCGTGACATAAGGATTTCTGCGATCTCAATCGATGAAGGAATCGCCGGATATGGTGACCCGGCATCTGCGATACGGATCGCTGAACTGCTGGACACGGAATGCATCATGGGATCATTTCAGGAAAGCTTTGGGACTACCGTAGATGAGATCTCACACATAAAAGGTACCACCCTTTCCTGCACCTATTGTCGCGTGCTCCGGAATTTCCTGCTGAACCGGATTGCCATCGGACACGGAATAACAAAACTTGCTGTGGGCCATACTCTGGACGAGGGGGCGGCATCAGTGCTGAAGAATGTACTCCAGGGGGTCCCTGAGATTCTGGTTAGTTCAGAGCGAGCTGTCAGAGGAATAATTCCCCAAATCCGACCGTTCATCTCTGTTCCTCATG
>JADDYB010000314.1_pt1 | contig 15036 bp, 17 predicted proteins | sample 8641941 | NCBI WGS metagenome assembly JADDYB01 (sample SAMN16275377, study PRJNA637457) | freshwater sediment metagenome | isolation source: Lake Kineret sediment | place: Israel: Lake Kineret | collected 2013
TTGCCCACTCTCCCCATCCTCATCCTGATCGGCACATTCTATACCCGGAACATCTGGGTCATCCTGGGCGTGGTCATCGTCCTGGGCATCTTTAGTCTGGGCATCAAGAATTATCGCTCCATGTTCCTGCAGGTGCGGGAGATGCCCTACATTGAAGCGGCACATGCCTACGGCGCGAGCAACCTGCGCATCATCTTCCAGTACATGATGCCCAAGATCGCCCCGGTGCTCATTCCCTCGTTCGTCACCTTGATTCCCACCTTTGTCTTTCTGGAAGCCTCGCTTGCCGTCTTGGGTTTGGGCGACCCGGTGCTGCCCACCTGGGGCAAGGTCTTGAATGACGCCTACAGCAATGGCGCGCTCTACAAAGGGTATTACTATTGGGTCTTGGAACCGGCCTTCCTCCTGATGTTGGCCGGCCTGGGCTTTGCCGTGGTCGGCTTTGCTCTGGATCGCATTTTCAACCCACGGCTGAGGGAATTGTGATGCAAAACGGACTGCTGGAAGTAGAGAACCTACGCCTGCATTTCCGCGCCACCAGGGGGGTTGTCCAGGCAGTAGACGGGGCGAGTTTTGAGCTGGGCCGCAATGAGGCGCTGGTGGTCTTGGGCGAGTCTGGCTGCGGCAAGACCTCGCTGGCCAGGGCGATCTTAAGGCTTCTGCCCCGCAATGTGCAAACCTACTCTGGTGAGGTGTGGTTGAACGGCGTGGAGTTGATGGGGCTGAGCGAGGAGCAATTCCGCCGCGAAGTGCGCTGGGTCAAGATCTCCATGGTGCCGCAGGCCGCCATGAACGCCCTGAACCCGGTCATCAGAGTTGGCGATCAGGTGGCGGAGCCTATGGTGGCGCACTTTGGGCTGAAGAAAGAAGCCCTGGCGCAAGCCAAAGATGTCTTCCAAAGGGTCGGCGTGCCCGTGGACTTTATGAGTCGCTACGCCTTTGAATTGAGCGGCGGCATGCGGCAACGGGTGGCCATTGCCATGTCTCTGGTCACCAGCCCGGACCTGGTCATTCTGGACGAACCCACGTCGGCGCTAGACGTGCTCACCCAGGCTAACATCATGAACACCCTCAAGCGCGTTAAGAAGGAATTCGAGACCAGTTTCATCCTCATCACCCACGACATTTCCACCTCCAGCGAGCTGGCGGATCGCGTGGCCATCATGTACGCCGGGCAGATCGTGGAGCTGAATGATGCGCCGCGGTTTTTCCCTGCTCCCCTTCATCCGTATTCCCAGAAGCTCATGGCCAGCGTACCGCGCATTCACGAGTACAAGAAACTGGAGTTCATCTCGGGACAACCTCCCAGCCTGCTCAACCTCCCCCAGGGCTGCCGCTTCGCGCCGCGCTGTCCGTCCCGTTTTGAGCGCTGTCAGGAGGAGCCGCCCATGGTGGATTTGGGGGAGAGGCGACATGTCAAGTGCTGGCTATACCCACGCTGGGAGAGATGAACATGGACGTGAATGTGGTCACCCCCAAAGACGGCATGTTGCTGGCGGTGCAGAACTTGCACACCTGGTTTGAGTTGAGGAAATGGGGTTTTGGGCGCGCCGGGTTCGTGCGGGCCGTGGACGGCGTGGACTTTGAGTTGCCGTACGGCGAGGCGGTCGCCTTCGTGGGCGAGAGCGGCTGCGGCAAGAGCACCCTGGCCAAGACCATCCTGGGATTGTACCGGCCGACCAAGGGCGACGTCATTTTCGAGGGCAGGAAGCTGAACGAGCTCCAGGCCCGCGATATGCAGTGGTACAGGTCGCAGGTAGGCTACGTGCAGCAGGACCCCTATGGCGCGCTGCCACCCTTTATGGACGTGCACCGCATTCTGGAAGAGCCGCTGATCATCAACGGCATGAAAAGCAAGACGGACAGAGAGCAACGCATCCTTGAGGTCTTGGATGAAGTGCGGATGACGCCGGTGGAAGATTTTCTGCACAAGTTTCCGCACATGCTCAGCGGTGGTCAGCAACAGCGCGTGGTCGTCGCTCGCTCCATGATCCTGCGGCCCAAACTCATCGTGGCCGATGAGCCGGTTTCCATGCTCGATGCCTCGGTGCGGGTGGAGATTCTGATGCTGCTGCGCGCCTTGCAGCGCAGCCACAATCTGGCGGTCAGCTACATCACCCACGATCTATCCACCGTGCGCTACTTTTCGGAGCGCATCTTCGTCATGTACGCGGCCAAGATCATTGAGAAAGCGCCCGTGGACGATCTCTTGAGCCAGCCCCTCCACCCCTACACGCAGGCGCTGATCACCGCCATCCCCGATCCCGACGCCCAGAACGCCGTCACGTTCAAAGAGGTGCCGCCTGGGGAACCCCCCAGCCTCATCAATCCTCCCGCGGGCTGCCGCTTCCACCCACGATGCTCCCAAATGATAAAAGACCTGTGCGATACGCAGGAGCCGCCGGAGTTCGAACCACAACCGAAACACTTTGTGGGGTGCTGGCTCTACCGATGAAGCAACTAAGCCCCTTAAGACTTATGATCATTGGCTTCGTCCTGCTTGTGCTCGGCTTCGTTTTGCCCTTCTCGATGCTCCTGCAGATCTTGCCGTCCACCTTGCTGTTGAATTTTTTGGCTTATCTCTCGTCTCTCTTTGGCCTGGTCATTGGCATTGTCGGGCTCGTCCTGTATAGTCAGGCGCGCAAGCGGGGCGGGGATTGAGGTTGGAGGTCGGCCTTGACTTTTGGGGCCGATTGTGGTATCTTGTATGAGGTACAGAGATACAATTGAAGCCGCGATTTCGCCGTGCACGCCGTCGCACATCCCAACCCGAAAGGGGGTGAGGCAATCGCCTAGAGTGATACAGAGCATTTCGCTATCGGTAAACCTGCCTGCGGTCGGAATGACCGAAAATCTTAAAAGGAGAAGGACATGCGCAAGACACTTACCCTGATGCTCAGCCTGGTCGTGATTCTCGCTATGGTGCTGTCGGCCTGCGGCCCTGCACCTACCCCTACGCCAGTTCCACCGCCGACCAAGGCCCCAGAGGCCACTAAGCCGCCGACCCCGCCGACGGCCACCCCTGTGCCAGTGCCCACGGCCACTGCAGGTCCCAAGGCGGTGGACACCGTTGTGCTGGCGCTGCAGCAAGAGCCTGACACCCTGCACCCCGGCGTCGGCTCCATGATGGCCCGCACCATCGCCCTGGCCCCCATCTTCGTGGGCTGCATGGGCCAGAACGAAAAGACCGAGTGGATCCCGTTGGGCTGCGAGACCGTCCCGACCATTGATAACGGCGGCGCCAAGTGGGTGGGCGAGGGTGCCGACAAGCACCTGGAAGTCACCTACAAGATCAAGAAGGGCTGGCGCTGGACCGACGGCACGCCGGTCACCACCAAGGACGTCCTGGCCTGGTGGAAGCTGAACATGGATCCCGAGTTCGAGGTTGCCAGCCGCGTGGGCATCGAGAAGCTCTACGACTTCAAGGTCGTGGATGACAACACCGTGACGGCAATCTGGCTGAGCAACAACCAGGCCAAGGCTGCCGAGGCCGGCACGCTCAAGGGCAACGTCCCCTTCGAGAAGTTGGTGGACGACTACAAGGAAAACGGCTACTCCGCCACGGGCCAGCCGGTGGTGGACTCGGTCTACTGGACCTACATCGGCTGGTGGCCTGCCCACATCGTGAGCAAGACCGCGGCCAAGGACCAGGGCAAGAGTGACTTCGCCAAGAAGCCCACCGGTGACGGCGCGTACGTCGTCAAGGAGTGGAAGGCGGGCCAGGAGCTCGTCCTGGAGAAGAGCGACAAGGCGTTCCCGCTGGGCGACGCCAAGATCAAGACCATCGTCTGGCGCTTCTTCGGCGAGACCAAGGCCATCATCGCCGCTCTGCAGAAGGGCGAGATTGACGCCGTAACCAGCGTCGCCGGCTTGACCCCGGCCGACTCGCCCGACCTGGACAAGATCGCCGCCGCCGGCGTGTACAAGGTGGCGTACTTCAACGAGTACTCCTGGGAGCACGTTGACCTCAACGTCCAGAAGTTCCCCTTGGACGACCTCAAGGTGCGCCAGGCGCTGTACTACGCCGTTGACAAGAAGACGATCATTGACACCCTCTACTACGGCAAGTACTCCCCGGCCGAGCTGCCCGGCGCCATCCTGGCGACCAACAGCCAGTTCTACACCACCGACTACACCAAGTACCCGTACGACGTGGCTAAGGCCAAGGCGCTGCTGGCTGAGGCCGGCTGGGACTGCAAGGCGCTGCCCTGCACCAAGACGGTGAAGGAAGGCGGCAAGGACGTCGTCAAGAAGCTGGAAATCACCCTGATGACCACCGACCGCGCCGACCGTCAGAAGCTGGCCCAAGTCGTCCAGTCCATGTGGAAGGCCATTAACGTCGGCGTGAACCTGCAGTTCCTCTACGGCCGCGGCCTCTTCCAGCCCTGCTCCGCCGGCGGTCCGCTGTACTGCCGCACCTACGACGCCGCCATCTACACCTGGGTCGGTGGCGATGATCCTGGGTTCTGGGGCCTGTACAACTGCGCTGGCATCCCGACCAAGGAGAACAACTACTCCGGCCAGAACAACCCCGGCTGGTGCAACAAGGACGCGGATACGGCCCTGAACGCCGCCGAGAACAATGCCGACATCGTAGTGTCCGTGGCCAAGCGCAAGGCCGCCTACGCCCCGTTCTTCAAGGCCTGGACGGCCGAAGTGCCGGTCATCCCGTTCTTCGTGAACTCCGTGCCCATCGCCGCCCGGACGGGCTTCAAGAACTACACCTGCGGCCCGACCAACGCTGCACCCTGCGGCTGGAACGCCTGGCAGTGGGAGTTGACCAAGTAAGAATCTCTAGACCTGACAGGTCTTCCGAGACCTGTCAGGTCTGATGGGGTTTCCCCAAACCTGTCAGGTCTGATGTATCTCAGCCGCCAGGGGATCGCCTGGAGCGAGCCCTGGCGGCTGATTTGCCCATGCCCCCACTTGAGTCTCCTGGGAGGTGAAATGACCACCTTCATCATTCGGCGGTTGATTCAGTCGGTCATCCTGCTGTTTTTTGTGTCCGTCCTGCTTTACATCATCCTCAACATCGTGCCGGGTGGCCCCTTCGACATGCTCAAGCTGTCCAACCCCCGCCTCGGTCAGTCCCACATTGATCGCCTGAATGCCCTGCTCGACCTGGACAAGCCGTTGCTCCCCGGCCAGTACTGTCCCAAGGTCAGCGGCGTGCAGCAGCCGTGCCGCTTTGACCAGGGCCGCTACATACGCTGGCTAGGCAGACTCTTCCGCGGCGACCTGGGCCATTCGTGGACGATAAAGCCCGGCACTGCGGTCGTTGAGCTCATCTTGCAACGCCTCGGCTATACTGTTTTACTGATGGGTCTCTCCACCCTGCTGGCCATCCTGCTGGCAGTGCCCATCGGCATCTTTTCCGCGATCAGGCAATACTCGGTCGCCGACTACGCGGTGACGGTGCTGGCCTTCTTCGGCCAGTCCATGCCCACTTTCTGGACGGGCTTGATGGCCATCGCCATTTTCTCCGTGGCCCTGGGCTGGTTCCCCACCGGCGGTGTGCGCATCTCCGGCGCTGAAGGGGACATCGTCGAAGCTCTGGGGCGCGTCCTCACCTTTGGGCGGTCCTATCCTGAGCTGGCCGGCAAAGAGATGGCCAGCATCATGGACGGCCTACGCCACATGGCGCTGCCGACGCTGGTGCTGACTTACTTCAACATGGCTGGCTGGGTCCGTTACACGCGCACCTCCATGCTGGAGGTGCTGCGGCAGGACTACATGCGCACGGCGCGGGCCAAGGGTTTGCGGGAGCGCATCGTCATTCTGAAACACGGCCTGCGCAACGCCCTGAGCCCGCTCATCACTATCCTGGCCCTCTCCATCCCGAGCCTGTTCGCTGGCGCCATCATCACGGAGACGATTTTCTCCTGGCCCGGCATGGGGCGCATGCAGATTGACGCCATCGCCGGGGTGGACTGGCCAGTAGTAATGGGATGTCTGGTCATCGAAGCGTTCCTGCTGATCTTCGCCAACCTGTTCGCCGACGTCATGTACGCCGTGGTGGACCCGCGCATTCAGTACAGCTAAACTCAGCAGGTCACAGTGCGGGTTCGTAGTGCGCACTTGTAGTGCGCTTTCCGGCCCCGCTACAGTACTTCACGGTGTGATGTAGCGGGGCAGGCGCTAGAAGCGCCCACTACGAGCCAGGTTCGTGAGCTACGGAAACTACAGAGGAGTATGAAAGCCATGGCTACCACAGCAACAACGGCTGAGGTCCTCGCCCTGGAACCGGTGGCCACGACGAAGCCTATCAGCCAATGGGGGTTGGCCTGGCGGCGCCTCCGTCGCCATAAGCTGGCGATGATCGGCCTAACCATGTTGGTGCTCATTGTGGCGCTCTGCATCCTCGCCCCACTGCTCGCCCCCTATCCCTTTGAAGAGATAAACTTGCGCACGGCTTACGCACCTTTGTTCACGGCCGGCGCGCCGGGGCGGCCGATGCACTTTCTGGGCACGGATGCTTTGGGTCGTGACATGGCCTCGCGGCTGCTTTATGCCGGCCGGTACTCGCTCCTGGTGGCCCTGGTTACCACGATTCTGAACGTCATCGTCGGCACGATCATCGGCGCAGTGGCCGGCATCTACGGCGGCTGGATTGACACCCTGCTCATGCGCTTCACCGATCTAATGCTAACACTGCCCCTGTTACCCCTCTTGCTGGTCCTTTCCAGCAGCCTGCGGCAGTTTGTGCAATTGCAGAATTTCCTGGGCTCCAACCTGAGTTTGGTGATCATCATCTTCGTGCTGGTAATCTTCGGCTGGATGGGCATCTCCCGTCTGGTGCGCGGCTCGGTGCTCAGCCTGCGCGGGCAGGACTTCATCTCGGCCAGCCGGGCGCTGGGCAGCGGCCAAGGGCGCATCATCTTCAACCACCTGATCCCGAATTCGCTGGCGCCGATCATTGTGGCCGCCACCCTGGGATTCGGTGGGATCATCATCTATGAATCGGCGCTCTCTTTCCTGGGCTTCGGCGTGATGCCGCCTACCCCCACCTGGGGCAACCTGCTGAACGATGCCCGCGGCGCGCCGCTGGAGTACTTGTTCACGCAGACCCTGTCGCCCGGCTTCTGCATCTTCGTCACCGTGTTGGCGATCAACTTCCTGGGCGATGGGCTGCGCGATGCGCTGGATCCACGGTTGAAGTTGTAAGGGCGTGTGGCGTGGTGCGTGTTCCGTTACAACTCATTCACGGCGATCCGTTGAGCACGCCATACGCACCACGCAATACACTATTCCCCCGCAACACTTGCGTTGTCCGCGCAAATGTTGTGAGTCATTGCGATGAAGCGCCATCACGCCTTACTTCAGTCGTTTGTTGGCAGCAACGGCGACTGAAGTCGCTACTACAGACCTCGCCCAAGTTTCTGTCCTCAGGAATGGCGGGCTTACGCCATTGGGGGCTCGCAATGACAGCCATGAAGTTTGGTTGCGGCCAGAGGCCGCGCTAGGGACCATTAGTTCCTATGAAACAACAGACCGATAAGTTGCAAGTCAACCTCCTGGGCATGCTGCTCGCCGTCGTCGGCTTCGGGCTGATCGTCGTCTTCTTGACCATCACTTTCTCGTCACAGGATGTCCTGTGGTTCCGGAAAGGGTTTGCGGAGCGCCCACAACGCGTTATCGTGTATGGGGCAGGGCAGCGCACTGAGTTGCAGGCCGGGCAGCCCGGGTTTGACGTAATGGTGGACGCCGTGCAGGCCAGCCTGGCGCAGGGCGTGGCGCGCCCTTCAGGAATTGGCCTGTCGCAAGGATCACTAGAGGACGCCTACAACCTGTACGTGACGGTGGAGGTTTTCTTCGAGCAGCCGGTCAAGCTGCATGCCTGGTTCAATACCGGGCAACCGACCCAGATGTTGTTTCCCATCACCGGCCGGCACTCCGACCTGGACGTGGTGTTCCTGGGCCGGAATGGCCAGTACATGGCCGGCGGGCCGGTGTTAACGACCACAGCACCTATCCGCGTGGCGTTGCGGACGCTAGGGTATTTACAGGAATAGCACTAATACCTTGCCAACCAGATTCTTGCCCAATGGGCAAGAAAATTCACCACGAAGACACAAAGGCACGAAGATTTTTGTGTTTTAGCTTTGTGTCTTGGTGCCTTTGTGGTAAGAGGTTTCCTGGTTGGTCAAGGTTCACGCTTCACGAAGCGGTAAGGAGTATCACTGGTGAGCAAGGGCAATTCCACTTCTCACGATGAGCGCCTGCTGGAAGTGCGCGGGCTGAAGACTTATTTCTTCACGGAAGCCGGCGTGGTCAAGGCCGTGGACGGTGTAGATTTCTACGTCAACCGCGGCGAGGTGCTGGGCCTGGTTGGCGAGTCCGGCTGCGGCAAGAGCGTGACCGCATTTTCCATCATACGACTGGTCGGCGTGCCGGGCAAGGTAGTGGCGGGCGAGGTGCTCTTTGACGGCGATGACCTCTTGAAAGTGAATGACGCGGAGATCAGACGGGTGCGGGGCAATAAGATCACCATGATTTTCCAGCAGCCAACCTCTTGCCTCAATCCGGTCTTCAAGGTCGGTGATCAGATCTCGGAAGTGCTGGAAGTGCACCAGACGTTGGGCAAGGAGGCTGGCCGGCAGCGCGCCGTGGATCTGCTCAAGCTGGTAGGCATCCCGGAGCCGGAAAAGCGCATAGACTCTTACCCGCACGAGCTGTCCGGCGGCATGGCCCAGCGGGTGATGATCGCCATGGCCCTGGCGTGTATGCCCGAGATGCTGATTGCCGACGAGCCGACTACGGCCCTGGACGTGACGATACAGGCCCAAATCCTGGATCTCTTGCGCAATCTGCAGACCGAGACGGGCACGGCTATCATCCTGATCACGCACGACCTGGGCATCGTGGCCGAGATGTGCGAGCGGGTGGCCGTGATGTATGCCGGCCGCATCGTGGAAGAGGCAGACGTAGAGACGCTTTTCAGCCATCCCAAGCACCCCTACACGGTCGGTCTGCTGGGGTCAGTGCCGGTCTTGGGAGTGGTCAAGGATAAGCTCGATGTCATCCCCGGCTCGGTGCCCAACTTGATCAACCTGCCACCGGGTTGCCAGTTCGCCCCGCGCTGCCGGCCCAGGGTGGAAAACAACCTGGAGATTTGCGCGCAACAGGAGCCTGAGCTCAAAAACATCCAGCCTCGGCACCAAGTGCGCTGCTGGTTGTACCAGTAGGAGTCTATGATGACGGTCCACGATAACCGAGACCTGGTCGTGGTCAAAGATCTGAAGAAGTATTTCCCCATCAAGAGCGGCCTCCTGCAGCGGGTAGGCGCCTCGGTCAAGGCCGTAGATGGCGTGAGCTTCACCATCCGGGAAGGCGAATGTCTGGGCATGGTGGGAGAATCGGGCTGCGGTAAGACCACGGTAGGGCGGACGATATTACGCCTGATCGAACCCACGGCCGGTAGCGTCTTGTTCGACGGTGTGAACGTTTTCAAGGCGGACTCGGCCAAGATGAAGTCGTTGCGCCGCAACATGCAGATCATCTTCCAGGATCCGTACTCGTCTCTTGATCCGCGCGTGCCCATCGGCGAGAGTATTGGGGAAGGGCTGATCATCCACGGCATGAAGGACAAAAAGCAGCGCAACGAAGCTGTGCTGGACATGCTGCGCAAGGTGGGCCTGGAGGTTTACCACCAGGAGCGCTACCCCCACGAGTTCTCCGGCGGGCAGCGGCAGCGCATTGGCATCGCCCGCGCCCTGGCTTTGCGTCCCAAGTTCATCGTCTGTGACGAGCCGGTGAGCGCCTTGGACGTGTCCATCCAGTCGCAGGTGCTCAACCTGCTCAAAGACTTGCAAAGGGAATTCGGCCTGACCTATCTGTTCATCGCCCACAATCTGAGCGTGGTGGAGCACATCAGCGACCGGGTGGCCGTGATGTACCTGGGCAGAGTTGTCGAGATAGCCGATCGTGAGGAGCTATACCTTAATCCGTTGCACCCGTATACCCGGGCGCTGATGTCGGCCATTCCTATCCCCCAGCCCGGGCTCAAGCGACAGCGCGTCATTCTTACCGGCGACGTGCCTTCGCCGGTGAACCTGCCCCCCGGCTGTCGCTTCCACCCCCGCTGCCCGATTGTGCAGCGCCCTCTTTGCGTGGAGCAAGAGCCGGAGTGGCGAGAGATACGCCCATATCGCTGGGTGGCCTGCCACCTGGCCTGAATGAAGGGTGCGTGAACCTGGTAGTTTTGCCCCTCTCTACAGGTTGGGGGGAGGGCCTATGGACGCCACAACTTGTTGTGGCTAGTATGGACGAGAACAAGTTCTCGCGTCCGCTTTTATACAGAAACCATCGTGGGCGTAACTTGATCAAGAGTCGGAGAGTTGGGGGCGACGTGTAAAGTCGCCCCCTATTTTATGGAGGTGAGCACCGATGTTGGCCAGTCTTCTGGGTAAGCCCCAGGGTCTGTGGCTGCTTGGCTTGCTGCTGCTCTGGGCGGCCTTGCTCTTTGGCGGCTTTATCTTTGGCCAGGTGGACGCCCAGCAAACCCGGCGCATGCCCACCTGGACGCGTATGGCCTCGTCGCTGGTGCTGGTGGTGGCCGCCTGGAGCTGGTACTGGTTCACCCGCGGCAGCGCGGCTAACGCCGTGGCCCTGCTGATCGCCGTGGGCATGACCTTGGGAGCATTAGGCGACCTGTTCATGGCTAAATTGCTGCCGGTGTCCCCGTACGTTCTCTGGGGCATGGCCGCCTTTGGCCTGGGCCACGTGGCCTACATCAGCGCCTTCTGGCGTCTGGGCAATCTGCGGGGGCTCAATGCCGCCGGCCCGCGTTGGGGCACCTTAGCGGTGTGGCTGCTGATCGGCCTGGTGGGCTGGTACATCGCCGTCTACCGCGGCCAAAAGCCCACCGTGCTGCATTGGGCCGCCTTGCCCTACGCCCTGCTGCTGGCCAGCACGGCCGGCCTGGCCAGCGGTCTGGCCGTGCTGGCGCCGGGCTTTGTGCCTCTGGCCCTGGGCAGCGCCCTTTTCCTGCTCAGCGACCTCATCCTGGCTGCCCGCCTCTTCGGCGGCGCGCACTTCTACCTCATTGACGACGTCGTCTGGCTCACCTACGGCCCGGCCCAGGCGCTGATTGTGTATGCGGCGAGTGTGGGGTATTGACGTGCTGGAGGCCCATCACTGACTGAAGCGGATATTGCTACCGGAGGAGGAAAAAGATGGATGCTACCAGGGGACCGATGCCCCGCCGCCGTGCTGCACTAACCCGCAGTGTGCGCCGGGGCGTAAAGGCCCTCCAGATTGAGTGGCAGGGGAGCCCAAACTTTGGCTACCCCAGGGGGACAAGGGGGCGGAACGGCTACCAGCCTATCGCCGTAGTGCTGCACATCATGGAAGGCACCCTGGAAGCAACACGCAGTTGGTTCAACGACCCCCAAGCGGAGGCTTCCGCGCACTATGGCCTCGGCAAAGACGGACGTATCTGGCAATTTGTGGAGGAGGCCGATGCCGCCTGGGGCAACGGCGACGTGCAGAAGCCCGACTGGCCACTCCTCATTCCAGACGTCAACCCCAACCTCTACACCATCTCCATCGAGCACGAGGGGACGAGCGGGGAACCTTGGACCGAGGCCATGTTCCTGGCCGATGTCTGGCTCATCCGCCAGATCGTCCAGCGGTGGCATATCCCCGTGGACCGGGATCACATTATCGGCCACTATCGCCTCAACTCGGTAGACAGGGCGACCTGTCCCGGAACTGGCATCTCGTGGGAGCGGCTGATTGGGGAATTGACAGCCGGTGTACTACCCGCCCCGCAGGCGGATGAATTGCTGGCGGTCGCCTGGAACGCCCTCCAGGTGGCCTACAACCCGGCAGCAGCCTTCTTCAAGTACGCCCTGGCCAACAACCTGGGTATCCCCCTGACCAACGATTTTGATTTCACCATCCGAGGTATCAGCTATCGAGGCCAGATTTTCCACAAGCTTGACACCACCCTGGTTTACGCCGAGGTAGGGAAGTGGGATCAGATCTACGTGGCCAACGTTGGGTAGGGCCATGGAGCTGGGGTTAGGCGCACAACTATCGGATGGTTGCTGATCTTGACCGCCAAGAGCAGTTGATGTATAATAATCAATGGACATGGATATCCATCAAATGGAGAGGTGACTCTGATGAGCAAAAACGATGCTGCCCCCGTACATGCCATACCGGCCTCGGAAGCCCGTGTGCACTTCGGCGAGGTGCTGCGCAGAGCCTACGCTGGCAAAGAGCACATTATTGTGGAGAAGGGTGGGTTGCCCGTAGTCGCTATCATCTCTTTTAGCGACTTTGAAGAATGGCAGCGCCTGCGGGCCCTGCATCGTTTCGAGCGCCTAAGCCGGGCAGCCGGGCTGGAGGCGCAACGGGAAGGCTTGACTGAGGTGCAGCTCGAACAGGAGATGGAGGAGATCAGGAAACGGCTACACCAGGAGGCCTATGGCTGAGACCGAGAAGCCTCTTCTACGGGTGATGGCTGATGCTAATATCCTGATCGCTGGCATCCTCTTTCCTCGCTGGTTCCACGAATTCCTGCGTCATTCCATCCGGGGAGACTTTAAGCTGGTCATCTCCATGCAAACCATGCGGGAGGCTCAGGAGCGGATGTCTCACGGTACCATTGCCCAGCAGCAGGCTTGGGAGCAGTTTCTGACTGAGTGTGCCTACGAACTGGTACCTGACCCCAGCCGGGAAGAGGTGGAGAAGAACGCACGCTTGGTCCGCGACCCTAAAGATGTCCCCATCGTCTTGGCGGCCATCAACGCTGGCGTGGACTACTTGGTGACGAACGATAAAGATCTCACTACTGAGGACGAGACTGCCGCCGAATTACGGAAGTATATCCACCCGATTCAGGTAGGCACCTTTCTGCGTGAGGTCATGGGTTGGAGCAGTGAAGAACTGGAGGCTATCCGCCGGCGCCAGTGGTAGGAAATTCTGGGAGAAAGAGAGGAGGTTTCCTATGCCGCGTGGCCAGTGGAGCTTCGACCCCGATCATGGTGGCCAAAAGATACCGGAGAGAGTCCGGCTGCGCACCGAGGAGCGGCTCCGGCGCTATGCCGAGCAGCACTTGGCTGGCCGGTACACCAGGCTGGACATCCGCTTCCGGGGGCAGTTCTGCTACATTGACGCCTACCAGGAGCCCGAGGTTATGCCTGGCTGGCCGCCACCGGACTGGCCGGAGACGCGTGAGGAGATGACCGAGCGGCTTCGCAATACACCAACTCACCTTTGCCGTCTGCGCTACTTTGGCGATGAGAACAAGTGGGGCTTTGCCTTCTATACCTACAGCAATGATAAGTACGAGCTATCGGTCTTCTCCCATGGCGACTTCTTCGGCACGCCAGAGGAGGCCTTTGCTACCTCAGCCGAGGTCTACTTGAGGTAAATTCATGCGCCATCTCTTTCGCCGCCAGCCGGCGGTTGATCCGGCCACCAAAAGCTACCCGGAGGCCCTGGCCGGGCTTCTGCCCCTGCGGCAGCGGCAAGAAGTACAAGCACTGCCACGGGCGCAAGAATAAGTAGGGGCAGCAAAAGATGCCACAAGACCAAAAGCGACGCCAAAAAGCCCTGGAACGCAGAGCGCAGAGACGTAAGCAAAAGCGAGCCGCCTTGCAGCGCGGCTACGGCGGCCTGCAGCCGGTGTTACGCACCGCCGCCCGCTGGCCCCTCTACGAGTGTCTGGTGCCCAAGGAATGGCAGGACACCATGAAACTGACCCAGATCCTGGTAGTCAGGCGCTCCCCTCTGGGACAGGTGGCCGCCGGGCTTTTCTTAGTCGACCTGGCCTGCCTCGGCGTCAAAAATGCCTTCCCTGCCGTCTTCGATTCCGTGGCCGAGTACAACCAAAAACTGCGGCGCAGAACTACAGAGCGGCAGGCCATGATCCCCGCCGACCTGAACCTGGCCGCCAAGATCATCCGCGAAAGCATCGCTTACGCCCACAAGCTGGGCTTTGCCCCGCACAAAGACTACGCGCCGACGTCCATCCTCCTGGGCAACGCCAACCCTGATGCCTGCGACGTTCCTGTTCCCCTGGGCGGCAAGAACGGCAAGCCCTTCTTCTGCTCCGGTCCTTACGACAACGTCCCCCGTATCATGGCCCAACTGGAAAGCGCCGTAGGCCCAGGCGGATTTGACTTCCTGATTGGTATACCCCAAAAGCTGGATTTGGCGGAAGAAGAGGAAGAAGGAGAAGAGGAAGAGACAGGGGACTATTGACCGTAGTGTGGCCTGATAGTAAGAAAAGAATGCCCCTCTTCCCAATCTCAGGAAGAGGGGCTCAGTATGAGAACGACAGGGCAGGTTTTCCTACCACCGGAAGCCGGGCGTGGGAGCCCGGCCAGCTATTCTGAGGATAGGCTCTAAGCAGTGGCCGGCTTCGGCGCCTGCAGGGCGTTCAGCTTCTTCATCAGGCGGGACTTGCGCCGGGCGGCATTGTTCTTGTGCAGAATCCCCTTCTCCGCCGCCTTGTCCAGGGCGCTTATCGCCTCCACTACGGCCGCCTGCGCCGTCCCGGCCTGCCTGGCGGCAATGAGCTTCTCTGCCTCGTCAATGCTGGTCTTGGCCAGTTTGCGCACGGGCTTGTTGCGCTCCCGCTTCTGCTTCGCTACCTGGATCATCTTGATCGCCGATTTAGTGTTCGCCAAACCTGGTTCACCTCCTTGTTTGTTAGCCGCTAGTATACACGATTCGAGGTAATTTGTCTAGCCCCCTCGTCACATCGCCAGCACACGCCGACCGCCGCCGCACTATCGCCGGGGCCACGCTGGTCCTCATGGCCGCCTTCGTGACCAGCCGCCTGCTGGGCCTGGTGCGGGAGATGGTCATCTACAACCAGTTCGGCACCAGCCGGGCGCTGGACGCCTACCGCGCCGCCTTCAACATTCCCGACCTCATCTTCGAGCTGGTGGCCGGCGGGGCTCTGGCCGCGGCCTTCATCCCCACCTTCACTGCCTACCTGGCCAAAGGCCGCCAGGACGAGGCCTGGCACCTGGCCAGCGCCGTCATGACCATCGCCTGCCTCGCCGCCACGGTGGTGGC
>JADDYB010000315.1_pt1 | contig 15019 bp, 13 predicted proteins | sample 8641941 | NCBI WGS metagenome assembly JADDYB01 (sample SAMN16275377, study PRJNA637457) | freshwater sediment metagenome | isolation source: Lake Kineret sediment | place: Israel: Lake Kineret | collected 2013
AGAGTAGTAATATACGGCACCTTGTACTTGATAGCCGCTTTGCGAATATAAGAGTCATCGTACTGGCTGGCTTTGCCCATCGGCGTATTGACCACCAGCTGGATCTCTTTGTTTTTAATGGCATCATCGATATTGGGCCTGCCTTCTTGAAGCTTTAGAATCGCCTCTGCCTTCACGCCATTGGCGGCCAGAAAATCGTGAGTCCCTTTTGTGGCCTTGATGGAAAAACCGAGTTTGGAAAACTCTCTGGCAATATCGAGCACGCCCGGCCGGTCCTTTGTTGAAACGGTGATCAGCACTGTCCCCTGGTCGGGAAGAGCCGGCTTGGCTGCCTCTTCGGCCTTGTAAAATGCCATCCCGAATGAATCGGCCATTCCTAAGACCTCTCCGGTGGAGCGCATCTCCGGTCCCAGCAGCGGATCGACCTCCGGGAACATGTTGAACGGGAACACCGCTTCCTTGACCCCGAAGTGAGGGATCTTCCTCTCTTTCAAGCCCAGGTCTTTCAACTTCTTGCCCATCATCAGCTCGGTGGCTATGCGGGCCATGGAGATGTTGCACACTTTGGACACCAGCGGCACAGTCCGGGAGGCTCTGGGATTTGCCTCCAGCACATAAACGGTATCCTTGGCAATGGCATACTGCATGTTCATCAAGCCCACTACGTGCAGCTCTCTGGCTATGCGCTTGGTGTACTCGATGATGGTCTTCAGATGCTTATCAGGAATGCTCACCGGCGGAATGACGCAGGCAGAATCGCCGGAATGGATTCCAGCCAGCTCGATATGCTCCATCACCGCAGGAACAAAGGCGTCCGTTCCATCAGACAATGCATCAGCCTCCGCCTCCAGGGCATTTTCTAAGAACCGGTCGATCAGGATGGGACGCTCCGGGGTGACGTCCACCGCTGCCCGCACATACTGCTCCAGCATCTCTCTATCGTAGATCACCTCCATGCCCCGGCCTCCCAGGACATAGGACGGCCGTACCATGAGCGGATAGCCAATGCGACTGGCCACCTCCAAAGCCTCCTGGAAGTTGCTGGCCATGCCCGACTCCGGCATGGGAATTCCCAGCTTCTCCATCATCTTCCTGAACCTGTCGCGGTCCTCGGCCAGGTCGATGGCATCAACGCTCGTCCCCAGGATCTTCACTCCGGCCTCCGAGAGTTCCCGGGCGATGTTGAGGGGCGTCTGGCCGCCAAACTGCACGATGGCCCCTTCTGGCCTTTCCTCCCGGTAAATGCTCAGAACGTCTTCCAGGGTCAAGGGCTCGAAGTACAGCTTATCAGATGTGTCATAGTCGGTGGAAACCGTCTCCGGATTGCAGTTCACCATGATGGTCTCATAGCCGAGATCTCGCAGGGAAAAGGCAGCATGAACGCAGCAGTAGTCAAACTCAATCCCCTGCCCAATACGGTTCGGCCCGCCTCCCAAGACCATGACCTTGCGGCGGTTGCCGCCTCCCGGTTGGCTCTTCTTATCTTGCCCTTCCTGCTCTGGTTTGCTATTAGCGGTATTGCTGTTGGCAGCGCTGTTAATGGCTGTGTTGTGATCATTGCTATTGTAAGTAGAATAATAGTAGGCGGCATTCTCAACCCCGCTGACGGGAACTGGCTCCCATGCCTCAACAATGCCCAAAGCCTCACGCTGGCGCCTGATTTCCGATTCAGAGACACTAAGCAGCTTGGCCAGGTATTTATCGGCAAAGCCGTCCTTTTTGGCCTGTTCCAAAAGCTCATCGGGGAGCATCCGGCCTTTGGATTTTAGAATCTCTTCTTCCAGCTTGACCAGCTCGCTCATCTGCTCGATGAACCAGGGCTTGATATAGGTAATTTTATAAAGCTCCTGAATGTCGGCCCCTTTTCGAAGCGCTTCATACATGATGAATTGCCGTTCGCTAGTGGGCTCTCTTAGCATGGCCATGAGTTCTGGTAGCGACTTCTTGTTGAAGTCCTTAGCAAAACCCAGGCCGTGCCTTCCATTTTCCAGCGAGCGAATGGACTTCTGGAAAGCCTCTTTATAGGTCTTGCCGATGCTCATGACCTCGCCTACCGCCTTCATCTGCGTGCCCAGCTTGTCCTGCGATCCCTTGAATTTCTCAAACGCCCAGCGAGGGAATTTCACAACTACATAGTCTCCTGAAGGCGTGTACTTCTCTAGTGTCCCTTCTCTCCAATATGGAATCTCGTCCAGCGTCATCCCGCTGGCCAGCTTGGCTGAAATCAGAGCAATGGGGAAGCCTGTGGCCTTGGAGGCCAGGGCTGATGACCGAGAGGTTCGGGGATTGATCTCGATCACAACAACCCTTCCAGTCTTGGGATCATAGGCAAACTGAATATTGGTGCCTCCAATGACCTTGATGGCCTCCACAATCCTGTAGGAATATTCCTGGAGCTTTTCCTGCAGCTCTGGGGAGATGGTGAGCATCGGAGCAGTGCAATAAGAATCGCCGGTATGAACGCCCATGGCATCTACATTCTCGATAAAGCACACCGTGATCATCTGATTTTTAGCATCACGAACCACTTCCAGCTCCAGCTCCTCCCAGCCCAGCACCGATTCCTCGATCAAAATCTGCCCGATCAGGCTGGCGGCAATTCCCCGGCTGGCAACAGTTGTCAGCTCTTCTACATTGAAAACCAGCCCTCCGCCGGTCCCTCCCATGGTATAGGCCGGGCGAACCACCACCGGATACCCTAGCTCAGATGCCACCTTCACCGCATCTTCCACGCTGTAAACGGCTGTGCTCTTGGGCACTTCGATGCCCAGGCTGTTCATGGTCTCTTTGAATGCAATGCGATCTTCGCCGCGCTCGATAGCATCAATCTCAACGCCGATCACCTTCACACCGAACTTATCCAGGACTCCGGCTCTATCCAGTTCTGAGCTCAAATTAAGGCCGGACTGGCCGCCCAAGTTCGGCAAAATGGCATCAGGTCTCTCCTTTTCAATTATCTGGATCATGCGCTCCAGATTCAGCGGCTCAATGTAGGTGATATCGGCCATGCCGGGATCGGTCATAATGGTGGCTGGATTGGAATTTACCAAGACTATTTCATATCCCAGGCTGCGCAGCGCCTTGCAGGCCTGCGTACCAGAATAATCGAATTCGCAGGCCTGGCCGATGATAATCGGACCCGATCCGATGATCATAACCTTATTGATGTCTCTTCGCTTTGGCATGTATCTTTATCTCCCTCTTGGTATCTCCGACTTTTGCCTATTCAAAATCCAATGATGCCATACGATCATGGAATAAAAAGACTCTTATGAGACATTTCAATCATATACGAACCACGAATCAAGTTGAGCAAGTTTCGCACCAACGAATAGGTTACGCACCATCTTTGGCCAGAAGCATTATGCTGCCCAAGCCGATCCCAAAGGCAGCTCTTGTGGTGATGGCGACTTTATTGGAGACATCCAAGGAATCACAATGTGTCGCATCTATTATTCATTAGAGATTACAACATCTTGAGATTTGCCCACATCCAGCTTCATAGGAATATCAAGGTGGGCATGAACTAGCCAGTGGATAGGTCTTTGGCCAGTTACCATTTGGCCAAGAATGGATCCAACGGTCCCCAATTTCTCATCCAAATTCCTTTGTATCTGTTGATCCGGCGAACTCAATATATCCGGTGGTATTTTGATTTCAAAAGGATATTCTGCATTTTGATATTCTTTTTCCCCATCAAGCGGCAGAGTAAAATCATAGACTGTCTTGTCAGACGTATGAATGTCTCCATCTGAGTCTCGATGGGTGGTTTTAACCTTTCCAAGCAAGGCGACTTCTAATTTCCGGGCTTTCGTCGGCTTCTTTAAAATCAAACATACTGCTCCTTTGATCGAGTCACCCGGTTTAAAATCGTATCTCTCCAATTTTAATGTCATTTGATCTGGCCCAAATAAACCCATGCTCTCTCCTCATTATTGCACTGTCTTTTTGGATTAATTCCGAAGAGCCATCTGTTAAGCAATAAAACTTTCTTGGCAAAGAACAAAGAGCACAAAGATATCTTGCCCGATTAATCTCATGATAAAGGAAATTATATCATTTATTAAAGTCCAAACGACATGTATAAAGAAGAGCGCACGATAAACTTGCAGATATGACATTTGCTCTCTTTCCTGCCGTCGACCTGCGCGGCGGCAAGTGTGTCCAACTGGTGGGCGGGGTTCCTGGCACCGAGGTTGTAGCCCTCGACAATCCTCTAGCTCAGGCGCAGCGCTGGGCGGCCGATGGAGCGGAAAATCTGCACATCATCGACCTGGATGGTGCTATTCAGGGCAGGAGAATTAATGCTGCCATCCTACGAGAAATCGTCCAGAATATGGACCTTTTCATTCAGGTTGGCGGGGGCATAAGGACCAAGGACGATGCCAAGTCCCTGCTCGACCTAGGTGTCGATCGGGTCATACTGGGAACTGCTGCCCTGAAAAGTCCGGATTTGGTCGAGGAGCTGGCGTCTGAGTATGGCTCTTCCAGGATCATGGTAGCCTTGGACATAAAACGCGGCCTGGTGACCTCAGAGGGCTGGCAGAAGGTATTGGATAAGAAGGCTGTGGATTTGGGCCGACTATTTGAGCAGAAAGGCGCTGGCTCAATCCTGTTTACCAACATCGATGTGGAAGGCCAGCAGAAGGGAATTGACATTAATCCGACAAAGCAGCTTATTGAGGCAGTGAATATCCCGGTCATCGCCGCTGGTGGAGTGACTTCAATTAAGGACATTCTCTCTTTGAGAGATGCAGGAGCCGCCGGTGCCGTGGTTGGAACTGCCATATACACCGGAAAGCTGAACTTCCGGGAAGCCATTACAGCGTTAAAAGGGTGATTTGATTGAGACAGGGCAGCGCAGATCTGGAGGAGCGGGGAGCTACCGCCAGGGTGAAGATCGATCTGGACGGCTCCGGCAGGGCGGATGTCGTCTCAGGCAGTGCTTTTCTGGACCACATGGTGGCGGCACTCTGCAGAACAGCTCATTTGAACCTGGAGGCAAGAGCTGAGGGAAGCCAGCTTTACAGATGCACTGCTCTAGGAAGGGCGATTGGCCAGGCAATCAAAGATGCCTTGGGGGACCAAAGAGGAATACGCCGTTATGGCAATTCAGCCGTGCCCATGGACGATGCTCTGGCCGAAATAGCCCTGGACTTCTCCGGCCGCACGTATCTGGTATTTCGGGGCGAATTTTCGGGCCTAAAAATAGGGGATCTGGAAACCTATGAGGTCAAAGCCTTTGTGGAGGCATTGTCAGATGGTGCACGCCTCACCTTGCATATGAGATTCTATGGTGAAAACGATCATCATAAGGCTGAGAGCATATTCAAGGCTCTGGGGCTAGCCATGAGAGAAGCCATACAAATAGAGGGGACCGAAATTCCCAGCACTAAAGGGATTATTTGATTTGGATTATCTGACTCAATCATAATAATCCAATCACTGGAACTTAACTGCTGTAGCTTTGCCATTCATTCAATCAAAGTGACTTCTACGGCCTCCCCAGCTTCAATTCCCTCCAGCTCTTCCGGGACCATAACAAAGCCATCTGCTTTGGCCAGAGAGCTGAGTATGCCCGCCCCGGAAGTCATTAGAGGCACAGCGGCCTTGCCTTCTATCTTGACCCTGACGACGCTTATGTATCCCGGTCGAGAGACTACTTTTCTGGACAAAACTGCATTGACCTTGGGAGCAGAATCGTCAAGATGAGCCATTTTTTTTAGAGCCGGTCTGACAAACAGATAGAGATCAGAAAAGGCCGCCACTGGATAGCCTGGCAGGCAAATTACAATTCTGTCATTGACTTTGCCAAAAGCGGTGGGCTTGCCCGGCTGAATCCTCACTCCATGAACCAGCAGGTCGCCCAAATCGGCCAAGATCCGCGGCGCATAATCTTTCTCTCCTACTGATGTGCCGCCGATGAGAACGATCATGTCGGCATCGTGCTCTGATTCTATGGCCTGGCGAATTAGCTGCGGATCATCGGGAACGATACCATGCTTTAAGGGCAGTCCGCCCCATTTTTTTATATATAGTTCCGCCATCAGGCCGTTTATCTCATAGGCTTCTCCCGCCTCAAGCTCCCGCGAACCAATGGCCACCAGCTCGCCGCCTGTGGGAATAATGGCAATTTTGGGTTTGGAATAAACGGAGACCTCTGTTATGCCCAAGGCGGCCAGAAGGGCAATGTCCGGTGGCCGAAGACGATGCCCCTCGTTCATGATTATGTCTCCTGCTGCAACGTCCTCACCAATTCTGGAGAGATTTCTGAATGGGTGCACAGTTGCTGTGACCTCCAACTGGTCTCCTCTAATTGTAGCATCTTCCAGCATAACTACTGCATCATAGTCGCCGGCTACAGCCATGCCGGTTCTAACCTTTATGCAGTCCTGGCCAAAGCGGAGATGGACTGGATTTATGGGGCTAGCGCCTCTGGTGTCGCCGGATTTTACAACAAATCCATCCATAGCTGCCCGGTTGAAGTTGGGGAGATTTACAGTCGAGGCAACGCTCTCCGAAAGGACCCTGCCTAGAGCTTCCTTTACTGGGATATGCTCTGAACGCAACATCGGCTTTGATATCTCTAGCAGGATCTCCAGAGCTTCTTGCACGCCCGTGAGTTTCCTAAACATGCTAAATCAAGCAAGTGCGATCGGAAATATTATCCTTTGGTATATAGCCTATTATAGTGTGTGAAACCTTGATATATTGTAAAGGCTGCATGGTCGGGCAGACTCTGTCTACCTAGGTGGATGATTAAAGATGGATGCGGTTGTTTGGCTGGAAGAAGTAGGCAAGGAGGATCTTGCTACAGTTGGCGGAAAGGGCGCAAGCCTTGGGGAAATGATCAACATAGATGTGCCGGTTCCCGGCGGCTTCGCGGTAACTGCTCAGGCCTTCAGGGATTTCATAAACCGGTCTGGCATTGCCAAGAAGCTCTTTGCTTCTCTTAAGGTGGATGCAAACGATCAGACCCAATTGCAGAAGGCAGAGGCCGAGGCCAAGAAGCTGATCATGGAGGCCAAGGTGCCTAAGGACATCGAGCAGGCCATACGATCCCGATACGAGGCGCTGTGCAAGCGGGAGGGAAAAGAGGTCTTCGTGGCGGTCCGATCCAGCGCTACAGCTGAGGATCTGCCCGATGCCAGCTTTGCCGGCCAGCAGGAGACCTACCTTAACACCCAGGGTGCTGATGATGTCTTCAACGCAGTTCGAAAGTGCTGGGCATCTCTATATGGGGCCAGGGCCATTTTCTACAGGGTTGAGCAGGGCTTCGATCATGAGAAGGTCAATCTCTCGGCCATAGTCCAGAAGATGGTGGACTCGGAGAAGTCAGGCGTAATGTTCAGCTCCCAACCAAGCACTGGCGAGCCTTTAGTGGTTATTGAGGCCGCCTGGGGCTTGGGCGAGGCAGTAGTAAGCGGATCTGTCTCCCCTGATAACTATGTGGTGGACAAAGCCTTGAAGACTATCGTGAGCAAGGTTGTTGCCGCCAAGGAGATCATGATCATACGCGATCCCAAGACTTTGAAGACTGTGACTGTCAAGGTCCCGGCCAAGAAGAGAGAGGCTGTCGTTCTAACCGAAGATGAGATCCTTCAGCTAGCCAAATACGCCGAGATCCTGGAGAAGCATTACGGAATTCCCCAGGATATCGAATGGGGCGTGGAGAATAATAAGATCTACATATTACAGTCCAGGCCAATTACTACCATTCATAATGCCAAGAAGCCTGCGACAGAAGCGGTCACAACAGGAAAGGTTCTAGTCTCTGGCCTAGGAGCATCGCCCGGAGTGGCTACGGGAATTGTAAGTATTATCACTTCCGGAAAAGAGCTGAACAAGATCAAGCCGGGAGACATAATGGTTACTAAGATGACAATGCCCGATATGGTTCCTGGAATGAAGCGCGCTGGAGCAATAGTTACAGACGAAGGCGGCATGGCCTGCCATGCGGCGATAGTAAGCAGAGAATTAGGTTGCCCTGCCGTTGTAGGCACTAAGAAGGCCACTCAGGTCCTGAAGGATGGAATGGAGGTAACAGTCGACGGGAGAAAGGGCATGGTTTTTGAGGGACGAGTAGCCATTGCAGAGTCTGCCAAACCGGCGACCGCGTCCGGAGCAGTGGCCATAGTCTCCAAACCCATAACTGCCACAGAGATCAAAGTCAACATCAGTGAACCAGATCGCGCTTCAGCAGCGGCAGCGACTTTAGCAGACGGAGTCGGCCTGCTCAGAATTGAGCATATGATTCTGGGTCTAGGCAAGACCCCTAACTGGTATATAAAAAACAAACAAACCGATAAGTACATCGATGAGCTGGTCAAGGGCGTCAAGACGGTAGCCGACGCGTTCTACCCCCGGCCGGTGTGGGTGAGAACGCTTGATGCACCTACAGATGAGTTCAGGGCAATGGAAGGCGGAGAAGGAGAGCCAATTGAGCACAATCCTATGCTGGGCTGGCGGGGCATACGCAGGGATCTGACGGAGACAGATCACTTCCGGCTGGAAATAAGAGCCTTCAAAAAATTGCACGATATGGGCCTTACTAATGTAGGCATAATGCTTCCGATGGTCCAGCACGTCAAAGAGCTAAAAGCGGCCAAAGCCATAATGATCGACGAGGGGCTGGACCTGGAGAAGATCGACCTGGGAATCATGGTGGAAACGCCAGGAGCAGCTCTAACCATTGAAGACTTTATAGATGAAGGGCTCAACTTCGTATCTTTTGGAACCAATGACCTTACCCAATATACTCTGGCTGTTGACCGCAATAATGAAAATGTGGCCGGACTTTACACTGAGCTTCATCCAGCCATTCTCAAACAGATTGAATATGTAGTGGAGAGGTGCAATGAGGCTGGAGTAAAGTCATCCATCTGCGGCCAGGCGGGATCTTATCCTGAGATGGCCAAACGACTGGTAGAGATTGGCATTACCAGCATCTCGGCCAACATTGATGCAGTGGCTGTTGTAAGAGAGACTGTAGCCAGAGCAGAGAAGATCATGACGCTTCGGGCGTTGAGGGATAAAAATTGATGGAGCACTCCTTTCCTGAAGACTCTCTTCCCGAAGAGGAGGTCCTAAGGATCCTGGCGGAGATGAAGGGCAAGAACCTGCAGTATGACAAGTTCTTCTCCACCATGTGCACCAGGCCGCACTCTATCGCGGTCAAGGCGCACAACCTATTCTTAGAGACGAACCTGGGAGATCCAGGGCTCTTTCCAGGAGTGTCAGAGCTAGAAGCCAGGACGGTTAAGATGATGGCCCAGCTCTTGGGATATCCCGATGCAGTTGGCTATATCTCAACAGGTGGCACGGAGTCTAATATTCAGGCCATAAGGGCTGCCAGAAGTGCCTCTGAGATAGTAGGGGGCAATATTGTAGTTCCCGCATCGGCTCATTTCTCCTTTGACAAGATTGCCGATCTGCTCAATTTAGATGTGCGCAAGGCAGATTTGGATGAAGATCTCAGGGTCGATCTATCTTCAGTAGAAACCCTGGTTGACGACCGCACTGTGGCCATCGTGGGCATCGCCGGCACCACCGAATTCGGCCAGGTAGACCACATTGACCAGTTGGGACGGATATCCGGCGATCGAGGAATTCATCTGCATGTAGATGCTGCATTTGGCGGTTTTGTGCTTCCTTTTTTGGAGCATGATTACAAATGGGATTTTAGGGTTGATGCTGTCTCATCAATAACTATCGACCCCCACAAGATGGGCATGAGCACCATACCTGCAGGAGGGCTACTCTTTCGAACATGGAGGGACTTAAGTGCTCTTGAAGCTGATACGCATTACCTGACCGTGGCAAGACAAGCATCTCTCACCGGCACTAGGACTGGAGCAGCAGCTGCAGCTACTTATGCAGTTATGATGCATCTAGGGAAGTCGGGCTTTAGAGGCGTAGTGGACTATTGCATGGACTTAACCTGGCACCTGGTAGCTGGCTGCAAAGAATTTGGAGTAGAGCCGGTCATTAATCCGGTCATGAATGTGGTGGCTCTGAAGGTTAAGTCGCCTGTTGAGGTAAGGTCAGAGCTTTTCAAACGCGGCTGGCATGTTTCTATGACCAGAGAGCCCAATAGGGCACTAAGGCTCATCCTTATGCCGCATATGACACACAAGAACATTGAGCTATTCTTGAAAGATCTAAAGGCCATCCTGAAAAATACATAAAACAAATATTTTGGATCTGGTTCAAAGAACCAGAAACCATTTAGCAGCAAAGGAATTTTTTGAAACTAAACTTTATGACCTATGGCGAAACGACGCATAACCCTGTCGACTTGGATTTTGACCTTGTCGCCAACTTTGGCTTCAGGCACAAAGATTACAAATCCTTCTACTCTGGCAATTCCGTCGCCTTCACGGGCTATGTCTTGAATCTCGACATCGTACTCTTTTCCGACCTCAACAGGAGCCGCTTGGCCCATGGAGGAGCCCTCTTCACGTCTGAACAAAACTTTCACCGTCCTTCACGAAAACCTTTACGAAAACGATTCAGACCTTATGGCCTATGGCGAAACGACGCATAACTTTGTCGACTTGAATCTTGAGCTTGTCACCGACTTTGGCTTCAGGCACGAAGATCACAAATCCTTCTACTCTGGCAATTCCATCGCCTTCACGGGCTATGTCCTGAATCTCAACATTGTACTCTTTTCCAGCCTCAACTGGTGCAGCTGGAGCGGATCCGCCCATGGAAGATCCTTCACCACTCTTAAACAAATCTTCACCGTCCTTTGCGAAAAACACGAATTTTGGATTTTTCGCGCTGGAGAGTGCTGATATGGCCCACTATTAAATCCTTTTGCTTATCCTCTCCTGCATCATTATCCGCTCTAATACCTAAATCCATTCATCCCTCAAAGCAATGAGTACATATTCCAGGAGATCATGTTAGGCCTTATTCCATGGATCACTTTCAGAGGTATGTGGAGATCATACCAGATTTTGATGAATTTGTGTCCATTCAAGACCGGCCTCTTCCATCCTCAGCCAGGATTAATACTCTTAAGACAGATAGATCCAGCCTTCTCGAACGCTTGGATAGAGCAGGAATAGGCTATGCTATTTTGCATTGGTATCCTCTGGGATTGCGGCTAGAATTGGAGCGGCCAGGAAAGATAATAGAACACCTGCTAGGTTATATTCACATTCAGGAAGAGGTGTCATTAATCCCTCCTCTTGTGCTGGATCCCAAGCCTGGTGAGGCTGTCCTGGACTTATGTGCTGCACCAGGCAGCAAGACTACCCAAATCTCTCAAGCAATGAACAATCTTGGAGTGGTCGTGGCCAATGAACCATCTCTGGGTAGGCTTGCTTCTCTAAGGGCCAACTGCGAGAGACTAGGAGCCACTAACGTTGCTATAACCAGGTACGATGGCCGGAGATTTCCCGATCATCAATTTGATCGGATTCTGGTTGATGCTCCTTGCTCCAGCGAAGGAACCGCTAGAAAGGACATAACAGTCTTGAATCGATGCAGTCTCAAGCGCTCCCTTGACTTTCAAGTACTGCAACTGGGGCTTTTGTCCAGGGCAGCCGAACTGCTTAAGTCCGGGGGTGTCTTAGTATATTCGACTTGTACTTATGCACCTGAGGAGAACGAGGCTGTAGTGGACAAGGTGCTAGAGAATTCTAAGGAATCGCTAAGGTTGGAAAATGCATCTATTGCAGGCCTGAAGGGATGTCCAGGGATTTCAGAATGGGGAGGCGCGGAGTTTAGAGGAGAGTTAAAACGAGCTTTTAGGTACTATCCTCATCAGAATGACACAGGAGGATTCTTCGTTGCCAAGTTGGTCAAGGAATAGAAGTGCTTTCGAGCCCCAGGAACGCTCCCGGATAGCCAAGATGTGGCTGGACCGTTTTGGAACTATGCAGAGTGTCTTCGATAGCTACAGCTTTTACAGGAGAGCCCAAAACATCTGGGTCTTTAGCAATGCGGCGCTACCTAAATTTAGCTATGAGGCGGTAGGCCTTCGAATGATGAACATTAAAGAAGAGCCTTGGAAGCCCACTACTTATGCCCTTCAAATCTTCGGGAAATATGCCACAAAGAACTTCATCTGCCTAAACGAAATGAAGGCAAGATGCTTTTTGGCAGGAGAAAGCCAGCTATTGGAGGCAAATGTGGAGCCGGGCTACATAGTAGTATTTTATAAGGGAGAAGTGCTTGGATGCGCTATGTACTCCAGGGGGAAGCTGCATTCCCAGCTTCCCAAAGAGCTTAGGATCGGCCATGATGCGGAGATGAAGATATAGTGCTCTCGGAAGTCTCCAGATGTCCTGAAATGCTTGAATTATCTATTCCATCCTCGCCAGATTCCTTTGATGAAGCCCAGCTTTTGGAGCTTTGGAGCCAACCATTGAAGCTGTTTAGCCTTGCCAATCTCCTGAGGCAGAAAAGGTGTGGCGATACCGTAAGCTTTGTGATAAATAGGAATATCAACTTCACTAACCGTTGTGCGGGAAGCTGCAGCTTTTGTGCATTTCATGAATTGAATGGATATATGCTATCTGGTAAAGAGATTTTGGAGCGGGTTGAGGAGGCTGAACATTTGGGTGCCACTGAGATCTGTTTGCAGGGAGGGCTGGCACCGGAGATGGCCCTGGAGGATTACTGTGCCATTCTGGAACTGATTAGGGGCAACTATCCTAGGATGCACTTGCATGCTTACTCGCCCATGGAAGTTCTCCATATGTCCAGGAACTCATTTATCCATGTAGAGGAGGCATTGAGGGAGCTAAAGAGCAGCGGCCTCGACTCTATGCCCGGAACTGCTGCCGAAATTCTGGTTGATTCCGTGCGCCAGCAAATCTGCCCAGAAAAGCTCAGCACTGCCCAGTGGTGTCAAATCGTCTCTTTGGCCCATAGATTGGGCATACCAACAACATCGACTATGCTTTATGGCCATATCGAGAGCTTGGCTCACCGCCTTGATCATCTTCGCATTATTCGTGATATTCAATCCAAAACCCACGGATTCACTGAGTTCGTGCTACTGCCATTTCTACCCGGAAAAAATCCGCTGGGACCACTCTCAAAGAGACCGGATATCTTGGAACATCTAAAGATGCATGCTTTGGCTAGAGTAGCTCTGCATCCGTACATTACAAACATCCAGGCCAGCTGGACTAAGCTGGGAAGAATAGTGGCAGGAGCCACAATTGAGTGGGGAGTCAACGACCTGGGAGGGACGCTGATGGAGGAGAATATATCCCGGAGCGCAGGCTCAAAGGAATCTCAGTATTTCCATCCAAACGATATAATAAGACTTATCGAGAAGCACGGAAGAAATGCAGTTCAAATGAAGAACACCTATGGCCGCATTTAAGTCATGCTTGCCTTAAAGGCGCATCACGCCTTGAGATTATTTATAAAAAATAAAATTAATATAAAATAAGATTATCTTTCATCCAATTATAAACCAAATCTTTCTAATGTAATGAATAAAGTAAAAAGAAAAGTTTTAGGAGCATTCCAGATTAGGGGGATGCTCTCCAAAACTTACGGATTCTTTGGCTCTGGGAACTGTGCTGTCTGGGGCCACTTGTAGCATGTGCAGTCGAAAATGCCCTTGGCACTGGATCCAAAGCCACCCTGGGCACCTTTGTAAGGCGCCGGCATGGTATCCCATCCGCCGCTGCAACAGGGCAACCAATCACCAGAGGGCTTATTCCATTTATAGGGCGTGCTAATGGTTATGTTCTTTTCTATGTGATAGGTGCCAATGTAATCTTCGTCAATCTCTAAGTCCGGATTGCGCCAAGCCATCCAGTTGATTTTGGGTGTAATGGAACCTGCAAACATGTTATCTGCGTTATAGGCTCCTTTTAACGCTCCGATATGGACCTTGCCATCTGTTACGTCCTCATTTATTCTCAGCTCGGTGAAGCCTACGCCTTCGAAGACTGGATCATATGTAACGTTGGTCTTTTCTTTTACTATGGCGCTAATATCTTTCCTTATTGCATGGGCATACTCGATCTCATTTTGAATAGATGTGGCAGCACGTCTATTCTTGACCCATGTCTTCTCCTTCAACAAGGACTCATAATTAACAGGTTGGGCATAATCGCCAGTTCCGATTATTGTACTGAAGGGTGCATATGTCCAGGAGTTGACAGTCTGTTGGAATTGAATGCAGTTTTCCTCAAAATCGTTCCAGTCGCCAGAACCCAAGTGCGTAGTCTTGTTGGCACTATAGGTAGTCAAGATGGATTCTTCATCCAGCGCTCCGCTTCCATGAGCGTATTCTTTTAACTCCACGTTATTAACATTTGCATATATGTATTTTACAGAATAGCCCTGGCCTTGAACGCTTTGCTCGACACTTACCGTTTCATTGCTACTTATTTCTGTCCCCGTATTAACTAATACCTTGGGTGGAATAGTTGGTGGCACTGCAGCAGCCGAAATTCCTATAATCGCAACCATAACAAAGGCTACAAGCATAATTCTCTTTATATAAATCCCTCCTTGTGAGCTTCGGATTTAATCTCTAAGATTGAACTTGCTATGGATATACTAATATTTGAACTTGTTGATACTGGCCTGAATACAAATAAAAAATTACAAGTAAGTTAGGCCTTATAAAACATGTCTTGGCTCACTATATACAAATGTATAATTATAATATTTACTATAAAGCTTATTGAATATCGGAGACTTAAAGAAGCTCATATAAAGCAGAGAAATCTAGCAAGTTTGAAACCGTAGCCAACGTTCTAAGCCAATTTACAGCGTTTGCAGTCATAGCGGAACTGCCTACTCAACCAATAATGTAATAGATGAGCCCTGAAAAATCTGCATCACTTTTCATGGTTCGCGAGCGCAAGGCTCGACGAAGCAATGCTTTCAGACGAGACTGCCGAAGCATGGACTGTCCGCTAGCCCCATAGGCTGTACGTTTATTAATTATAGTCTTACGAGAAAATTAATATAATAGGATGTACAAAATATATTTTATACATCCTATTATATTAATTTTCTCGTAAGACTATAA
>JADDYB010000316.1_pt1 | contig 15011 bp, 16 predicted proteins | sample 8641941 | NCBI WGS metagenome assembly JADDYB01 (sample SAMN16275377, study PRJNA637457) | freshwater sediment metagenome | isolation source: Lake Kineret sediment | place: Israel: Lake Kineret | collected 2013
ACCACTAGTGCATGGTGTGGCGTTCATGAGCATCACGTATTTCAGTGGCGACGCGCCCACGCCGCTCCGCGGGGCTGATACCTCAAATGCAATGCTGGAACTGCTCGCGATCACCCGCTGGGGGCCACGGGACTTCCTGATTGTGGATATGCCGCCGGGCATCGGCGACGCGGCAATGGACGTCATCCGGTGGCTGAACCGGGCTGAGTTCATCGTGATCACGACCGCCTCGAAGGTCGCGCTCGAGACGGTGAAGAAGGTTATCCGGATGCTCGAGGAGCTGCAGATGCCCGTGCTCGGCGTGGTCGAGAACATGAAATTGAAAGATTCTTCGACGGTGCAGGACGCTGTGAAGGTGTATAACGTGCCCTTCCTGGGCGCTATCGGATTCGATACTGACTTGGAAGATGCGATCGGCGACGTTGACGCGTTGCTCGAGACCAATGCGGCCAAGCAGCTTGCGGGGATTGTAACAGGCAAGCTGGGGTTTACGAAGGCGCACTAACAGCTGAAACGGCTTAGAGCAATACGGATAATCAGACGTAGCCCCAGCATTCCGGCTTCATAGCACTCCGCTGAACGTAATGACCCATAGAAATCACGGTAAGGGTCAGCATATCCGCGGCACGGGATCGCCGATCGGCGTCTCCACGATCCGTCGGCCGCCTACCCGCGTCTTCATCACCACGCCGTGCAGCTCGCGCGTCGCCGTCCCGATGATCGCCGCGTCCTTCCCTGCCTTCGTCTCTTTCAGTGCCGCGAGCACCTCGTCCGCCTTCTCCTGCACCACACCCATCACCATCTTGCCCTCGTTCCCGATCTCCAGCGGGTCGATACCCAGCAGCTCACAGGCGCTCCGCACAGATTCACGGATTGGTATCCGCTCCTCCTCGATCAGGATGCCGACGTGCGATTTCGCACTGAACTCGTTCAGCGTGTTCGCGAGCCCGCCGCGTGTCGGATCTTTCATCGCGACGATACCGCCGACCTCCAGGATCGTCTGAATCGGCTTGTTCAAGGGCGCGATGTCCGATTGCAACGCGGTATCAAACTCGAACCCCTCGCGGAAGGAGAGCAGGGCAACCCCGTGGTCGCCGACGTAGCCGGAGACAATGAGTGTATCGCCGTCCCGGATATTGGAGTCAAGTAGCCAGTTGCTGGTGATCGGCCGATAGTTCCGCACCACCGCCAGGTTCCGGTCCAGCGCCGCGGTTCGCTTCCCGATCGCGGAGGTGTTCACGATTATCTTCTCCACCGCGCCCCGTTCCACCACCTTCGTATCGCCCGTGACAATCGAGACCCCGGCCTCGTCGCATGTCTGCCGCATGCTCGCCAGGATCCGCTCGAACTCGGCCACCGGAAAGCCCTCCTCGATCACAAAGGCCGCGGATAAGCAGAGTGGCTTGGCGCCCATCACCGCGATATCATTCACCGTGCCTGCAATGGCCAGTGAGCCGATATCGCCTCCGGGGAAGAAGAGTGGTTTCACGGTATGGGAGTCGGTGGTGAAGACGATTTGCTCAACGACCGCGGCGTCGTCCAGCGCCTCCAGCGGTACCTCGATCGCCGCGTTCGTGCCGTTATCATTCTGTTCGGAGGAGAAGTAGCGGAGCACGAGTTTGAGCAACTCGTGCATCCCTTCGCCGCCCGCACCATGTTCCAGTTTGATGTTGCCCGTGACCGTCATGCTCGCTCCGCCTTTCTAGTTCCTTTTATACCGCAGGTCATGAAGTAGATTTAGCGCTGCGACCGCAGAGGAGCGTTGAGGATGTCTTATGGCCGCCAAGAGGGAGCTCATCTTCGTTACCAGTAATGCGCACAAGGTGCAGGAGATCCGAGCGATAGCCGCGCAACAGGGGGCTGCGCTGACCATCGAGCATCTCGAGTACGAATATCCCGAGTTGCAGCTCGAGACGATCGAAGCGGTCGCCGAGGCGAGTGCGAAGTATCTCAGGGACCGAATAACGATTTCGCGGCCGTTCTTTCTCGAGGATTCCGGACTCCTGATACCCGCCTTGAAGGGCTTCCCCGGCCCCTTCTCCGCCTTCGTCTTCAAGACGATCGGGAACGAGGGCATCCTGCGCTTGATGACTGATCTGCGGGGCGAGCAACGGCGCGCTACCTTCAAGACGGTCGTCGCGTTCTGTGCTGTGCGCCGGCATGAGCCGATTCTCTTCGTCGGGACCGTGGAAGGACGCATCGCCACGGAGGTCCATGGCCATGGCGGGTTTGGGTATGACCCGATCTTTGAGGTCGAGGGCAGGACCTTCGGCGAGATGAGCACCGCGGAGAAGAACGCGATCTCGCACCGGAGCAGAGCGTTCCTTAAATTGGTGGCGTACCTCGCGTGAGTACTGACCTTCACGGGAGCTGAGCGTATGGCACAATAATTTCAAAAGGCTTAAATAGCACGTTGGCACTCTTGGTAACTGATGCGATGACGAGGTCTACCATGCGGATACGCTCCCCTACCATCCCTACGGAGCAGGAGAAAACCGCAGCCGTTGGGCCAAATTCGCTCCTCAAAGCGCTCCTCATCACGTCCGTCTTCCACCCCTTAACCACCTTCCTCCCCCACGATCGCAAGGTGTTTGACCGCTTTGAGGAGCTTGCGGATAAAGCCGTGGTTGCCGCACAGCTACTGGCATATCTTACCGCGGAAGAGCAAACCCCAAACTCCTTCGCGCTCAATCCGGATGATCGCAGCATGCATCTCATGCAGGTCAGAGATCGACTCAAAGCGGTCGAAAGTGAAGGTGATTCGATCGTCCATGAAGTCCTTCAGGGCTTGTTTTACGACCATACGCGCGTCACGGAGGAGAAAGGCGATATCCGCTACTTCCTCCATAACCTCGATGATGTCATCGATGGTGTGGAGAAGGCAGTGGCACGGTTGGCCTTTACCCTGCAACGGCGCATACCCGAGCCCGTCGTCGAATTTGCGCCCATTATTCTCGAGACGGCGCAGGAGATCAGCCGAGCGGTTGCCTGCCTACGCGATATACGCCACAATGAGACGGCAATAGAGACCTACTGCATCCGGATCAACGAATTGGAGAACAAAGCCGATAGGGTAAATCGGCGATGGTTGAAGGAGCTGATGACGACGCCCGTTGAAGATCCCAATGAGATCCTCGCACGGCTCCTGATTAAGGAGATCGTGGATATTCTGGAGGATACCATGGATAATTGCGAGGATGTGGCGAACATTCTGGAGACCTTTCGATTGAAGGGCGGCATTTGATGGTCTCGGCAGTTGTCTATGTGGTGAGCATCATCATCCTTGCACTGATCTATAACTTCCTGAATGGCGCGAACGACAGCGCGAACGCGGTTGCCACGGTCATTGCGACCAGGGCATTAACGCCGGTCAAGGCCTTGGCGCTCTCGAGTGTCTTCAACCTCATCGGGGCCTTCGCCTTCACCGAAGTCGCCAGGACCATTGGAAAAGGGATCGTGTCGACCACCGAGTTGGCGACCGAGCTCCTTTTCCTCGTCTTCATTGGCGGCTTAGTAGGGGCGATCCTCTGGACTTATCTCTGCACCGCGGCCGGCATTCCCATCAGCGTCACGCACTCCTTGGTCGGTTCGATCATGGGTGCAGGCCTCGTAGCTGGCGGGCCGGGCGTGGTCGAATGGAGGAGCCTGAGTACAAAGGTCTTCCTGCCCATTGCGCTCGGCCCTTTCGTCGGCTTTGTCGCTGGCGCGCTCATCTTCGCGCTCATCAGCTGGGTGCTCTTTATCTATTACAAGGCTACTTCAGCACCCCGGACCGACCGCTTCTTCAGGACACTCCAGCCCCTCTCCGCCTCCTTCATGTCCTTCAGTCACGGGATGAACGATACGCAGAACGCGATGGGCGTTATTACCATAGCCCTAATCACCGGTGGGTTCATCGCCACACCAGTGGGCGAGCAATTCCCCGTGCCCTGGTGGGTAAGGATACTCTGCGGCGTGGTCATGGCGCTCGGCACGTTCACCATGGGCTCACAGGTGATCCGCACGATGGGCATGCGCTTGACGAAGCTGGGGCCGCAGCACGGCTTCTCCGCGGAAGCGGGCGCGGGCCTCTCGCTCGTCGCCCTGAGTTTGGCGGGCATGCCGGTGAGCACGACGCACATCATGGGCTCAGCCGTGATCGGCGGGACCTTCTTCCAGAGCTTGCAGCGCATCCGCTGGCCGGAGGTGGGTCGCATGCTCACCGCGTGGGCAATCACCATCCCCCTCTCGGCCGCCATAGGCGGGGCCGCGTTCTGGCTCCTGCGGCTCTGGTGGTAAGCGTGCGAGCACCTTGGACCATAAATTAGCATCACCTATGAGATAGTTGCACTTCTCCCTAGGGATGTGGGGTATTTATATAGTTGGTGCCGTTTTTATATATGGTGGTCTAGAGATGGAAGACGCGAAAGCGAGAAGAAACGCGAAGGCGAAAGCGAGAAGCAAGGTGAAGGCATACGTGGCAGGAGCGCTCCTCCTGCTGGCTCTGGGAACGATCATCAGCGTGGTGCCGGCCGCGTGGGCGGAGACGCCTACCGGTCTCTCCGGTTCGTTGACCATCGCCGGCTCGACGACCGTGCTGCCGATCAACCAGGAGTGCGCGCGGCTGCTCATGGCTGCAAACCCTGACCTCCGGATCTCTGTATCTGGCGGCGGCTCGGGCCACGGCGTCAAGGCGGCTGGCACAGGTGAGATCGATATCGGCGCGGTATCACGAGACGTGAAGCCCTCAGAGCTGGGGCAGTACCCGGACCTGAAGCCCGTGGCGATCGGCAAGGATAGCGTCGCGATTGTCGTGCATCCCAGCAATTCGATCAGTGGCCTGACACTGGAGCAAACGGCGAAGATCTTCAGCGGCGAGATTACCAACTGGAAGGAGGTCGGTGGTGCTGATGCCACGATACGGGTGATCACGCGCGAAGAAGGATCGGGCACGCGCGAGACCTTCGAGACGTACGTGATGACGCCCCAGAAGAAGGAGATCGCGGCGAAGGCGTTTGTCAAGGCATCCAACGGCGAAGTGCGCGCGACCGTGAGCAGCGATGCCTCGAGCATCGGCTATCTCTCTCTCGGCTACGTGGACGCGACGATGAAGGCACTCAGTGTTGGCGGTGTCGAGGCGACGGTGCAGCAGGTGCTGGCGGGAACATATCCGATCTCGAGAAACCTTTACCTCGTTACGAAGGGAACACCAAGTGCACTCGAACAGGCGTTCATCAACTTCGTCCTGAGCAGCGAGGGGCAAAAGGTCGTCGAGGAGATGGGCTACATCAAGATCGGTGCACCACCAGCTATGCCAACAGCCACGCCTACACCGGTCGCAACACCAACGCACACGCCAACACCGACCCCAACGCCAGAAGCGCCCGGCTTTGAGTTGGTAACCGCACTTGCAGGACTACTCGCCATATCGTATCTCGCTGTATGGAGCAGGAAGAGGAACTAAGAAGAAAGCAAAAGACCAACAGTACAACTAAGAGCTGCGGGGTATTTTTTCCCCCTCATTTTCGTTTCTCTGGTCAAACAGGAGTGGTAGAGTAGAGAGATAAGATGAGGATCGCGCATATATCCGACATTCATCATGCGGAGGCTCATTTCCTGCCCCCGGTGGCTGAGCACGTGGTCGAGACGCTCAGCAAGCTTGAACCTGAGCTGCTGATCGTCACCGGCGATTCGAGCGGCGGTCAGGAGCTACTTGTGGAGAAGAGGAGAAGCAAGCGGTGAAATGGACGAGCATCTTCGCACCCTAACTACCGGGAGGCGGAAAGGATGGTTGCTGGAGCGTCTCGCCGAACGGCTCCTCTTCGTCTGCGCGCTCTCCTCTACGCTCATTGTCTTCTTCATTATCGCGTTCATTGTCAAAGAGGGCTTGCCCGCACTCGCCCTGGGTCGCGAGTTCCTCTTCGGCATGACCTGGCGGCCCTCGCGCGAGCAATTCGGGATCTTACCCGTCGTGATCAGCAGCTTCATTGTGGGGCTCGGCGCACTCGGCCTCGCCGCGGCCATCGGCATACCGGCCGCGATCTACCTGGCCGAATTCGCGCCCAACTGGCTGCGCAGTATTATCAAACCGAGTGTGGAGATGCTCGTCGGGATACCCTCGATCGTGCTCGGCCTCTTCGGCTTGATGGTGCTTGTGGTCTTTATTAGAGACAATATCGGTGGTTACGGCGAGTGCATCCTCGCAGGTTGGATCATCCTCGCCATCATGACCCTGCCCCACGTCATCAGCATCTCTGAAGATTCGATTCGCGCGGTCCCGTGCGCCTATAAGGAAGCGTCGCTCGGGCTCGGCGCGACGCAGCTGCAGACGATCAGGAAGGTGATCTTGCCGAACGCGCGCTCCGGGATCTTAGCGTCACTGGTGCTGGGCATGGGAAACGCGATCGGCGAGACCATGGCGGTCTTGATGGTCATCGGAAACCCGAACATTCCCTGGATTCCTACCAGCGTGCTGGAGCCGGTGCGCGTGCTCACGTCCACGATTGTGCTCGAGATCTCCTATGCGGTCTGGGGCTCCATGCACCAGCATGCGCTCTTCGCCCTCGGCGTTGTCCTCTTCATTATCGTCGCGATCCTCAATGCGATCACCACCATGGTGGTTCGCAAGGGAATACGGAGGTGCTCCTGACTGCGATGAAGCTAAACGAGTGGCTTGTTACCGCGGGTCTGTGCTTCACGGCGCTCGTATCACTCCTCTTCCTCTTCGTCGTGGTTGCATACATCGTAGCCAAGGGGATTGGTGCCCTCAGTCTGGATTTCTTGCTCGAATCGCCTTATCGATTCGAACAGGGCGGGATATTCCCCCAGATCATCGGCTCGCTCTGCCTGGTTGTCATCTGCTTGCTCGTCGCAGTCCCGTTAGGGGTCGCCTCCGCGATCTATCTCGCGGAATACGCGCCCGATACTCTCATCACCCGCAGCGTCCGGTTCTTCGTGGAATGCTTAGCCGGGATCCCTTCGATTGTGAAGGGCTTATTCGGGCTCGTATTCCTCGTCTATTATCTCCACCTCGGCATCTCCATGCTCGCCGGCGGCCTGGCACTCGGGTTCATGATCCTCCCGTGGACCGTACGAGCGAGTGAGGAGGCGATTAAAGCGGTTCCTCCGTCCTACCGGGAGGCATCACTCGCTCTGGGTGCGACAAAGCTGCAGACGATACGAAACGTCGTGCTGAAGAGCGCTTATCCCGGCATCATCACGGGAATTTTGCTCGGCATGGGGAAGGCGATCGGTGAGACGGCGGTGGTGCTCTTGACCGCCGGTTCGGGCCTGGAATCCTTCTTACCTCGATCAATCCTCGATCCCGTGGGGTCGCTCCCCGTGTATGTCTACATGCTGGCCACGCAGGGCCATACGTCCGCTGCACTTTCGCGCGCCTTTGGCGCGTCACTCGTGCTCATTACGCTCTTTTTGGTGATTAGTGTGGTTGCGTTAGTCCTCCGGAATCGGTACCTGAGGCAAATGGGCGGTGGGAGGAGGTGAGGAGAAGAGCAGCATGAATAAGATAGAAACGAAGGCGTTGAACGTCTATTATGGCAACGGGGCGGTGCATGGGTTAAAGAATGTGGAGATGAGTATACCGGCGAACAAGATCACCGCGCTGATTGGGCCTTCAGGCTGCGGCAAGACGACCTTTCTCAGAGCGCTGAACCGGATGAACGAGCTGAAAGGCGCGGAGACGACGGGTGAGGTGCTGCTGGATGGGCGGAATATCTATAGCGCGAAAGAAGACGTGATCCAGCTCCGTAAGAAGGTGGGCATGGTCTTCCAGCAGCCCAATCCATTCCCCATGAGCATCTACGAGAACGTGGCCTACGGCCCGCGGATCCATGGCCAGCGGCATGAGAATCTGGATAAGATCGTGGAGGAGAGTCTGCGCAAAGCAGCCTTATGGGATGAGGTCTCGGATCGGCTAGAGGAGAGCGCGTTGGGCTTCTCCGGCGGGCAGCAGCAGCGGCTCTGCATCGCACGCGCGCTGGCGGTCAACCCCGAGATCATTCTCTTCGATGAGCCCTGCTCAGCTCTCGACCCGATTTCCACCGCGCGGATCGAGGAGCTACTGACTGAATTGAAGCAGGAATATACACTCGTCATTGTCACGCACAATATGCAGCAGGCGGCTCGCGTCTCAGATTTTACCGGCTTCTTCCTCATGGGTGAACTGATCGAGTGCGGCAGGACCGCGAAGATCTTTGAGCGCCCTGAGGATAAGCGGACCGAGGATTATATCACGGGGAGGTATGGCTAGATGAAGGTGAGGAAGGACTATTTGGAGGCATTGGAGAAGCTCAAGAATGATGTCTTAACCATGGGGCAGCTCGCGAAGGAGTCAGCCAAGAACGCGATTGACGCCCTGGTCAACCATGATAAAGCGCTGGCAGCGAAGCTCATCGCGGGGAATAGCATCATCGACCAGATGGAGTTCGATATTGAGAACCAGTGTATGCGACTCTTAGCGCTCCAGCAGCCGATGGCACGTGATCTCCGGACCATAGGCACGTGCATGAAGATCATCACGGATTTCGACCGGGTCAGTGACCTCGCGGGCGATATCGCGGAGATCGTCTTGAAGATCGCGGATAAGCCGTATGCGAAACCGCTGATCGATATCCCGCGGATCTCCGAGATCTCGCAGGGTATGCTCGACGATTGCCTCGCGGCCTTCGCAACCGGCGAGATCGGGAAGCTCATGGATATTACGCATCGCGATGATATGGTAGATGCCTTATTTGGCCAAATACGACAGGAGCTGATGGTAATCATGATTGAGAATCCCCGGACCATTACGAGCGCGAGCCATCTCCTCTTCATCGCGTTGCACCAGGAGCGGATCGCCGACCACGCATGCAACATCGCCGGTCGTGTCATTTACATGGTGACCGGCGAGAAGCGGAAGATGGGCTAGGGGGCATTGGAGCACAAAAGATCAGACAGATCAGCGATGTGGTGCGGTGCCCCACCACCACTCAGTGGTCGATGAGCTACGTGTCGCGCTCTACGTACGCACGGCCGCGCAGTGCGGTCGCGTACGAGTATATAATTCCATGCGGCTGTACGTGATCCGAGAAGATTTATATAGTACTGGGGGGTAGTAAGTAAGGAGCTCAGCAGGAGGTGAGAACGATGGAACGAAAGAAATACCGATGCAGTGGATGCGGGAAGGTCATCATCGGCGATGCACTTCCCGGCGGCTGGGTTGGCCCCGAGCAGTACCTCTGTGACCAGTGTCACACCGAGTTGAAAACTTTGCACCTGCCTGTTCCCGGCTAGGGTAGGTCGCTGCTCGCTCTTCGCCGGCTGCGGCTCGAGGTGGCAAGCAGAAGACGGAGAGACTTCTGGTCAGTCGAGTTCTAACTGATCTTCTTCGCCACCAGTTCAAGGGCACGGGTAACGCTCGATTTCGGTCTGATCGTGGCGACCGGGATAGTAACGACCTTCTCCACGGTGGTACTGACAATGGGCGCGCAGACGAGTGCGGCCGCCCCGTCCCGTTCAGCCTGGATCGACTCAACGATCGCTTCTTCGATCCCCGTCACGGCGTACTCTCTGAGGTCGATCGTCTCTGTTCCCGCGGTGATCGTCATCTGCTCGATCTCATCCAGAACACCCCGGGTACCGATGATGGCAATGAACTTCCGCTTCTGCTCTGCCTCTTTACGCTCAAGCTCCCGGATGGTCGAGATGATCCGGTGGAAGGTGCGGAGATTCGGGTCGCGCTCGCCCGAGAGGATCTTATAGAGCGTGCTCGTGGGTATTCCCGACCGCACACTGAATTCCCCGATGCTCAGTCCCAGGCGCTGCTTGATCGCCTTGGCGAGCTGCTCCGGGAGCGCCTTACCCTGCACGAAGAGCGCGGCAATAAGGTCGTCGGCGACGGTCATGCCCTATAGTATAAAAAGCTGGGAAGGTATATAAAGCTATCGCGCCGGAATTGTACAAAAGGGTTATTCAGAGTACAAAATAGAAACTTTTAAGTACTCACCCTCACGTTAGGTACACAAGGTCTTCATGATTACGACGAAGATCCTCGAGGAAGAGAAAAAGGCAGATAAGACGAGAACACAGGAACTAGCACAGCTTCTCATCAATTATTCACCAAACGCGCACCAAATCGCAGAAATCGCCGAAGCAGAACGAGGGCCAGGAGAAGAAGAACTTAAGAAATTGAGGTTAGATTGGCTACTTACCGATCCGCGGGCTCCTGATTTTTATGCGTGCGTACAATGTGGTGCATGCACGGGCATTTGCCCTGCTGCTTCGCTCGACAAGAACTACAATCCGAGAAGATTAGTTGAGTGCCTAATTACGGGTTGGACAATTGAAGATTACCCCTTGGAAAAGTGCTTCTCGTGCTATACCTGCAAATACGCATGCCCAAAAGGGAATTGTGTGGCGGACATAATTAAGGTTTTAAAGGAGAACGAATGGAAAGGGTTGAACATAAATCAAGATAGATGCAGGGAGGAGATATACTGCAAATCCCTCTATGAGCGGGGTTTATGTGTCACCTTTGATGCTCTTTCTCCAGATAAGATCCCGGAATGGGGCTCTTCATGGGAGAGGATCTACTCGAATATGAAAAAGTTCAGATCAGAGCTTGGTCTCGAGATGCATTGTCGAAAACTACCTCAAAAATCAGTTGATGAGATACGCGAAATTGTAGCTAGCACAAAAAATAAAAAATTCAAAAAGGAGGGTGAGGTTATGGAAGTAACTAAAAAGATTCCCGGAGATAAAATCTATTTGTTCCATAGCTGTTTCGCTGACGCACATTATCCTGGTATTACCGAGAGTGTAAAATTCCTGTTTGACAGACTAGGCATTGACTACATTGATGATCCTCGGCACTCATCGTGCACTGGCTTTGGTTATTATGTGAATGAAATACCATTTTCCACGACGCTTGCGATAAATGCAAGGAATTTCGCGCTGGCAGAAGAAACTGGATATCTTACTATAGCACCGATTTGTCAGACAAGTTATGGTGTGCTTACTGAATCGGCGGGGATTTTGAAGAGTGGAATAGGAAGTCAGATAAATGAAAAGGTCTTGAGCAACGTGAACATGAAATATAAAGGTGAGGTCAATATTGTGCATAGTTCTGAGATACTGTGGGCTCATAGAGCGAGAATAAAGGAGAAAGTAAAGCACAGCCTGAAAGGCCTGAGAGTTGCTACCCACAATGGCTGCCACTATGCGAAGATGTTCAGGAAATCAGCCGTGCTTAATTTATTGGATGAGCTTGTTTCTATTACCGGTGCAGAGCCGTTGGATTATGCGGAGAAGAGCTTGTGCTGCGGGATGGGCTTTGATCATACGGTTGAACCCGAACGAAGGTACCTTACCCGGATAATTGCCCGAAGAAAGCTTCTATCTGCCAAAGAGGCGGGCGCTGATCTTATCCTCGTGGCCTGTCCGGGGTGCCAGATAACACTCGACCGGAATCAAGAGCTTATCCAAAACGAGAGTGATGTGGAACTTGGTCTGCCGGTTATCAACTATGCGCAGTTTCTCGCCTTGGCATTGGGTGCAGACCCCTATAAAGTAGTGGGAATACAGACGCATTCAAACGCTCTCGAAGGTATCTTGGAGATGTTTGATATTCTTTAACGATCACACGACTGCGACATGGCGAAGCGAAGGACCGTACCGGAGATCACCGATAAGCTACACCGGGGCAACGCGGTGGTGATGACCGCCGGGGAGCTCTGCGCCCGCGTACGCGAGGGAGAAGAGATACCCTTTGAGGAGGTGGATGTCGTTACGTCCGCCACCTGCGGCGTGATGAGCGGCACCTTCGCCACGCTTTCTTTCACGGTCGCTGAGCGGGACGAGTTTGAACGGGCCGCACAGGTTAGCTTGAATGGCGTGCCCGCCTTTGTCGGGCCCTGCCCGAACGAGCGGCTGGGGATCGTTGATCTGATCGTCTACGGCCCTGCACGAAGGGATGAGAGCTACGGTGGTGGACATCTCTTCCACGAGCTCGTGGCACGTCACGAGATAGAGGTCGCCGTGAAGACCGAGGACGGCCGGCAGCTCGAAACGAGCACGAGCCTCGATCGCATCCCGTTCGCGCGGCTCTGCAGCACGCGGAACGCGTATAAGAATTACTTTGCCGTGGTCAATGCGCGGGAGAGCGAAGTGCGCTCGATCTTCTCAGTCCGCCCCTTACGCGGGCCGTTCAAGGAGCTGACCTTCTCCGGCTGCGGCGAGCTGAACCCCCTCGAGAAGGATCCTGCTCTGGCCACCATCGGCATGGGGACGAAGATCCTGCTCAACGGCGCGGAAGGGATGGTGATCGGCACGGGGACCCGGAGCTCGCCGGCGAAGCCGAATTTGATGGGTATCGCGGATATGCACGGGATGCAGCCCGAGTATCTCGGCGGATTCAGGACGTCTGCTGGCCCTGAGATCTGGACGTCCTGGGCCGTGCCGATCCCCATCGTGAACGAGCAGGTACTGGCTCATGCGAAGAAGCTGGACGAGGAGATTCCGGTAGATGTGGTCGATGTTCATACCCGGTCTCCGGTCGGTGAACTGACGTATGCCGATCTCTGGCGCGAGGTGCCCGTGCAGTTCGACCGATCAGCGTGTCTCGATTGTGAGACCTGTCAGGTAGCGGCCCTCTGCCCGACAGGTGCCTTCGATACGCAGCAGAAAGAAGTGGAGCATGACCGATGTTTCCACTGCGGTACCTGTCTTCAGGTGTGCGCCGGTAGGGCGTTCCACGGCGATATGGGCGTCGTCACACTCGGCGGAACGGAGGTTCCCGTGACGCTGCGGCAGTCGGACCGGAACAGGGCCGAGAAGCTGGCGGAACTGCTCAGGCAGAAGATCCTAGCTGGCGAATTCACACTCGCCGAGCCGGTCTCACCGTTGCACGGGTATCATGACTGAGGTACCAGAGCGATGACTGAAGCCAAATATTATCTCCACTGTGTGGAAGGGGGCGAAGTGGTCACCGATCACTATACCACGGCGTGTCCCGCAGACCACAACTCCTTGCTGAGGACCGTGTATGCACAGAAGCAGCTCCAAAAACGCGCGGAAGCGGGGATGTTCACCTACCTCGACTGGCTGCCGGTAATCAACGCGGTGCCGACGGATGCGTGCCCGCGTACGTACCGGAGCGAAGCGCTTGGCAAGGAGCTCGGCTTAACCAACCTGTGTATCAGCTTCAGCGGCTACTGGCCGGAGCGAGACGCGTTCATGAAGACCTGCACCTTCAAGGAGCTGGAGGCACTGCCAACGCTGCAGCGCGCGAAGGAGCTCGTGGGCGGAAAGACACTGGTCGTCGCCTCCGCGGGCAATACCGCACGAGCGTTCGCAGAGGTCGCGGCGATGACCGGCCTGCCCGTAATCGCCGTGGTGCCGCGGAGTGCGCTCCATCGGCTCTGGACGACGAGTGCAGGCCAGGAGAGCGTCTTCTTGATCACCGTTGACGGTGATTATTCAGATGCTATTGCCACCGGCAAGCGGCTCGCAACGCGGAAGGGGCTTCTTGAAGAAGGCGGCGTCCGCAATGTGGCACGGCGGGACGGCATGGGTGTGGTAGAGCTCGAAGCGGCATCGACGATGAAACGACTGCCCGACTACTATTTCCAGGCGGTAGGGAGCGGTGCTGGCGCGATCGCCGCGTGGGAAGCGTTCAGCCGGCTCATTGCAGATGGGCGATTCGGCACGCGGATGCCGCGGCTGATCCTCTCCCAGAATCTGCCCTTCGCCCCGATGGTCAGCGCGTGGCGTGATGGACGGTCGGAGCTCATCCCGGAGCGAGACATGCAGAATGCCGAAGTCGCGATCCAGCAGATGTACGCCGATGTGCTCTCCACCAGAAACCCGCCCTATTCGCTCCGAGGTGGCGTCTACGAGCTGCTCAGGAGCACGAAGGGTGAGATGTACGGTATCACGAACGAGGAATGCCGTGCAGCGGAAAAGCTCTTTGTGCATGAGGAAGGGATCGATCTCGATCCTGCGGCTTCCGTCGCCGTTGCATCAGTACTAAAGGCCCTCGATGATGGGCTCGTTACAAAGGATGACTCGGTCTTGCTGAATGTTACGGGTGGCGGCTATAAACGGTTACAGGCAGATTGGACGCTGCACCAGATCAATGAGCGGATGGCGTTAAGCCGTGCTCCTTCGGAGTCGGAGCTGGATGAGGTTGAAGGTGAAGTGAAGGAGTTTGTAAGGGCTCTCAGCCCCTAAAAGTGATGAGGTTATGATGAGGTTAGGTCCAACTCACGAGCGGTGGTGCTACCGGCGTCAAATAAACTGCATAAGGCGAAGAGGAAATTCGGGAGATGATTTGAGCGCTCAGTTTAAGTTGTATGAGGCGCCTGTATACGTAACTGGACCATTCCCTAAATTTCTCTCAACTTCTCGATTAACAGCTCAACACGCTCAGCAGTAATTTCAACTGCTTTTCGATCCAGCGCATTCTCGTAGAAGTTCCGATGCAATCCTTGCGCCGCATGGAGGAGAAGAATGAGCTCGTTATCGTTTCGCTCCCGCGCCAGTCGGCTCACGAACGCCCATACCGCGTCATGCTTCTCCAACTTCAAACCCCTAGTCGCCGCTATTCGCTTCACGGCAAGGGCAGACGCGCCCCAGAACTTCTCCGATGCCTGTACCAAATCACCCGTATTCAATAACTCCCGCGCTTCGCTGTGGTATCTCTCACTTACCACTTGATAGTGTTCGACCAGCTCCGCAGGGTCAAGCTCCGCATCAAGACTCTTCTCCAGGAGTTCAATTCCCACCTCATCGGGTAGCGAATCCTTCTCCTCCGCTCTTTGCTGGAGCTTCTCACGAAGCCTCGCCGGTAAGGGAATAGAAGCAGCGCTCATAATCTCCGCCTTCTTAATTAATATCTGTTCCATAACGATATATAAATCGCCACGCGGAAGCGACGGCATACTTCAGCTTCCCTCGCCAATTTTCTCTCCCGTTTAACCTGAATCCATCAGATTTGGACCTTTAAGTCCTATCCTTCATATTCACCCACTCAGCAG
>JADDYB010000317.1_pt1 | contig 15008 bp, 13 predicted proteins | sample 8641941 | NCBI WGS metagenome assembly JADDYB01 (sample SAMN16275377, study PRJNA637457) | freshwater sediment metagenome | isolation source: Lake Kineret sediment | place: Israel: Lake Kineret | collected 2013
CGGCGCGCGCAACGTCACTTTCGACGACCTGGTGCTCGCCTATGGCGAGCAGGCGCGAGGCTTGCTGGACGGCGGCGCCGACATCCTGCTGATCGAGACGATCTTCGACACGCTCAACGCCAAGGCAGCCATCTTCGCCGTCGAGCAGGAGTTCGAGCGCCGCGGCGCTCGCTGGCCGGTCGTCATCTCCGGCACGGTGACCGACGCCTCGGGCCGCATCCTGTCCGGGCAGACGGTGGCGGCGTTCTGGCACTCGGTCCGCCATGCGCGGCCGCTGGCGGTGGGGCTGAACTGCGCGCTCGGCGCGGCGCTGATGCGCCCGTACATCGAGGAACTGGCGACGATCGCCGACACCTTCATCAGCGTCTATCCGAACGCCGGGCTGCCCAACCCGATGTCGGACACCGGCTTCGACGAGACGCCGGAGGTGACCTCCAGCCTGCTCGCCGAGTTCGCGGCCGCCGGCTTCGTCAACCTCGCCGGCGGCTGCTGCGGCACCACGCCGGAGCACATCGCCGCGATCGCCAAGTCGATCGCCGGCACCGCGCCGCGCCTGGTGCCGGCGGCAGAACCGCTGATGAAGCTCGCGGGGCTGGAGGCAGTGACCATCGGCGACGAGGCCCTCTTCGTCAACGTCGGCGAGCGCACCAACGTCACCGGCTCGAAGGCCTTCGCCCGGCTGATCCTCAACGGCCAGTTCGAGGAAGCGGTGGCGGTGGCGCGCCAGCAGGTGGAAAACGGCGCGCAGATCATCGATGTGAACATGGACGAGGCGATGCTCGACTCGGCCGCGGCGATGACGCGCTTCCTGAACCTGATCGGCGCCGAACCCGACATCGCCCGCGTGCCGGTGATGATCGACAGCTCGAAATGGAGCGTGATCGAGGCCGGCCTGAAGTGCGTGCAGGGCAAGTGCATCGTCAACTCGATCTCGATGAAGGAAGGCGAGGCCGAGTTCCTGCGCCAGGCGAAGCTCGCCCGCCGCTACGGTGCGGCGGTGATCGTGATGGCGTTCGACGAGCAGGGCCAGGCCGACAGCTTCGAGCGCAAGGTCGGCATCTGCAAGCGCAGCTACGACATCCTCGTGCAGCAGGCGGGCGTCCCGCCCGAGGACATCGTCTTCGACCCCAACATCTTCGCCATCGCCACCGGCATCGACGAGCACAACAACTACGCGGTCGACTTCATCGAGGCCACGCGCTGGATCCGCCACCACCTGCCGCACGCCAAGGTCAGCGGCGGGGTGTCGAACGTCAGCTTCAGCTTCCGCGGCAACGACCACGTGCGCGAGGCGATCCACACGGTGTTCCTGTATCACGCCATCAAGGCCGGCCTGACGATGGGCATCGTCAACGCCGGCCAGCTCGGCGTGTACGAGGAACTCGACCCCGACCTGCGCGAGCGGGTCGAGGACGTGGTGCTCAATCGCCGGCCCGACGCCGGCGAGCGGCTGGTGGCCTTCGCCGAGCAGGTCAAGGCCGGCGGCAAGGAAAGGAAGGAAGACCTCGCCTGGCGCGCCGAGCCGGTCGCGAAGCGGCTGGCGCACGCGCTGATCCACGGCATCACCCAGCACATCGTCGAGGACACCGAGGAATGCCGCGCGGCGATCGCCGCGCGCGGCGGTCGGCCGATCGAAGTGATCGAGGGACCGCTGATGGACGGCATGAACATCGTCGGCGATCTCTTCGGCGCCGGCAAGATGTTCCTGCCGCAAGTGGTGAAGTCCGCCCGCGTGATGAAGCAGGCGGTCGCGCACCTGGTGCCGTTCATCGAGGCGGAGAAGGCGCGGCTCGCCGCCGCCGGTGGCGAGGTGCGCGCCAAGGGCAAGGTGGTGATCGCCACGGTGAAGGGCGACGTGCACGACATCGGCAAGAACATCGTCGCCGTCGTGCTCCAGTGCAACAACTTCGAGGTTGTGAACATGGGCGTGATGGTTCCGGCCGACAAGATCCTGGCCACCGCGCGCGAGGAAAGGGCGGACATGATCGGCCTGTCTGGCCTGATCACGCCGTCGCTGGAAGAGATGGCGCACGTCGCGCGCGAGATGCAGCGGCAGGGCTTTTCCGTTCCGCTGCTGATCGGCGGCGCGACCACCAGCCGCGTGCACACCGCGGTGAAGATCGCGCCGCATTACAGCCGCGGACCGGTGATCTACGTGTCGGACGCCAGCCGCTCGGTCGGCGTGTGCCAGAACCTGGTCTCCGACGATGCCGCGCAGCGCTTCATTGCCGAAGTCACCGCCGAATACGAGCGCGTGCGCGAACAGCACGCGGCGAAGAAGGGGCCGGAACTGATCACCCTGGCCGAGGCACGCGCCAACGCCAGCCGCATCGACTGGGCCGGCTACGTGCCGCCGAAGCCGAAGTTCCTCGGCCGCCGGCTGTTCAGGAACTACGACCTGGCGATGATCGCCAAGTACGTCGACTGGGGCCCGTTCTTCCAGACCTGGGACCTGCACGGCAAGTTTCCGCAGATCCTCGCCGACGAGGTGGTCGGCGAGCACGCGCGGCAGGTGTTCGCCGAGGGCGAGAAGATGCTCGAGCGGATCATCGCCGAGCGCTGGCTCGCCGCCAACGGCGCCATGGCGTTCTACCCGGCGAACTCGGTCGGCGACGACATCGAGATCTACACCGATGACTCGCGCCGCGAGGTGCTGTTCACCTGGCACGGACTGCGCCAGCAGACGCGCAAGCCGGTGGTCGACGGCAAGCCGAACCCGAACCAGTGCCTGAGCGATTTCATCGCCCCGAAGGAGACGGGCATCGCCGACTACATAGGACTGTTTGCGGTCACCAGCGGCATCGGACTGGAAAAGCGCGAGGCGATCTTCCAGTCGAAGAGTGACGACTACGGCGCGATCATGCTCAAGGCCATCGCTGACCGGCTGGCCGAGGCGTTCGCCGAACTGCTGCACGAGCGCGTGCGGCGGGATCTGTGGGGCTACGCCTTCGGCGAGGATCTGAGCAGCGAGAAGCTGATCCGGGAAGCCTACCGCGGCATCCGCCCGGCGCCCGGCTATCCGGCCTGTCCCGAGCACGCGGTCAAGCGAGTGATGTTCGAGGTGCTTGCTGCCTCCGAGATCGGCATGGGCCTCACGGAGAACTACGCGATGACGCCGGCCTCGTCGGTGTCGGGCTTCTACTTCTCGCACCCGCAGGCGAAGTACTTCAACGTCGGCCGCATCGGCCGCGACCAGCTCGAGGACCTGGCGCGGCGCAAGCGCGAGGCGGTCGACGAACTCGAGCGCTGGCTGGCGGCGAACCTGGGCTGAGCGGCACGGCCGAAGGCACCGCCTGCCTTTCGTACCGGTCCCGGCGTTGCCGCCGCGCAGGCGCGCGGCGGCAACGTGGGCGAGCCTTGATCTGCGTCGGTTCGCACCCATATCCCCGCTCATAAGCTGTAGTTGCTGCGGACCCTCGGGAGGCCGCGATGATGTCGATGAACAAGCCGGCGACGAGACCGGCCGCGGTGGCGGGGATGTTCTACCCCGCATCCGCCACTGAGCTGAGCCGCCAGGTCGATGAACTGCTGGCCGCGGCGGCCGGCGGCGAGCGCGCGCCGGCGCCCAAGGCGCTGATCGCTCCGCACGCCGGCTACGTGTATTCCGGCCCGATCGCCGCCAGCGCCTACGCGCAGATCCGCTCACAGGGCGGCCGCATTCGGCGCGTGGTGCTGCTCGGCCCGGTGCACCGCGTGCCGGTGCGCGGGCTGGCATTGCCGGCAGTGGCGCGTTTCGCCACCCCTCTCGGTGATGTCCGGCTTGATGCCGACGCGGTCGCCGCGCTGCGCGACCTGCCGCAGGTCGTCGATAGCCCGCTGGCGCACGCGGCCGAGCATTCGCTCGAGGTGCAGCTGCCGTTCCTGCAGCGGCTGCTCGGCGACTTCGCGCTGGTGCCGCTGGCGGTGGGCGATGCGAGCGCCGAGGAGGTCGCCGAAGTACTCGTCCGGCTGTGGGGCGGCGAGGAGACGCTGATCGTCGTCAGCTCGGACCTGTCGCACTACCTGCCCTACGACACGGCGCGGCGCATCGATCAGGACACGATTGATCACCTGCTTTCGCTCGAAGTCGATCTCGACCACGAGCGGGCCTGCGGCGCCACCCCGATCAACGGCCTGCTGCTCGCGGCGCGGCGGCAGGGGCTGCAGGCCGAGCTGCTCGACCTGCGCAACTCGGGCGACACCGCGGGCGACCGCCGCCGCGTGGTCGGCTATGCCGCCGTCGCCTTCCGGCCATCGACGTCGGCGGAAACGCGGGCCGACGCCGTGGACGACGAGGCAATCGACAGGGGCCGCGTGCTGCTCGCGCACGCACGCTCGGCGATTGCCGAGGCGCTCGCCCTGGCCGCGTATCCGGCGCCGGAGCGCACGTTCCTGCAACGTCCGGGCGCCACCTTCGTCACGCTGCGCAGCTACGGCGACCTGCGCGGCTGCATCGGCTCGCTGCAGGCGCGGCGGCCGCTTGGCGCCGACGTGCGCGCCAACGCGGTGGCGGCAGCCTTCGACGACCCGCGCTTCGCGCCGCTTTCCGTCGCTGAATACGCCGAGATCGAGGTCGAGGTGTCGGTGCTGTCGGCCGCTTCGCCGCTGCCGGTGGCGAGCGAATACGACCTGCACACGCAACTGCGCGCCGGCATCGACGGGCTGATCCTCGAACTGGGTCACCGCAGCAGCACCTTCCTGCCGCAGGTGTGGCAGATGCTGCCCGAGGCGCGCGACTTCGTCGACGAGCTGAAGCGCAAGGCCGGGCTGCCGCGCGACTACTGGTCGGACGAACTGCGCTTCGCGCGCTACACGGTCGAGAAGTTCACCGAGACGGAGCTGGCATGAACCCCGCCGTCACCGAACGGGACGCCAGGCAGCAGCCGGACGAGCACCATCCGGCGCGCTGGTGGCACGCCCTTGCCGACGGCCGCATCCAGTGCGACCTGTGCCCGCGCGACTGCAAGCTGCACGACGGGCAGCGCGGGCTGTGTTTCGTCCGCAAGCGAGAAGGCGCCGCAATGGTGCTCACCACCTACGGCCGCTCCTCCGGCTTCTGCGTCGATCCGATCGAGAAGAAGCCTCTGAACCACTTCTACCCCGGCTCGTCGGTGTTTTCCTTCGGCACCGCCGGCTGCAACCTGGCCTGCAAGTTCTGCCAGAACTGGGACATCTCCAAGTCGACCGAGATGGACCGGCTGATGGACGCGGCTTCGCCGTCGGCGATCGCCGAGGCGGCGCTGGCCGCCGGCTGCCGAAGCGTCGCCTTCACCTACAACGATCCGGTGATCTTCGCCGAGTACGCGATCGATGCCGCGATCGCCTGCCACGCCCGCGGGCTGGCGACGGTGGCGGTCACCGCCGGCTACATGCACGCCGAGCCGCGCGCCGAGTTCTACGCGCACATGGACGCGGCGAACGTCGACCTGAAGGCGTTCACCGAGGAGTTCTACTTCAGGCTGACCGGCGCGCACCTGGCGCCGGTGCTCGAAACGCTGAAGTACCTGGTGCACGAGACGCAGTGCTGGACCGAGATCACCACGCTGCTGATCCCGACCAAGAACGATTCCGACGCCGAGATCCGCGCCATGTGCCAGTGGATCGCCAAGGAACTGAAGCCCGACGTGCCGCTGCACTTCACCGCCTTCCATCCCGACTACAAGCTCGACGATCTGCCCTCGACGCCGGCCTCGACGCTGGCCCGCGCCCGGCGCATCGCGCACGAGGAAGGGCTGCAGTACGTCTACACCGGCAACGTGCACGATCGCGAGGGCGGCACGACCTTCTGCCCGCGCTGCCACGCGGCGCTGATCGAGCGCGACTGGCATCGCATCCTGCGCTACGAGCTGACCGACGACGGCCGCTGCCCGCACTGCACGAGCCCCATCGCCGGGCGCTTCGCGCCGTATCGCGGCAGCTTCGGCAATCGCCGTTTCCCGGTGCGCGTCGCGCGGCGATAATCGCCGCCGCCAGCGGCACCGCTCCGGCGCCGGCATCGATTCGAGATGACGAACGCTCCCCTGCCCGAAGTGCGCGTCGGCGACCTGTGGCGCTTCGCCAGCCATGATCGCCTGCGCGGCACCCGCTTCGAGGAAACGCGACGCGCGATCGAGATCGGTGCGGAGCGGATCGTCTGCGAACTCGGCTCGACTGACCCGGCCTTTGCCGCCGGCCGCGCCGAATACACGCGCGAGTGGAACCTGCTGTCGCGCCCGGCAGCGAGCGCGCCGGATGACGAGCCCGACGAAGCCAACCGCTGGCGCTGGACACCGCACTATCCGCAGTTCCGCTTTCCGCTCGCCGCCGGCCGGCAATGGGAAGGGCGGGCGACGGTGGCCAACCGCGCCACCGACACCAGCAACGTGCACACCTATCGCGCCCGCGTGCTCGCCGCGGAGCGGCTGACGGTTCCGGCCGGCACGTTCGACGTGCTGCCGGTGCGATTCGAGTCGACGGTGGCCAGCGACGACGGCCAGTCGCAGCTTTCCTGGCGCAACGTCGAGACGCTGCACTACGCGCCGCGCGCCAACCTCTTCGTACGCTACGAGCAGGCGATCACCGGCCCCGAAGGCAGGCCGGCGCGCGAGGTGATGCTCGAACTGCTGCAGTACCAGCCGGCGCGCTGACGCGGCGGACAGCGTTCCCGCCGCAATGACCCTGGCCTAGGCGCCGTCCGACCGCAGCACCCCGGCGTCGCGCAGGAACTGCTCGCACAGCGAGGTCAGCGGCGCCCCGCCCTGCACGCAGTACGGATGGCCGCCCGGCCCGCCGCTCCATTCGTGCCCGAGGCCGGATACTTCGATCCGACGCAACCGCAGCACGCCGTCGCCGCGGTAGTCCGTGACCGTCGCCGCCGCCGCACTCGTCGCCTCGCTGCGCTCGACCTCGATGCGCTCACGGCGCAGCGACTCGAGCGCCTGCGTCTGCAGCTGCTCGGCGCACTGCGGATGGACGACCGCATCGTCGGCGCCGTGCACGATCGCCAGCGGCGCGCAGGCACGCGCCTGCAGGCCGAGGGCCGTGGCCGGCGGCAGCAGCAGGCCGCGGCGCATCACCTCGCGCGGGTCCTGCACGTTGAACGGGCCGAGCAGCGGCGGCGCGGCGATCACCGCGGCCGCGCATATGCGATCGGGCAGATGGAACGCCAGCAGCGCCGCCAGCCCGCCACCGGCAGAGATGCCGATCGCCGCCACGGCGCCGCCCTGCACGCGCACGCGCTGCTCGGCCTCGTCGAGCAGCGCCCGGATCACGCGCAGTTCGCCCTCGCCACGCTGCGCCTGCGGCGCGAACCAGTTCCAGCAGCGATACAGGTTGGCCAGCCGCCGCTGCTGCGGACAGAGCAGCCGCAGACGCGAGCGATCGGCCAACCCGGTAAGTCCGGCCGCGTACGCGAAAGCCAGCGCCCGCTGCTTGCAGCCGTGCAGCACAACGATCAGCGGCGCCGGCTCGTCGTCGGGCAACCCCGCCGGCGCATACAGCGCATAGCGCCACGTGTGCACCGCGAACGGACCGGCCAGCCATTGCACGCCGGCCACCGAAATCCGCCCGCGCCGCCAATGCCCGCGCCACAGTCCGAGCCGCACCAGCAGCCACGTGCGCAGGCGAAGCAGGCGATCGGCGATCCAGCGGAACATGCGGCCAAGCTAGCATGCGGCAGATCGGCAGCGCCGCTCGGCGCCGGGACGCCGGGTCGTGGCGCATGGGAAATGGGAGCGGCGATGAACTCAGCAAGCTTCAAGGATTTCGAGGCCGAAGCGCGGGCGCAGGGATTCGACGAGGTGACCGAGCGGCACTGGGACCCCAAGGCCGTGCTCGACACGCACACGCATCCGTTCGCCGTGAAGGCGCTGGTCGTGCGCGGCGACATGTGGCTCACCGTCGGCGGCGAGACCCGCCACCTGCGTCCCGGCGACAACTTCGAACTGGAGCGCGACGTACCGCACGCGGAGCAGTACGGCATCGACGGGGCGACGTACTGGGTGGCGCGTCGGCACGCGTAGGAAGCCGCCCGTGGCTGCCGCGAAGGTCTCGGCCGCGACGCTGGCTCACGTCGCCCTGACGGCGGTACTCATCGGCTGCGGCGGCGGCGACAGCACGCCGCCGAGCATGAGCGTTTACAGGTACATGGGCTCGGTTCAGTGCAGCGGCGATGGCATCTCGCTGGCAACGATGCAGGAGCAACTCCTCGAAGGCGGCGTCACCGTGCTCGCGTCTGCCTGCGGCGCCGACGGCAAGGCTTACGTGGCGATGTGCGGCGCGCCGGATGGCGCGATCGGCATCTTCGACATCCCCGCCGGGCAGACCGCCCGTGCGCTGTCTCTTTCGTTTGCCCGGCCGAGCGAACTGCCGGCAGCGACCAGGGTGCCCTGTCGCTGAGGAGCCCAGCGATTGACGCCGCCGATCAGCCGCCGCTCAACGCCTGCACGATGCACAGTTCGTCCGCCGGCTGCAGCGGTTGCGCGAGATCGAACGTCTGCCCGGCGTTGACGAAGAAGCGGATGTGCCGCCGCATTTGTTCCTGCTCGTCGATCATGCGGAAGCGGATGCCGGGGAACCGGCGGTCGAGGTCGTCGAGCACCTCTCCCAGCGTCGCGCCGCTCGCCTCGACCCAGCTGCGTTCGTCCGTGTAGGAGCGCAAGGGGCCGGGAATCAGCACCTTCATCGCGATGTTCCGCCGCTAGCGCAGTTCGCCCGCTTCGACAGCGTAGATCTCGGGCAGGCCTCGCGCGATGCAGGCCCACTTGCCGCCTTCGTCGCGGCTCGCCCACAACTCGCCGGCGGTGGTGCCGAAGTACAGGCCCACGGGGTCGCCCGCGTCGGCGCACATCGCCTGCCGCTTCACCGTCCACCAGGCCTGTTCACGCGGCATGCCGGCATCGAGCCGCTGCCAGGTCTTGCCGCCATTGCGCGTGCCGTAGACGGCGGGTTTGCCGTCGGGGCTGGTGCGCGGCCAGACGCTGCGGCCGTCCATCGGCAGCACCCAGGCCACGTCGGCGCTGCGCGGGTGCACGACCATGTTGAAGCCGATGTCGCCGACCTTCCTCGGCATCTTCTTGCCGATGCGCACCCAGGCGGTCGACGGCCGGTCGATGCGGTAGATGCCGCAGTGGTTCTGCTGGTACAGGCGGTCGGGATTGCTCGGGCACAGGCGGATGCAATGCGGGTCGTGCACGGACGGATCGTCGCGCGGGAAGCCCTCGACCACGTCGAGCCCGTCGATCAGCGTGCGGAAGGTGGCGCCGCCGTCGGTCGACTCGTGCACGCCGCCGCCGGACATGCCGAAGTACAGGTGCTTCGGATCGCGCGGGTCGACGATGATCGAATGCAGCTTTGGCCCGTCGGGCGTGCCGTCCTGCACGGTGCCGAACCACTTCAGGTACTGCGGGTCGTCGTTGATGGTCGAAAACGGCGCCCAGGTCACGCCGCCATCCTCAGAGCGGAACAGCCCCTGCGGCGAGGTGCCCGCGTACCAGACGTTCGGTTCACTGACGTGCGCCGGCGTCAGCCAGAAGGTGTGGTCGACGGCGCGGCCGGTGCCGTCGGCGCGCTTGGCGAACGCCGGCGGTTTGGCGGCCTCCTTCCATGTGCGGCCGAGGTCGGTCGAGCGAAAGATGGTCGGGCCGAGATGGCCCGTCTTCGCTGCAGCGAGCAGCGTGCGACCATCACGCGGGTCGAGCACCAGGTGATGAATGACGTGGCCGAGGAAGTGCGGGCCGTCGACGCGCCAGGCGCGGCGCGCCGGATCGCCGTGCAGCAGCCACACGCCCTTTCGCGTGGCCACCAGCAGCACGGTGCGGCGCGCACTGCGCTTACCCGCTGCGCTCTTTGCCCGAGTGGCCGGTCTTGCGGTGGACGTCACGCTGCGAGCCATGGCTGTCCTGCCTTCACGTCGCTGTCGATCGCCGCTGCCGATGCGGCAGCGGGCTGACAATTGTCGGATCGCGCAGCGCGATTACGAAGCGCCACTGCAAGAATGAGGGATGCCGCAGGGCTGCGCCGCGTCATGCGCGGCGCAGGGCGTCACATCGCGACAGCGGTGCGGTCGAGGTAGCCGCCGACGACGTCGGCAGGCACCGGCGGGCTGAACAGGAAGCCCTGCATGATGTGGCAGCCGAGGCGCCGCAGTTCGTTCATCTGCCGCACTTCCTCGACGCCTTCGGCGACCAGCCGCAGGCCCATCTTGCCGGCGATGCCGATGACCGCCGAAACGATGGAGTTGCTCGCCGCCGAGCGAGCGACGTCGTGCACGAAGCTGCGGTCGACCTTCAGCGCGCGCACCGGCAGGCGATGCAGGTAGCGCAGCGAGGAGTACTTGACGCCGAAGTCGTCGATCGTCAGCGCGATGCCTTGGCGCGCGAGCTCGGAAGCCTGCGACACCGCGCGCTCGTCGTCGAGCTGCTCGTGTTCCGTCAGTTCGAGTTCAAGAGACGATGCCGGCAGCGCATGGCGCTCGAGCGTCGAGGCGACCGTTCCTGCGAAGTCGTCGCGGCGGAAGTCCTGCGCCGACAGGTTCACCGCCACACGCAGTTGCTGGTGGCCGCGCGCACGCCAGCGGCGCAGGCTGTCGCAGGCACAGTCGAGCACCCGCACGCTGATCACGTGCGCGAGACCGGCGCGCTCGGCGGCGGGCAGGAAGGCCCCGGGCGACAGCAGGCCGCGGGTCGGGTGCCGCCAGCGCACCAGTGCCTCGAGCGTGTCCACCCGGCCGGTGCCGAAGTTGTGGATCGGCTGGTAATGGACCTTGAACTCGCCGCGCAGCAGCCCGTCGCGCACCTCACGCCCGGTGACCATGCCGCGCTGGCTGATTGCCGGCGACAGCAGCGCCGACGAGGTCCATGCCTCGTGCGCGCCGGGCTGGGCAACAACGACATCGAGCCCGGCTTCCTTGGCCCTGCGCAGCGCCGCGCGCGACGCGTACAGCAGCGTGCGCACGTCGCGGCCGTGCGTCGGGCTCAGCGACATGCCGACATGCGCCGACACGGCGTGCGGGCGTTCGTTGAGCTGGAACGGATCGCTCAGGGCGCGCAGGGTGTCACGCGCCGCCGCAACGGCGCTGCCCGAGTCGAAGACATCGGACAGCAGCACGGCAAACTCGTCGCCGCCGAGTCGGGTGACGAGGTCTTCGGCGCGCAGCCGATCGGACAGACGCCGGCCGACCATCTCGAGGAAGCGGTCGCCGACGACGAAGCCGTGCGCCTGGTTGATCGAGTGGAAGCCGTTGATGTCGATGATCAGCAGTGCCAGTGACGAGGCGGGGCTGCTCGTCGACTGCTGGAGGCGCTCAAAGAAGGCCGCGGGCGCAACGATGCTCGCGTGCCGTGCGGACTCAGCGGCTTCGCCGTGCTGGGACGCGGCGCCGTACGGAAGAGAAGGTGGTGACTGATTGCTCAGTGACGTCGAGCCACTGAACCGTTGGTGAGTCGACGCGGCGGGCTCGGTCATGCTCCAGCCGAACGTGGACGGCTCATTGCGGCAACTCGCGCATATGTGGCATGAAGCTAAAGTAACGCATCGCTTTCGGCCCGTAAATGCTTGATCGGTAAAGTGACGGCAAGACGGTATGACGCCATCAAGCGGAGGGGACGGCGGCACCGATCTGCGCCGTCGCGGCCGGACTCAGCCTCCGGCGGACTTGGCGAGCAGCGTGAAGTGCTCGACGGTCGGCGGCTGGGCGAAGAACGGCCCGACGATCGCCCGCCACTCGCTGAAGGCGGCCGAGCCGCGGAAGTCGACCGTGTGGTTCTCCAGCCGCTCCCAGAAGATCATCAGCAGGTAGCGCTCGGGCGACTCGATGCCCTTGTTGACCTTGTAGCCGCGGAAACCCTTCGCCTTGCTGATCACGGTGTCGAGGCCGCGGCGAATCGCCTCGTCGAAGACGGACTGCTGTCCCGGATGGATGCGGATGTCGGCAAGTTCGAGAATCATCGGGCGCTCCGTGGCTGGGGAATCCGACCGGCATCGTACTCATTCGAATGCGCGGCATTGTTCGACTGCCTGCCCGCCCCTGCCATCCGCTTCCCGCCGGGCGTCGGCGGCCAGATCCGATCGACGAGGAGGAGCCGCAAGGCGGTGATCATCGCTCCGCCGGGTGCGGCGATCAACGTGATTGCGTACTCGCAGCCCTCGGGCTGACCGTTCAGAGGCGGCGAACCGCGCTGGCGGCGCTCGGCGCTTGGTGCGCCGGGCGTCCGCCTACACTGGCCGCGGTCCGGGTAGCTCAGTCAGTGTCCACCTTCCTCCATCAAGTCGAACTTTCCGCGCCGCTGTTCCTGCTGGTGCTGGCCGGCTACCTGCTGGCCACCTCCGGCCGCTGGCCGAAGGCGGCGAGCGACGCGCTGGCGAGGTTCGTCTTCGCGGTGGCGGTGCCGGCGCTGCTGTTCTCGCTGATGAGCGACTTCTCGAAGCTGCCGCCGGTCGACGCGCGGCTGCTGATCGCCTTCTTCGGCGGCTGCCTGATCGTGTTTGCGCTGGGCCGCGCCGTCGGCCTGTGGGTCTTCGGGCTGAACGGCGTGCAGCAGTCGGTGTTCGCGCTGGGCGGCATCTTCGCCAACAACGTGCTGCTCGGCGTGCCGATCGCCAGGGCCACGCTCGGCGAGGCAGCGATGCCGTCGGTGGCGCTGGTGCTGGTGTTCAATTCGCTGACGCTGTGGACGCTGGTCACCGTGTCGGTGGAGTGGGCGCGCCATGGCGAGCTATCGCTGCGCGGCTTCGGCGCCACGCTGCGCAGCGTGCTCGCCAACCCGATCGTCGCCTCGGTGCTCCTCGGCGCCGCCTTCGGACTGACCGGACTGCCGCTGCCGGCACTGATCGGCACGCCGCTGTCGCTGCTCGGCCAGTCGGCGATTCCGCTGTCGCTGATCGTGCTCGGCATGGGGCTGGCCGAATACGGCATCCGCTCCGGCTGGCGCGAGGCGGCGGCAATCACGACGATCAAGCTGGTCGCGCAGCCGTTGGTGGTGTGGGCACTGGCGCGGCTGCTCGGCCTGCCGCTGGTCGAGACGCAGGCGGTGGTGCTGCTGGCGGCGCTGTCGGTCGGCGTCAACGTCTACCTGATGGCGCGCGAATTCGACGCGCTGCAGGGGCCGGTGGCCACCAGCATGGTGATGTCGACCGCGCTTTCCGCGTTGACCGTGCCGCTGGCGCTGGCGCTGGTCACGCAATGAACCCGTGGCCCAGACGATGAACATCAACCCGCAACCCGTATCCCGGGGGAGCCGATGAACGCCGACCGCCCGACCATCGTCGTGCTCGACGACTACGAACGCGCGCTGCGCCGGCTGGCCGACTGGTCGGCAATCGACCGGCTGGCCGAGGTGCGCGTGTTCCACGAACCGCTGCGCGGCGACGTGCTGCACGCCGCGCTGGCCCATGCCGACGCCATCGTGCTGATGCGCGACCGCACGCCGCTCGCGGCCCCGCTCATCGCCCGGCTGTCGCAGCTGAAGCTGGTTATCTTCACCGGCTCGCGCAACGCCGCGCTCGATGCGGCGGCGCTCGCCGCGCGCGGCATCCCGGCGTGCCACACCGAGTGGGGGCCGTCGAAGGACACCACCTGCGAGCTGACCTGGGCCCTGATCCTCGCCGCAGCGAAGCGGCTGGAAGCGCACTTCAGGCTGATGCGCGACGGCGACTGGCGCGACACCGGACCGCTGGGCAGCATGCTGGCCGGCGAACGGCTGGGGCTGATCGGGCTGGGCGAGATCGGCAGCCGGGTGGCGCGCATCGGCAACGCGTTCGGCATGCAGGTCGTGGCCTGGAGCCCGCACATGACCGCGGAGCGCGCGGCAGCAAGGCAGGCGACCGCGGTGTCGCTCGACGAACTGCTGGCGACCTCGAAGGCGGTCAGCCTGCACCTGGTGCCGTCGGCCGGTACGCGGCACCTGCTCAATGCCGAAAGATTGGCGTCGATGCGCCGCGATGCGCTGCTGGTCAACACGTCGCGCGCGGCGCTGATCGACATGGCCGCGCTGGCGCACGCGCTGGCGGCCGGACACCCGGCGATGGCGGCGCTCGACGTGTTCGACGAAGAACCGCTGCCGGCCGACCACCTGCTGCGCCGGCTGCCCAACGCGGTGCTGACGCCGCATCTCGGCTTCGTCGCCCAGCCGGTGTTCGAGCAGTTCGCCGCCGGCGTGGTCGAGTGCCTGACGGCGTGGCTGCGCGGCGCGCCGCTGGTGCGCGTGCTGCCCGCTTGAGCGCTGTTCATGGCGCTGCGCGCGACCGTCTACAAGTGCGAACTCGCGCTGTCGGACATCGATCGCGGCGTCTACGGCACTTTCCCGCTGACACTGGCCCGCCACCCTTCGGAAACGGAGGAGCGGCTGATGGTGCGGCTGCTGGCTTTCGTGCTGTTCGCCGATGGGCTGCTGACCTTCGGCAAGGGACTGTCGACCGAGGGCGAGCCCGACCTGTGGCGGCACGATGCCACCGGCACCATCGAACTGTGGATCGACGTCGGCCTGCCCGACGAGCGCGAGGTGCGCAAGGCCTGCGGCCGGGCGCGGCAAGTGGTCGTTATCGCCTACGGCAGCCGCAAGGCGCAGCAGTGGTGGGCCGCCAACGCCGATGCGCTGGCGCGACTGGCGAACCTGCGCGTGCTGGCGCTCGCCGACGAAGCCTGCGCAGGCCTGCAGCAACTCGCGGCGCGATCGATGACGCTGACGGCCACCGTGCACGACGGCCACGTCTGGCTGAGCACACCGGCCGCGTCGATCGAGATCGTGCCGCAGCAGTGGCTGCCCGGTCCCTGAGCCACGACGCGCCGCTCAGTCGGCGCTACTGCGCGAGCAGCGCCTTGCAGAACGGCCGGTGCGCGGCCAGTCGTTGCGCGTAGTCGAGCTCGCTGTCGGCCGCCTTGGCCCGGATCAGCGCCAGCAGGTCACGGCGTTGTGCTTGCGGCCAGCCTGCGGCACCCGCCAGCAGCGCCAGCGGAGCGAAGTCAGCGAAGGCCCGCCGTTCGCGGCTGTTCAGATTGCGCAGCGAATGCAGGCCGAGCGCCTTTGCCGCCTCACGTTGCACTGCCGCGCATC
>JADDYB010000318.1_pt1 | contig 14996 bp, 16 predicted proteins | sample 8641941 | NCBI WGS metagenome assembly JADDYB01 (sample SAMN16275377, study PRJNA637457) | freshwater sediment metagenome | isolation source: Lake Kineret sediment | place: Israel: Lake Kineret | collected 2013
ATATTCTCTAAGGCTTCTTCAATCGTCTCTCCTTGACTATAACAGCCCTGCAATGATGGGCATATTACCACATAGCCGCCAGTTTCGTCTGGTTCGATTATGACTTTATAGTCATACGACGTCATTTTTGCACCTTGTATGTATTGAACAATTAACGTTTATTAACCCTACGCATGCCCCGGAGTTGTGTAGAGCCCCGATAATTTTTCGTGGTAGAACGTCGCCTGACGAGATCATGACGAAGCTGTCAAAGAAGAAAATCAAGTGGGCTTCAGATCAGGTGGTAAAACACAAAAAGAGTACAAAGAGTGTCGCTGCTCTCTACAAGATTACACAGAGAAGGATTCAGCAGTCGGAAAGATATGGGGAAACAGGAAAATATCCCCGTCCTTGGGTTCTCAGATCACCCGGCATGAAGGAACAGAAATTGCTGTGATAAGAAACTAAAGTGTGGAGAAACCAAAACAGAGAAAGTACCCTCACGGAAAGCCAGCACCGATCAACCGCCAATCTTTCTTCTTCAATTTCTGGTACTCTTTCCACTGATCATCGGTCAGGATATAGATTTCCTTCTTATCATACGTCGGTTTGATCATGGTGATCAGTCCCGAATTCACGTAGTTCTCTATAATGTACTCCTTGATCTTCTCGAGGTCTTTGACATGACCACGTAACACGACAGAGAAGTTAAAGAGCTCGTCCAAATACTCCTTTTCTCTCCTTTTTTCATTCCCCATAAAATCACCTCTCTTCGCAGATACCATGCACCTCTCCCGCAGACAGGGCGCATGACTCTTTTTGTCTGACTCGAAAGTGTTTTTTCAGCTTTCATTTCTTTTCTTATCTGTCCATTTATCCTCATGTTCCTCCTTTTTTGCTTTTCTCCCATCTACATATAAGGAGAGGAACTGGAAAATTCCAGCTCCTCAAGGAGGTGAAAAATCGGCAAAAAGCCGAAAGATATTCGTATATCATCTGCACCTTCTTTGATACCACCTTTATATGAGTTTTCGAAGAATTCTTCCATTTATTTTCTGAGAAAAATATTGGGTATTTAGAAAATATCAGTAACAAGAACGTGAATAGAACATCAAATCATTCTCCTATATCCTTATGCAGTATCGACTTATTTTTCAGGCTCACGCAAAGGTGCTTTTCAATCCAGGAATGCAGTGAGTGATTCGAGAACTCATGGAGGGAACCTTTTTAAGGTTTAAACGTAAGATGGGACGAGGTGAAGAAATTGAAAAAGATATTCGTCATGCTGGTAGTGGGACTTCTCATAATGGGAACGTCTGCTCTCATCAGTGTTAGTGAACCCCTCTCCAGTGACCATGCTGAATTCGAGGGAAATGGAAACGTGGAAGATTCCAGTAAGGGGAACCCGACACCGTGTGGAGGTGATGGTGGAGGTGGCAGCGGTGGGGGAGGTATTCCTGGTTAGATAGATTTTCCCCAGGAGAACTGTGCTGTAGCACAGGTTTCACTCTCTATGATTCCTTTTTCCACAAGTTCATCCATGAGAAGGGGGAGATAGATGGTTTTAAGAAAAGCTTGATGATCATAGCTTCTCATGAATTGTCTGGGAGTATGTACGTACAAAAATAATGTGTCATTGACTTTGAAAAAAACGGTCGTTGCTGGCAGTTCTGAGAATACTTCAATGACAAAGTCTTCGTACGCAGTCTCAACCATATAGAGCAAGGATTCATAGGCTGAGATTCCTTCTGGAAAGTAGCCTGTCACTATGCTGCAGTGATTGGGAATCTTTCCTAGCCACTCATATATTTTTTCCGCGCCAATGTGGTGTGTCTTCATTATAGGGCCTAATTTTTTTCTCAAATCATATTTGAATTCTCTGTACAATTTTTCACACGTCTCAGTCCACTCTATGGTCTCATCAAAATGGGTTTTGATTAACCCTTTTGGTCTATAACTTTCGGCATCAAATTCTTCAACTTTCTTCTGCATAAATTGAAACGAATCTTCCCACGTACGGTTGCGAGCACACGAATAGAAGTAGTCAGAGCGGCGTCCCTGAAGCACTGTGTCACCCTTGACATCAATTTCTGTTATCGAATTTATCCACAAATTGCAGAACCCAATCATTTTTGTGTGATAAGAAATATCCATATTCTCAACATATTCATTGAATAATTTGGTAGGACGATTTGAATTTATAAAATAAACATATTCAGCGGTATTTTGATAAGAACGCAGCCTTACTTGTGGTCCTGTAACTATACCCAATGAAGAAACTTCATCTACTAGTTTAGCAGCAGTGCTGGGGTCTATTCCTAACTTTTCTGAAATCTTCTTTACGTAAATTCGGGGCTTTTTATCAAACAACTCGTAAATCATTCTGTAGTGTCTCTTGCGATCTTCAGCTCTCTTAGACACGGCTCTCACCTTCTTCATGCCTATTTTTTACAGTTTGTTCTTAAAAATCTTTCTGTGCCAAAATCTAAGAATGAGGTTTCATTTTAATGCTTCTTAGCGTTTGTGTTTGTAATGGCTTTTCTTGGAAGGTTCAGCAAGCATCTTCTGAAAAATTTTCCACCTTAACCCACAATGTGAAAAAATATATGTTGATCTATACTGTCTTTTATCCACCGAGTTTCGAAAATAAGGTCAATTCGAGTGACGGTGGATAATTCAGAATCTGTATTCAATGGAATTTTTAGAAATCATGGGTTCATTTGAGAAGTTAATTTAAAAGGAGAGAAAAACGATATTAAAAAGGCCTCTGATTTTTTCTTACACTGTGCTTGAAGCAACTCAAGAGAAAATCTACCTCCATCACAGCAACAGCGATACGTAAGCGTTCAGACATTTCCGAAATGCGAAATATTCCTATAGGTTCAGTGCATAGCCATACATAGACAGGAGGAAGAGAGATATTTGAGGAGCACACATGAGGGGAGAAAACCTTATAATGTAGAAGTGAAAGCGTTTCAAAGAGGATATACCATGGATAAACCCTCTCAGATGTACCTGCTGTATGATGCTTTGTTTGCCCTGGAAGATGTAAGGGAATTGTACAGGAAATCACTTCCCACAGGGTTCACTGAAAAAGAAAAAGCTGAACTCACCGAAAGAGTGCAAAAAGTTCGCACCTTACTGGAAACCCTAGAATCTGGGGACAAGAGCTACCCTATGAAGTATATTACAGACAAGTTGGAACCTCGCATCCGGGAAGAAGCCTTCATCAATATACAGCCCATCCAGGCGGCAGGCAGGTTGACCCCAGAAGCGAGGAAAGCTTTGATCGCCTACGGTGATGGGTATTCTGTGTGCGACCAGTGCTTGAGCCCCTTCAGGCTGGATAAGATTACGAAACCCCCTGTTCAGGAGTTCCATCAAGAGCTTGCAGAATTTCTAGGGATGGATGTGGCAAGAGTCGTCCCGGGGGCGAGGAGAGGGTTCCAGGCAGTGGTGAGCTCTCTCGTGGAAAAGGGGGACTACGTTGTCCTCTCATCTTTTGCCCACTACACAGAATTTCTGGCAGTAGAGCAGGCAGGGGGCAAAGCGAAAGAGATTCCATCGGTAAACAACGTGGTGACGGGAGAGGCGTGTGCTCAAAAGATTGAAGAAGTCAAAAAAGAGACTGGAGTGTTGCCGAAACTGATCATGGTGGACCATTTTGATTATACGTACGGGAATGAGCATGAGGTAAGAGGAATTGCTCAGAGAGCACGCGAGTACAATGTACCTTTTCTTTTGAACGGGGCCTATTCTGTGGGTGTCATGCCGGTGAACGGGAAAGAGATTGGGGCCGATTTTATTGTCGGTTCAGGGCACAAGAGTATGGCTTCTGCAGCTCCGTCAGGCGTTTTGGGAGTGAAATCAGAATGGGCAGACAAAATCTTCAGGACGACGAAAGTTACAGGTGATGTCACAGGACGCACCTTTGGCATCAAGGAAGTGGAGATGCTGGGCTGTACCTTGATGGGAGCCACCCTCATCACCATGATGGCCTCCTTTCCCACAGTGAAGGAAAGGGTGCGCCACTGGGAGGAAGAAGTAAAAAAGAGTAATTACGTTACAACCCAGTTCAAACGCGTGCAGGGATCTGCAATCTTGAGTGAAGAACCCCGGAAGCACACTCTGACCCACGTGGATACGACTGAGAGTTTTGACACTGTGGCGAAAATCCACAAGAGGAAGGGTTACTACTTCAGTGATGAACTCAAAGAACGCGGCATTCTCGGTCAATTTGCAGGAGCCACCAGGAGATGGAAGCTCAACGTTTACGGGTTAACCTGGGAACAGATCAAGTACTTGTCAGAAGCCTTCATAGAGATAGCTGAAAAGTACGGACTGCCTGTCACTGGCTGAGGTTGAATGTCAGGTCAGTGTGCTGGCCACCGTCTCTATGTTTCGAGCTTCTTCAAGACTTTCTTCAGCCTCGAAAGCTGTGAGGGTGTCAATTCATGTCGCCGCGACTCGAGGAGAGATACAAATTCCTGTTTATTGCTCTCATCGACAGCACATAAAATGCTCTCAGCGTGCATCGGCACATCACGAGGAGGGAGGTTCTTCAAATACCCCATTAAAAGTGGAAATAGCTTCTCTTTGTATTTATTGTCTGCAGAAGCGACCCTGGCTAACGTTTTAATCCCCCACACAATGGTGATGAGTGAACCAGAATCTATAGCGCCAGTGATATCGTCAATATTTTCCCAGATTTGGTGTGGTTTCTTTTCAGCAATGGTGGCCAACCCTATCATTGCGCCCCACACCATTCTGTTATTCTTGCTCTTGAGTAACTTCAAAAAATCGTCTGCGTAGTCTGCAATTAATTCTGGGTTGATGTAACCGATTTCATAGAGGACTTTTAAGCAATCACTCTGAATGTTCTTGTTTTTATTCTGCAGATTCTCAGCAATCTCCTGTATTCCCTCTTTATTTCCTGTCTCTGCCAGCTCTTTCGCCAACTCCTGATTTGGCACCTCATCCCGCCGATTCTGAAAGTATGCAATCTTGTTCAGGACAGACATTATACCACCTTCAGGACGTGATATGAACGTGAGTTCTCTGTACACCACTGGTATAAGTATGTTTGCTTCTCACGGTTATCAGCATCTGTCTTTGCACAAATCCAATAAGGGTTTTTGCTGAGAAAAGCTCACAAGCTCCCAGAGCCCCTGGTGTGTCATACCTTTATAAATCCCAGGAAAAAGAAGGGGTATGGAACTACCCGAGACGATTGTTCTGAGCCAACAAATGGACAAAGAACTTGTAGGAAAACAGGTTTCTCACATTGAAGTTTCCAATCCCAAATGTCTGAACATGCCCTTTGAGGAATTTCAGAAGACTGTTGCGGGAAAACAAATCTCCTCAGTAAAGGCCCGGGGTAAGTGGTTTTTTATTTCTTTAGACACGCACATGCTTCTCTTCAATCCGGGCATGGGCACAGATATCCTGTACTTCACCGATAGTAACTATCCAGAGAAATATCAGATAAAAATCGAGTGTGAAAATGGAACAGTCGTCACCTTCCGCGTGTGGTGGTTCTGTTATCTCCATCTCGTGAAGGCAGAGGAGCTTGAAAAGCACAGAATGACGGCAACCCTGGGCATGACCCCCTTTGATGAACCCTTCACTCTGGACTGTTTCGCGCACCTGCTTCATAAAAAAAGAGGTTCAATCAAATCATTTCTGCTCGATCAAAAAAAGGTGGCAGGGATCGGCAACTTCTACATTCATGACATACTCTTTAATGCAGGAATACATCCCATGAGAAAAATCTCTTCATTAACTGATACAGAGATCGAAGCTCTCTACCATTCTATGCGGTCACTACTTTCAAAAAGTGTCAAATTGGGGGGGTCACGTTATGAAAAAGATTTCTATGGAAATTATGGTGGATTTGATGCAAAAGAACACTTCAAAGTAGGGTACAATTCTGAATGTCCCGTCTGCCACACGAAAATACAGAAGATCAAAACAGGCTCAACGAGCAGTTACGTATGTCCACAGTGTCAGCCACTGTGAGAGGTTTTCATGTTCAGTACACGACAGCCAAAAGATCACAAAATAAAATAAGATTACAGTAGCTTTTTTTATCTTTTCCTTAAGCAGGTATCTATATAAGGAGGAGAGGTCACGTCAACAGAATAAAGGAGTGAGAACTATGACTCTTATTGAATCAGGAATAACCCACAAAAAAGTAGATGAAATGCTCGTAGCGAGCATCAGATTTCGAGGTGAGGTCAAAGACATACCCGCAAACCGTGAAAACCTGTTCCAGGTGTGCAAAAAATACGTTTGTGGCCCTGCAATCGTTGTCTACGATTACGGAGTGTACACTGATGGCGTTGAAATCGAGGTCTGCTTCCCTGTAACTGAACGTGTAGAGAAAGATGAGGTCAAAACGAGAATACTCGAACCTGCAGAAGTCTTATCAGTAACCCATTACGGCCCTTACGAGACGGTGAGAGAGAGTTACCAGAAGCTCTACGGCTACTTCAGGCAGCACGGCATAGCAGGAACCAGTTTTGGGCGAGAGGTGTACCTGAAATTTAACCCTGACAACCCTGAAGAAAATGTCACCGAATTGCAGGCAGTTTTACACAAATGGGATGATCGACTTGCCAGAAACGTAGAACGGGTCCTCGGTGCAGGTGCATGGGAGAAAGTCATGCAGGTTAGTGATACCTTGTTCACCCTTGAATCGACGACAGATGAACAGGTGAAGTGGGTCAAAGCTGCTGTGCACAGGTTAGACGAGATTGCTGCAGATGATGAGAAGTTTGACATACTGTCACGGTGCGCCCACGACTTCTCTGAAAAAAGGATAGCGAACCTGCGAGCCATTTACGAACAAAATAAAGACGTGGATGAGGTTTTGAAGGCAATGCGCGACGACCCTCTCTGGTATGAGGACCCTGTACGGAAAGGAACCATCATCTATGTGACTAAGGTCCCGTACAACCGCAAAGGTTGTGAAGAGGCAAAGAGTACGGCTGAAAAAAGAAGGAATTACTGCCACTGTTCTATAATCAGAGACCATCTGGATGAGATTCCTCCCACGTTCTGTAACTGCGGGGCTGGCTGGTACCGGCAAATCTGGGAAGGTATTCTGGGGAGACCGGTGCGAGTTGAAATTTTAAAATCACTGACCAGAGGAGATGATACGTGTGAATTTGCAATTCATCTTCTGGAGAATGTGATAAAGAAAGAGGGTCAGTAAAAAGTCTAGTGAAAGGTGGAGTAGTGTCAATAACGATGTTGCTGCGGCCGTCTGTGTGCACTTTCCTGCAGTATCTGCAACAGGCCAATGTCACTCATTTAGAAAAGAAAGTGCTGGAGTGCGGGGCAGCGGGCAGGTACCCACCCCTTGCGCTCTTCTATGAGGAAGGATACGAGACCTATGGGATCGATGTCTCTGATTATCGGATCGGGCTTGCCCGCGCGTTTTGTCGTGAACACGATGTCTCACTCAACATCATCAAGGGCGACATGCGGGACATCCCCTTTGACGATGAGGTGTTCAGTTTCGTGTACGAATCTGACTCTTTGTGTCGCTTGACGAAGAAGGACACGGGTGTGGCTGTCAAGGAAATGAAACGGGTACTGAGGAGGGGAGGGTACCTCTCGGTGGGTTTCATGACGCTCGACAGCTGGCCGCTCACGGGAGAGGAAAGAAACCCTGGTGAGTTCTGGACCCACAGTGGAGAGAGGGACGTTGTGCACAGCTTTTTTGAGGATGACGAGCCGGGCCAGTACTTCACTGATCTGGATATTGTGTGGGAAGAGAAAAGAACTGCAGTGCGCCGCGACACCGTCACCGTCTCTCGGGAAGACTGGATCAACCAGTATAACGACACATGGACGCGATACTCCAAAGATGAATGGGTAAAGTTGTATGATGAGTGTAAGGCGCACTTCCGTCTGTCAGTCCTGCAGTATATTGCTCGCAAGACCTAATAATCTCCCCAAGTTACGTGATTCACTGAAATACAGTTGCAGCTGAGCTCCCTGTTCTTCTCTTGCAGAATCAATCACAGCGAACTTTTCAGAAATGTCTTGAAAAATTCAACAATTCATACTAAATTGTGCTACTATAGGTTGTTCGCAGCACATGTGTTCTCTCTGTTTGATTAACGTTTTCAGTTCAGAGAGTACGAACGTTCTTAAACTATGTATTCCAGCTTATATCATGCACGATCAAGAGCTGAAGGGACGCAAAGAAGTGGATACATTGCGGGTTACTCTTCTAGGATTCAGCCTGATTTCAGTAATTATCCCCTCTCTTTCTGTGTTCTACGTCTTTATGCATTCTGCAGTGAACTATGAAGGATTCCTCTCAGATACCTCTGACGTATCACTCGCCCTTTTGAGTGTATTTAAAGTACTCCTCTTCGTTGTGTTAATTCTCCCCCAAGCCGTTTCTTTACTAGTCTGGCTTGCAACACCCACCTTCATCAAACGCTGGTACAATCTCCAGGCTCTCCCTCCAGAATACACCCATATACGTGATCTCGCACAGGAAATAGCTTCAAGAATGGGAATTTCACCTCCCAAAATTCTCTATACTCAAAAAGAGGTTGTCAACTGTTTTAACGTGGGAAGAACAGAACGTGAATCTACCCTTGTCGTGAGCAAGTGGTTGACAGATAACTTAAATTCAGATGAGTTAAAGGCAGTGCTCACCCATGAAATGGCACACACGAAAAATAGGGATGTCACCTTAATGGCATATTTTTCTGCTGTGAAACGGATTATCTTTTTCTTACCCCCCACTCTTCTCTTGAGTCTTATCTGTATCCCCCTCTACTTTGATGTGTCTCCTCTCATGTATTTGGACTTTCGGTTTTTTTTACTATGGATTTTTTTCGGCTATCTCACTTTTGTGTGCACTCTCCTCATTTTTGGAATACAGTGGTTTTCTCGATTGAGAGAAGTTGCAGCAGATGCACGAGTTTCTCTCCTCATTGATAAGAACATCCTCAAGAGGACACTTTACAAATTAGCATGCGTACGATCTATTCGAATGCTGTTTGTTTCTTCCTCTTTGATGATATCTGGCACCCGAAAAGGTGGTATCCTTTCCACTCACCCTCCGCTGCATGAGAGATACCTCAATCTTGACAAAGAGAGGTTTATCATTGATACCAGTAAACCACCTTCTCTCAAATTTTGCTTCACTGCTGCATTGAGCATATTTACGTTTGTCATGTTCATTACGTATCTTTTTTCACTTTATTTTTTCATCACAATCAAGGTGCCCCCGAGCTTTGGGCCTATTCTCTTCCCTGTTATTACAGCAGGAGTACTTTTTTCACACTATCACTATCTTTCAATAAAATACATTGGTATAATCATTTTTCTGATTACAATCATCAGCTCTACATTCTTTTTTGGACTCATGGAATACGCTTACTGGAGTCAGTTCTTTTTTTCTCCCCCAGGTTATCTACCACCTGAAGATACAATCCCTATCAATGATATAGTGCCAAAGAATGTAGATTTTGCAGCCACCATGAACTATTTTTTGCAGCAAAGGACATTATTCGCAATTTTCACTTTCCTGATCACTGGTTCCTTGAGACTTGTCAAAAAGTATACAATCCACAGCACTAAAGGGATTTAACTGGAGATATGAGAAAACTCTAAAGGCAGTTTTGTCTAATTTCTGTGAGAATGATATGAATACCAAACAGTTCCTTTACAGGTGCACCCTTGAGTTGATGCCCTCTCTTTTCTTGTATCAGATAACTCCTCTGCCTCCATTTTTCTTCTTTTCCACTCTAACCTATGAGAACCCATGATTTTCTGAAATTCAGGTGAGACATTAACATTGAATTATCCACCGCTAATCGAAAAATAGTAGGGTTTATATAGGGCCTCCAAACACTAACTATGGACATTCACCTAGAATATCATGACAAGGTGGCTGTCGTGAAGCTCAGCCGGGGCATCACCAATGCTCTCAATTTGCAGCTCCTCACTGAGTTACAGGAGAGCGTGCAGAAAGTGAACCACGACTCCTGTGTCTGCAGTCTCGTTCTTGCCAGTTCGAACGAAAAGTTCTTTTCGATTGGGTTTGACATCCCCCACCTCTATGAGTGCACGAGAGAAGATTTTACCATCTTCTACCAGAGGTTCAACCAGGCGTGCATGGACTTGTACACCTTACCAAAACCTACAGTTGCAGCCATCACAGGACATGCGATTGCAGGAGGGTGTATCCTGGCCCTCTGCTGTGACTACCGGTTCATTGCTGAAGGTCGGAAATTGATGGGGTTGAACGAGATCAACCTTGGTGTCCCTATTCCGTATCCTGCTGACTGCATCCTGCGGGACATAGTGGGGACTCGAATTGCCCGTGACATGACTGACACGGGCGAGTTCTACGTGCCTGAACAGTTGCATAAGATGGGGTTGGTAGACTGCGTGCTGCCAGAAAAAGAGATCTTACCAAAAGCAGTGGATAAGGCACAGACCTTGGGTGCCTTACCCCACGAGGCGTTTGCCGTGATAAAACGCAGCCGGGTGGAGGCAGTTGAAGCACAAATTTTAAAGCACCTAAGAGAGAAGGAGCAGTTCTTTTTGGATTGCTGGTATTCTGATGAGGCACGTGAACGGTTAAAAGAAGCAATGAAGAAATTCTAGTGCCCTACCTCCCCTATAGAGTGACGCCTTAAGAAAGTGAGGTGGTAACGCAAGGATAAAGGATAGATACTCTCAATCTTTAAAAAGGAGGGAACCCTATAAGGTCCATGAGAATTTTTTGTGTCTTTCGACATGGTGGTTGGACTCAGAGATGGCATCTAAAAAAAAGGGTGCCAGGACACAAAAGGATAGAAAAAATCCAATTGATCCGAGGGATATTGTGATGGCTCTGGCAGTTGCTGGAATAATTGCTCTCATTTTTGTGGGGGGTCGATGTCTGGACATCAGAACTTCTTCTTATTGCTGTTCTCCTCCTCATTGGTGCCATCATGGGGGTAATAGAAAAGCTGAGGAGAGATGAAAAAAAGGTCGAACAGCCAGCACCCTCTGCACCCATTGCACCTTCTGAGGAAGGAATCCACATTCAGTCGGGATGGGCGACGTTGCCTCTTGTCGCGTTAACTATTTGGTTTCTTTCTCTGTTTTTCATCGATTGGGCAGGCCACTGCGAAGCCACTGGTCCCCTTGCTCTCTTGTGCGAATACTCCAAGTTCATTTTCTTAGGGTTATGGGTGTTGATGTACTGTGCAGAGGAGGTCATAAAAGAGAAAAAAGTCAATTGACTCGCTCTTAACCTTTGTGTTGGCACAAATGTGGCCGATGAATTCTAATGGATTCATACTTAGTTTCAGCATATTGCTGCAGTATTCCTTAAGATGATCTCCACTATTTTTTCTCTGAATCAGGTGTTTCTATGCAGAGAGATGTACCTCTCATCATCCAGTACCTACATGACCCATTTTTTGTGAGAAATTAGAAGAGTAAAAATTGACAAAAGCATCCAATGAATATTTATGGATGCTGTGGGAAGTTGAGCTGCTGCAATTTGCCTCAACCTTTGTGGCGTGCTTATCTTCCATGTGCCTCTCCTCCCTGGTGGAGGGCCTACAGGTTGAAGGGGGGTGAGTCCTTTTATTCACGGGTAGTAACTTACCGGTCACAACCTGATAACCCTCCATGAATGGGTTGCAGGGGGTCCAAAGAAATCGAAGGAGGTGAAATCCATGGAAGTGATAATATGGACCCCCGCTTAATGGGTAAACTGGGTTCTATGACCAATGCATTCATAAGCATGGGTGAGAAGCTGGAGGATGATCAATGATGAATATACCCCAGGATCACGAAGGGGGTGAACCCTTCTCACTCCAGCTCCTCTAGGTAAAGAGAGTACTGAGTACTTCACTCTCTGTGGTCGTTTTTAAGGGGGTGAAAGATCATACTGTGTTTATGACATGCTCACTACTCTGATTTATATGGTTTTGTAAAAATGAGATTGGTCACATCCACGGAACTTTACACTATAAGCTGTCTTGCGTGCTCTCAAACGTAACCTTTTTATGGTGGGTGAATATACTGAGTGGAGGTGAGAGAGATGAAAAATGTGTTAATACTCCTTATTGTGGTCGGGGTTCTCTTAACGGGAACCTTTGTCGTCGCTGAAGAGCTTTCAGAATCTTCATGCGAAGAGAGTTATTTTTCAGAGGATGACTTAGGAGATCCACAGGGAGGTCCAAGCCCATGTGGTGGTGGTGATGGTGGAGGTCCTGGAGGTGCTCCAGGTTAGGGGTCTTTATTCCAATAACATTCAACTATTCCGTGGGTTTCACTGTGTATGGTTCCCCTTTCAAGTAGATTTAATGTTAAGTTAGGGATTTGTAGTCTATTTATATGAGTTTGGGAACCCACAACCCTCATGTATTTTCTTTTTACATGTATAATCAGTTTCAATCCTGAAAAGATAGGGATCATAGGATTCGATTGATTTCGGATAGTACAAGGTGAAAACTGTACAATACTTTGAAAGGTTCTTCATCCATTTATCCACCTTCCACCAGGATATGCAGTGTTTCACCATTAATGGTGAAATAGGCTTTGTTAAATCGTAGTTGAATTCATTGAACAATACTTCATACTCTGAATCCCACTCCACCGTCTCATCCCAATGCGTCTTAATGATTCCTTCAGGTTCGTACTCTTTCGGATTGAAATCCTCCACCATCTTCCGCATCTTCTGAATAGCCGTGTCCCATGAATGGTTGGGAGCAAAGGAAACATGATAATCAGAACGGATTCCACTCATTACCTTTTCACAGTTAATATCCAATTCCTCCCCCGACACAACCCACAAGTTAGTAGGTCCTCCCGTTGTTGCGTGGTAGATGATGTTCTCTTTGTTCACGAGTTCTGAGAAGAATCTGGCGGCATTCTCACAGGTGAGGAAAGAAACATATTCCTTGAAATTCTTATAGCTTCGTTTTCTGATCTGAGTCTTGGAAAACCATCCTAGCTCATGAGCTTCTCTCAATATGCTAGCTGCAGTACTCCGCTTAACATTGAGGATTTCAGCAAGACCATTTTTAAAAATCCTTGGGTTCCTGCAGACAGCTTCATACGTTGTGCGGTACTGCTTTTCTCTTTTCTGTGCATTCAGGGGCATGTCCCTTCCACCTCCTCGATACGCCACATAGTACAACCACTTAAAAGGTTTTCTGTTGCTGTTGCTGTGATTCATAATGCATAGAATCCGGTCACTACTGCTAAAAAGATGTGTGACTACTACAGATTGAAACTAATTCAGAAATCTTTGCAGCTTTCTCTATTCGGTCGTCACTCCTCTGAGTTCATGTCTTGAGTATGGGGCAAATCCTTACATGGCTATTCGCCCTGAAAACTTCCCTCTTCATCTTTCACATCCAAAAGGCTTAAAAGCTAAGAAAGTCAAAGGAAAATGGAGTGAATAAAGATGATTGAATGGATCTTCATACTATTATTAGTGATATGCCTATACGCTGTCTTAAGTTACTATCAACTCAAGCGCGAGTTTGAGATACGATTGCAGAGTGAGCTAGACTTATATACTATGAAATGGAGACAGGATGAAGAAAGAATGGTCAGAGAGGACGCAATAAAAAGGAGCGAGAGCGTTATAAGGGGTAAGATAACAGAACATCTAATGCCATTTCTTCCAGGTTTCCCGTATAACCCTAGAGATGCACGATTTGTAGGAACACCGATTGATTTTATTGTCTTTGACGGCTTAAGCGAAGACAAATTAAGGAAAATAATTTTTGTTGAGGTAAAAACTGGAAAAACTGGGAGTTTATCAGGAAGAGAAAGACAGGTCAGAGATTGTGTTCAGAATAAGGAGGTGGTTTATAAATTGTTGCATAATGCCGATACTGAATCTGGACTGTTTAGCTATGAAGAAAGAAGTGAGGTTTCGTTGCCAAGAAGTGAGAAATCACTGACTATAGCAGACACTGAGGGTGTCAAGATTGCAGAAAACAAAATTACAACTGGGGCGCATACTGTTGTTCCAGTTATGAAATCCTCCAGAAGACGAATTACAAGGTGCAATGAATGCCCAAATTTTAAAAAAATAACAGAAGAATACGGGCGCTGCAGATTGCATTCTAAATATTACTATTTAAATGAGCTTTCATGCAAAGAAATGAGTGGATATTAGTACCACCACTTAAAATGTTTTCTGTTGCTGTTGCCGTGATTCATAGAATGTAAAGGATCGTCATTACTGCTAAAAAGATGTGTGGCTACTACAGAATATTGCCACCTCCCTGTCATATAAAGGTGACTTCATGCAAATATTTTTAAATATTAAATGGCAGAAACCACCTATGCATTCAATGCGAAACAAAGAGTCTGAAAGGCCATTAGGAATCACTTTATGTGCTACCACAGGTCTTTTGCTCGGTTCGTATCTTGTCATAGCGGATATTGTAGTGTTGATCATAGTTTTACCTGTGCTGGGATTTGATCTCTTAGGAATGAGGTCTTTCTTGAACACAGCAATGTTCTTCAACCTAATGTTTGCGTTCCTCGGGCTAGGTCTAGCCATTTCCTCCTATGGCATATTGAAGGGTAGATTATGGTCATTCAAGTGGATTCATCTTTTCTTGGGCCTTCTCATAGGTCTTGAGGTGGTGTTTGCGCGGAAGTACGGTCTTGATGCATGGGTTTTGACATTCATTGCCTTGAAGATTGTTATGTTGGTCTACATAAACACACCTAGTTCCAAGCATTTTCTAGGTTTGGGATGATTATCACACTGCAGAGCGGAACTTTTACTGAGGTAGAAGAAAAGATTGGTAGCCGCAAGAAAGCCTCATAAGCAGCTTCAGCATTTGGAAAGAATATTCACTGCAGCAAATTCAAAAATGAAAAAGAAAAAAAGTGTAAGGGATTTAAACAACCTGATTCATGCTCCGACCGGGATTTGAACCCGGGTCACAGGCTCGAGAGGCCTGAATGATTGACCGGACTACACCATCGGAGCTCATCCATTTCTTTGGAAACAG